>CEVP01034804.1_pt1 | contig 10949 bp, 12 predicted proteins | sample 427071 | NCBI WGS metagenome assembly CEVP01 (sample SAMEA2623808, study PRJEB7988) | marine metagenome | isolation source: saline water (ENVO:00002010), including | reverse complement strand
ATTGCTAATGCAGCTGGGTCGGAGACTTTTCCATACATGGAAAGCGGATCATGATACATTGGGTCGCTGAATGCAGGGTGGGAGAATGAATTTTCAGCGCCTAGTTGTATTTCATTACTTTCTGCCATAGGCCCGTCTGCAACATCTATTTGTTGAAAGGCGGTCCTCTTAATGACGGGGCCCCATTCAGATTCTTCATCTGAATATGGTTCAAAATCTTGAAAGGAATACATCTGAGTACTGAATAACATTATGAAAACCATTACTCCTGCAACAATACTTTTTTTCGAGCCTTCTAGGCTAATATTTTCTTGTAACTTTCCTTTCATCGTGACCACCGAAGTATAATTCCTAAATGTGATTCATTTATCAACGCACACCCTAAGTTGAGAGTAGATGTATCAACGAGACGTTTTAGTATCAAAGTACAAGATTACCTCGGATTGAAATGGGAGATGAAATTCGGAAGGCTCAATGGTAACTTTGCGAACTGTTATGAATTCAAAAATTCATCGAGCCACTGTAACTGAAGCTGACATTAATTATATCGGTTCTATCACCATAGATGAAGAGTTGATTGAAGCTGCAAATATATCAGAATGGGAAAAAATAGAGGTACTAAATATTACAAATGGTTCAAGGCTAGAAACATATGTAATTTTAGGAGAAAGAGGGAGTGGTGAAATTTGTATAAATGGTGCTGCTGCACATCTTGTAAATCCTGGAGATTTGGTGATTTTAGTAACTTATAAGGCAATTGAAGAAGAAAAAATTAGTGAACATTTACCAACGATAATTCATGTAAATGGAAAAAATAAAATTATTGATATTGATAATCATGCACGGTGATAAGGTAAACCTTTGATTATTGTGCAAGCACGATATAATTGCTCTAACAGAACAACTGCAGCCAACTCGTGTGGGAGCGTAATTTTTCCTAAAGAAAGTGACTTAAGATCTCCTCCATAAGGTCCGAATCCTCCCGGCGGACCTACGACTAAATGTACTGAATTTGTAGATATCCTCCACTGTTTCATTTTTTCGGAATACCCTATACTATCAAGATTCTCTCCTTTTTCTTGAAGAAGAATAACTTTATCTTCACCTGCTTTCTTAATAATATCATCTAGATAAGGGCCTGGTTTAGTTTTGTTTCGATGCTCAACGATTTGTACACCATCAGAAGTTAATCTATTTGCATAATCAGAAATTGCAGCTCTAAAAGAAGAATCTTTGGCCTTACCATGTAAATGAACAAATACACGTCCCATGTGTCTCGCAGAGATACGCACCCTTTCATTATTCGCAAGCATCAAGAAAGAAGGCCTCGACGCAGGGATGATTAACATGAGTTGGTGGCCATTCAAGAAAAAGAAAAAAATCATTCATGATAATCTGCATATTAAAGGGACAAAATTATGGCTACAAGATTTGAGAGAAGTATGTGAGATTAATTTTGATAATTATGCTGAGGGGCAAAGACTGATTCGCCAAATGCAAGTTGAATGGACTGATTCACACCAAAAAGGAGATGTTTCTAATGAATTATTGGCAGGTTTGGATCGAAGAAGTTTCAGACTTTTAAGAGCCGATGCTGATGAATGGTTGAAGTGGTTAGATGACGAAGATTTTTGGGCACCGGGCTGGGGCATTGAATCAACTGAGTGATTGTTGTGTGGAGTTGGATTCTATTATTTTCATTACTAGGAGTAACTGTTTTTTGGTATAGTAGGAAGCAGCCCTTTCCTGAGATAAGTGGTTTTTTCTCCGCTATTTTATTATTTACTGCTGCGATTTTATGGATGGCAACAAGTGCTCCAAGAGGAGAAGGGAATGAATTAGCCCCTGCTTATATTTCTACATTTATTGGAGGTTGTGCAGTGATATATGGTGTGATAAAAATGTCAGTTACTGACGATGATGTGGTCGTTGCCCCATTTGGAGGAATTCTATTTTGTATAGGTTCGATAACTCTACTCACTGAAAGATGGAATGAGGCAGAACAAATAGAGCAAATAGGTTCGTTTATCTTGGCTTCAATTCTAGTCGCTTTAGAGATATATCTTGTATTTAGAGGACTGATAATCGGAGTTCAAGGAATTTCATGGTCTAAATCAGGACTAAGGCAAATTAGTCGAGGATTGATTCATGGAAAAGATGGAGCTATTGCCCATTTTGAAAAATCTTGGGATATGGACAAGCAATGGATTAATGCCATGAGTCATGCTGCATTAGCACTTATCTATGAAAAGGAAAATGATGAAAATTCTAAATCCGAACATGTGATGGAATTAGAGAAAATTGGCGGCTGGGATTCTGTGGATAAATCATGGATTGAAGCGATAAGAAAACATTTGGACTTGAAATAATATATGGAACAATTGTTCTTAATCATTAACCCTTCCCAGATACAATATGGTTCGGATAACTAAGGTTCATACTGGTGGTGGAGATGGAGGAGAAACCTCTCTTGTAGATGGTTCCCGTGTGGGAAAAGAACACCCTAGAGTGGCTATTTATGGCACAATCGATGAGGCTAACTCAGCAATTGGAATAGTACGCGCAGAAATGAAGAGAACTACGGTGATTGGTATTTCTAATACACGTCTTACCGAGGCTGACCAGATGCTTGGTATTATCCAACAGGAATTATTCGATGTTGGTGCTGAGTGTGCCTGCCCTCCAGGTGGTGTCCCAGAACAGATGTCGATTATCGGAGCAGATGCTGGGGAGCGATTGGTGGAGGAGATGGACTACATGTTGGGAGATTTAGAGCCTCTCTCATCATTTATACTTCCAACAGGAAATCCCATTGTGGCGTATTTACACATGGCTCGAACTATTGTACGAAGGGCTGAGAGGGAAGCATGTACTCTTCGTGATGAGGTTCGTAATGAAATTATTAGCTACCTCAATAGGCTTTCAGACCACTGTTTCGTACTCTCTCGCTGGCTTACTGGAGAAGAGGGTGAGACTCTTTGGACTCCTCTCGGCAAAAGATAGGGTGAAATAATTGGGTATCGAATCAGCTGGGTTCGAGGGCGCATTGATTAGTTTGTCACTAATAGTCGCAATTGGTGCTCAAAATGCATTTGTAATACGTCAAGGATTATCTGATAGGCATGTTTTCTTGGTCTGTACAATTTGCGCATTTTCGGATGCTACATTGATCGGTTTGGGAGTCTTTGGATTTGGAGAGATTATATCTAATTCTGAAAATTTATCAGAACTAATAAAATGGTTCGCTATTTCTTTTTTGGTCGTTTACTCGATTTTGAGATTCAAAGCGGCTTATGATGGAAATGTTCTGGATATTGGGAATGAGGAGGTTCTTGTAAGTGCCCAAAAAACTGCAATTATTACTCTGGGCTTCACTTGGTTAAATCCACACGTATACCTAGATACAACTGTACTACTAGGCACTGCTTCGTTACAATTCCAAGGTGATGAAAAGATAGCATTTGCCTTTGGAGCGATGGCATCTTCGTTTCTATTTTTTTATAGTCTCGGTTTTGGTGCTCGGCGTTTGGCACCATTATTGAAAACTGAGAAGGCATGGAAAATCATTGACTTACTAATAGGTGTAGTTATGCTGTGGATTGCTTGGAGTATTTTCACAAATTAAGTCATGTTAAGAAAGTCCTTTGCGGAATTTAATATTTTAACCTCTTGTTCAAACGTTAATTGTTCGGATGCTTCATCAAAATTTACCCACATATAATTGGTATGTTCATGAGAAAGTTTGACATTGAGTTCATCAGTATTGGCTAAATACCAAAAAACCTGTTTTGTAACAGGGTTTCCTTTCGAAAAAAAACTATATTCCGTTTTCGACATCCACCCCTCAATTACTGAAACTTCAGAAATACCTGTTTCCTCTAATAATTCTCTCTTAGCGGTAGCAAAGTGATCGCTATCTCCTTCCTCGATATGCCCCTTAGGAAAACTCCAGTGGCCTTGGGGGTATTGCAGTAAAAGTATACTATCATAATTGATGAGAATGAATCCGCAAGACGTTTCCATAACTACGGGGAGAGGTTATCGATATTGAATTATACCAAAGGGGCTGTAGAGATGAATAATAAAATGGGGGTTGTGTCGTGAATCTGTATAAGAAGGCATTAAACCTAGACATTGATAAAATAATTACAGATAGTGATTTGGACGGAGTAGTTACTGCTGCAATTTTGAAAAGATGGTGGCCGGATGCGGAAGTTATTTTTGGTCACCCAGGTAATTTACGTGCGGGAATGATGGATGAAATCATAGATCGAAAAACTGCAATTTGTGATTTGCCCAGACATCCTAATTGTGGACTAAGTATCGACCATCATAAATCAAATGATCCTCATGGAAATATAATCGAAGATTGTGTGATTTTATGGGAACCGACACCCAGCGCAGCTAGAATTGCCTATAATCTTCTAAAAAACAAAATTGATTTGAGTGATTTATCTGAGACGATGACCTGGGTAGATAAATTGGATGGAGGCTCCATTTCAATTGACGAATTTAAAGGCGATAACCCTGTACTTTGGCTAGGTAGAGTGATTGGGGAGAGTAAAGAAAATACTACAAGAATACTTGAAAGTATTCAAAATTGTATATCGATTGAAGAGATTTTAGAAATACCAAATATAAAATTAGACCTTGAAGAAAGAGTGGCTAAACAAAAATACCTAAATCAAATAATTAAAGAAAACCTCTACATTATAGATAGGTTGGCGATTGCAAGATTAGAAAATATGAACATTAGATCTAATGGTTATCTTGTAACAGCGATAGCAGGCGATGAATGTGATGCCTGCATGGTGATACACGGAGATATTGGCGCAAATTTTGATGATGATGATAAATATCCATTATCTGCTTCTTTTTATACTAATTCTTTCATTCACAAGAATGGAGGGATTTTTGATTTAACAAAATTGGCTACTAATTTCGATGAAGATGGGGGTGGTCATGCGAATGCTTGTGGTTGTAGAATAAAACCGATTGATAACAAAATTGTCACTAATCGGGAAGTGATGACTGAAGACATTGAATTAAATATTAACGAATGGTTAAATATTTGGGCTCAGAGATAAGTGAATAAATACAAGAAACCAAGAAAAGCATGTATAATAATCAGATACGCCATTACATCACTAACTCGGCCATGAAGATTACTAACTTTCCCATAGGGTTTCTTATTCTGCCTATTTTTCTTAGCTTTTGTGCCGAGTTGCCTCAGATAAATCATCAGTAACAGTCCAATGATACCGGCCCAACCATGAAAGTGATTAGGGACTAAATCAGAAAAAGTAACTACTCCATTATTAATTTGAAAATATATCATCTTTGAAATAAACGCTAAACAAATCACAAGAATTACATAAAGAAAAATTCTATTGCCCATTTTTTCATGTCTTAAAATTGCATCGTTTCTTATGTTATTGGATAATTTTATCCTCTCTTGACGCCATTTTCTTTGATTGAAAAATTCCCTAATAATTGCTAAAGCAGCAAGAGGGTGAAGCAGGATTACTATCGTGGCCAGAGCCTCCATGAAGGTTGCTGAATCGTAACATATCTTGAGTTCTCGCTTTTTCAATCTTGCATAAGAAGGCGGTGCGTTCATGTAGGAGGGGCTTTGGGGCGATTTATTGGAGTGTCTTCATTGGAGCAGTATCTATTAGATTGTATTTCCGACCTGCAAAGAGCAGGTGATGATGCAGGTCGTCGAAAGAGGGCGATAAATAAATCTGATACATGGGATTTACTAAATAAAAACTGGAAGGCTCTAGCAGTTCTAGCAGCGGAAAAAACTGCACCTAAAGCTGTAGATAAAGATGATATTGGAAATAAACAAAATAATGTTGTAAATCGTTCACATAGAAATAGAATTGGAAGAAGGGGGGGCAGGCAGAGTAGAATTGGTTTAGAGGACCATTTGCCAACGCCTCAACAAGTTATTACTTCAGAAAATCCGGCCGCATTCAAATTATCTGTTTTAATTGCTCAAAAACATAAAATGTTGGCATGGGAAAAGTCCTTTGATGAAGAAATGGACCTTTTGCGATTGGAATGTAGTCAAGGAATCCACCCCGTTTGGAGGAGATTAGCTAGAGAGGCTCCGATATTTGCTGAATTTGAAAGATTCGACATAGTGGAAGAAGAAATGAAAACCTTTGATTCGGCAGAATGGATTAAGGAGGCAAATCTAAATCCAAACAACATTATCAGTCTTAGAAAATGGCTAGATATGGAAGTACCATTTAATTTGTCTTCTACACAGGCCCTTTCTTTGGGAAAAATTCGTAAAGATCTTGCAGGTAGGCCAAGACCTTCTACCTGGCCGCAAATAATGAAAGGCAAATTGAGAGATTTGGAAAATGAGGGAGCATTACTAGAATCTATTCTACTTTTATGCGCTAATTCCAATGAAGCTCTTGATGTTCTTGAAAAAATAAATGATGTAGTAGAGATGGAAGCAGTTGTCTCAAAACAAAAAAAATTATTTCTACTCAACTCTGAAGATAATAGTATTATTGTTGATTGTATTAAACAAAAAGGAAAAGACGAACTTTCCAATGCAATTAGAGTAGAGGCGTGGAAAAAAATAGAGTTGATTAACGAAGAACTATCTTTAGACACATTACAAAGAGGGAAAAAGATTCTAGAGAATGCAAATGAAAATATACCCTCGGTTTTACTCTGGCAAATTAGTAAAAATCTATTCTTAAAACAAGAATATGTTGAAGCAACTAAGATAGTTGAAAAATTATCTATTAATAATGATGAAGAGTTAATATTAGCAATAGAAGTTATTTCAAAAAACTCTTCTGAGAATTTAAAAGAAACTATCCTAGAATCACTGAAAGACGCAGGGGAAGAAGGTGTAGCATTTGCTATGAGATGTGTAGATTCCCCTCCCGAGATTCAACTAGAAGCTTCGAAGATTCTTTCTAAAAAGGATTCAATTAGATATACAGATGAAATACTCTCTGTTCTAACTCGTACAGCGGATATAGAAAATCTAGCCAGTAAAATGAATGCTGATAAATCACTAGGTCTCGTTTATCCTTTTAGAGCACTGATGGTATGGCATCTAATGCCAGCAGAAACTGGAATAAAAAATATTGAGCAACTTATTAGTTTAAGAAAACAAGCTCTGATTTCGCTAGAGAAATCGGAGAAAGATGATGTTCTTTCTGATGTTTCAATTTCACTAATTTCCTTACTAGGAGGAGTTTCCTCAAATATTGATTCAATTCATAAAATTTTAGATAAGGGTGCAATTATTGTATTGAATCAGGTCAGAAAAGCACTTTCATCCGATGGTTCTGGAGTTGTTAAGAATTCTTTAATTGCCTCATTAGAGGAATCAATTGGGGAAATTAAATTATCCACTCTAGATCGAAGACTATTTGATGCTTTGATTGATTCATTATACGTTAATTTATCAGCCATGCAGTTACAATCTGGAAACACTGAAAAAGAGGAGAATGCACTTTCTATCTTGGAAAGGCTTGCGGCAAAAGAGGATAACACAACTAGAACCATCAGGGCTCTGACAGATCTAGTTAAGGAACACAATATAGGGATTGAATCCTTAGAGAAGTGGTATCGAATTCATGATAAAGACTCTTCTGAATATCAAATAATTCGTGCCGCACTACAGAAAGAAAATGGGAATAGGTTGAACGCTGCCAGAGCATACAAGGAAGGCGCTCTAAAGATTGAAGATAATTATGAAGAATCTTCCTTGATTCTTAGAAAAGCAATGATTGAATACGCACATTCTGGTACGTGGAAGGAAGCCGTTGAATTATTAGATAAAAAACCTGAATTAGAGACATTATTGACTCAAAAATTTCAACTATATTTGAGAACTTGTGCTGATAATAATGCGGGTAAAACCGACATTGCAACTAAGAGATTAATACGATTTGTTAGCGAACAAGAAAAAGGAAATAAAGAAGATTTTGATAGCGACTATAATAGAAGAAGGAAAGAAGCTTTGGAAATGATTCAAAGATATCCGGACGAGCATAATTTACCTGATAAGAATTTCAAAGGAAGAGTGAAGGCTGCGTTGTTAACTTTAGAAAAATCTAGTAGCTCAAGAGAATCCGATTTGGAGAGACGTTTCCAACTTGAATTGCATGAGATGAAAGATATCTTTGAATTGACTCTATTGGGTGAGCAAATTGCAGAACAAAATCCTCTTAGGGGTATTAGAAGATTCGAAGAGGCTATAGAAACTGGCTATTTTAAAGGAAGGCAGGTTGAACGATTGAGGGATACTCAAAGAGCCGTTTTTGTGAGTCAAAGTGGTAATATTCCTATTAAAGATAGAAGAACTCTGAAAAATCTTGGACTGAAATCTTTAATTTTAGTTGATACGAATGTACTGATACACGCGCTCAAAGATGATTTACTACAGGAAATTTCTAATGATGATTTTGGCTCCTTTGATTGGTCAGTTGAAAGATCATTCCACATGATGCTTAGGAGGCAAGGCGGTAAGGAAAAATTCCTTTCTATTCCTCCTGCGGCGTTGTCAGAATTTAATAATAGAGTAAAAACTCCGGATGCGGTTCTCGGACTATTCAATGATACCTATATCGATAGGAAAATGTGGAAAAAGAAAGTTACGTCTGACTTCTTAAAGAAGAAAGTTAAGCAAATATGTAAGTCATTTAGTACATGGCCTCAAGAAGACTATTCCAATAAATTATCAAAAATTGAGTTAGAAGGGTTCTTACTAAAACATGAGAATATATTTGAATTAGTTGATGAACAAAAACGTAGACGAACTGAAGATATCCCCACACGTACAGAATTGAATGGAAAGGAAATATATCCAGAAGGGGGCGATATGGAGATAATGCGAGACGCGGCTTCACTTGCATCTTTACCATTACAAGAAATTGGTAGTATTTTGGTAGCAACTAGGGATTCTGACTTCAGACTCGTGTCAAGAGCTTTAGAAGAAGAATATGGCTTCGGAGTGGTTTCTGATGCTCAACAATTAAATTCCAGAATTTAATTTTGTATTTCACATATGAGAAATTATGGCTTTTCCAAAATCTGAACAACTGAGTAAGGTAGCATCGTCCATCAACCTTTCAAAATCATAAGTTACTGTTTTTGCTGATATTGCACCTTCCATACCTTTTACGATCAAATCCGCTGCTTCGTTCCATCCCATATGACGAAGCATCATTTCTGCTGAAAGTATCAAAGAACCGGGATTTACCTTATTTTGTCCCGTATATTTTGGCGCAGTCCCATGAGTAGCCTCAAAGATTGATATCCCAGTATCATAATTGATATTGGCCCCTGGAGCGATTCCAATACCTCCTACTTGGGCAGCCAAAGCATCCGAAATATAATCTCCGTTAAGATTCATTGTTGTCAAAACTCCATACTCTTTTGGCCTTGTAAGAACTTGCTGTAACATGGCATCGGCGATAACATCTTTAATTATAATTTGATTATTGGTTTTTGGGTTATTCATAATACACCAAGGTCCGCCATCTAACTCCTTAGCACCGAACTCATCCTTAGCCAACTGATATCCCCAGTCTCTAAAACCGCCTTCTGTAAACTTCATTATATTTCCTTTATGCACAATTGTTACACTTGATTTATCGTTATCTATAGCATAATTAATTGCTGCTCTTACTATTCGGGATGTACCCTCACTACTAATCGGTTTGATTCCTATTCCACTAGTTCCTGGAAACCTGATTTTTGATACTCCCATTTCATCTTGGAGGAAATCAATTACTTTCTTGACTTCTGGACTACCCGCTTCCCATTCAATACCTGCATATACGTCTTCACTATTCTCACGGAAAATTATCATATTCACATTTTCTGGATTTCTGACGGGGCTAGGTGTTCCTTCATACCATCTGACGGGGCGTACACAAGCAAACAAATCGAGTTTTTGACGTAGGGCTACATTGAGGCTTCTAATACCTCCTCCAACTGGAGTGGTGAGGGGCCCCTTAATAGAAACTAATCCTGTTCTCATGGCTTCGAGAGTTTCTTCGGGTAGCCATTCTCCTGTCTTATCGAATGCTTTTTGTCCTGCAAATACTTCATTCCAATGTATTTTTCGCTTATCTGAATATGCCGTTTCGACTGCTGCATCAACTACGTTAATCATTACTGGAGTAATATCAATGCCTATTCCGTCACCTTCGATATAGTGTACTAAAGGCTCCTCAGGAACTATTAAGTTTCCATTTTTGATTGAAATTGCTGCTCCCTCGGACATTGTTCTCAGAGACGCCACTTACCACTCATTCATGAAGCCAACCCCTCTGCCTTAAGCAGAAGTGATTCAGATGAAAGGTGTAGTTAGGTGGGTAACTGGTGAAGAAATAGAAGGTGAAACTGATAATGGGAAAATTACTCAATTCCATAGTGATACCGCGGCTAGTCCTATGCAAATTGTTCTTCAAGCACACGGAGCGTGTTCATTGATCGATGTAATTGATGGGTTAAAACATAGGATGGAAAACGTAAGATCTATGTGGATTGAGTTAGAATCCGAAAGAGCTTCCGAACGACCCAAAGTGTTCACTTCTGTAAATATGAAATATGTAGTTGAAGGAGATGTGCCCGAGAAATTGGTGAGAAGATTGATACATCAAAGTCATGAGAAATATTGTTCAGTTGGTGTGATGATAACAAGGTCGGGAGCAAAACTAGAGTGGAGTCTAGATTTGAGAGAATAATCTTTGAAATTAACAAAATTTCTAAGCAAGTCGTTCAATCAAATAAGTGCTAAAAATAGTGAGAATAAAGAGTGGCTTTCGTAAAGAATTAAACACCCTCTATTGCGAAGAGAAATTCCCTTACGCCGGGAACACCATATCGAGACTTACAAAAATAGGAGTGTGAAGCTATGCAGACTAAGATAAAAGATAAATCAAAAACAGCTCAAAACC
>CEVP01021534.1_pt1 | contig 11008 bp, 7 predicted proteins | sample 427071 | NCBI WGS metagenome assembly CEVP01 (sample SAMEA2623808, study PRJEB7988) | marine metagenome | isolation source: saline water (ENVO:00002010), including | reverse complement strand
ATGCCCAAAAGCGCATTTGGTTTGAACCCAACGGATGATTATTCTTCAGGAAATGTCAATTTCAAAATATCATTCTCGAGTTTTGCCTTCACTTGGCTTGCCTTTGCTGGTCTATCAAATGGGACTGGGTGTTCACGAGAATTAATCCCAACATAAACGACTCCTGCTTCACTTCGAAGAGAAAGATCCTCCCTTACGATACCAGGCAGATGCAACATTACATCATTACCATCTGACCAAGTACCTCGGTGTACTTCCAGACCCAATCCTATTGAGAAGGGACCTAGGCCATCAGAGATTGTAATTTCGCCATGTAATTCCGAATTTATACTTCTCAATAAATCAAGACCATGGATATCAGAATCTTTCAGTTCGACTTCATGAAGGTGCAAATCTGGCAATTCGCTTCTTAATTGGTCTACATTCTTCCTTTCATTGATGCGACGTGTTTGAATAAAATCGTTATCTAAATTTGGAGTCATGCGATTGATAACACATCCAGAAACGGGTAAATTAAATTCGGTCAGTGATTCATAGGCTCTAAGTGTTTCATTGACACCCATTTTCTCAGGTATCGTTACGAGTGTGAATCTAGTTACTTCTGGGTTACAAAGAATCCGTCTAACATGCAGTACACGTCGGCGAAATTTCTCCAACTCATCGCGCATTTTCTCACCCTCTTTAGCTCCGAACATCAACGCACGTATTCCACCAGTTAATCGATGCATTCGAATGATTTTTTCAGCCCATTTTTCAATTATTTCTGGTAGCGCTAAAAATCGAAGAGTGTGACCAGTAGGTGCTGTATCGAAAACAATCACATCCCAATCAGGATTCTCTAGATGCTTCAGCAATTCGTCGAAAGCCATTGCTTCATCAAGGCCTGGTAGTACCATTTCTGAAGCGTTAAGTTCAGGGTCTTGGCCACCAAGCATAGGACCTAGGCTTTCAGTCAGTTTAGGAATGTGGTCAGAAATTCGGGCTTCAGGATCCAATTCCAAACCCCATAAACCTTCAACACCCTCAACAGGAGTAGGTTCAGGCCCTAACTGGACTCCTAAACTATCAGAAGTACTGTGGGCAGGATCGCTGCTTACCAATAGAACCTTCAGGCCTGAATCTGCTAAACCAACGGCTGTAGAAGTAGATGTAGTTGTTTTTCCAACTCCACCCTTTCCTCCGAACAAGAGCAGGCGAGCCATAACAATGCCTCGAGATTGGTATATTCAAGCCTTGGCCTACACAACTCACTTGAATAGGTCATGACAGGCACACATCATGGCAAGCGAATTGTGGCTATCTCAAGTCGCAATTATTGTGTCATTGGTAGGAATGAGTTTGGGTTGGCGCGGAGTCATGACCCGTTACTCTGGTTTCTATGACCTCACCACAGCATGGAGCATGATGTTCTGGGGGATCTTAGTTGGAGGTTTGTATGGCAGTTTAGGAGACTTGTTCCTCCTCACAGTTTACATCGAAGGTAATTTTCTGCCGTATAGTAATCTTATCATTTGTTTAGGTTTATCAGTCGCAGTACATTTATTCTTACGAAGAAAAAAAGTTAGGAGAACTGGTTCGCAACCAACTACTGGTTGGGCATTAGGTCTTGCAGTTGGCGGAATGATCTCATTATTTCTTATATTCAGATTACTTCAAGCCAATAAAAACGACATCGGTCTCGAATTGATTGCAACAATTGTCTTAGTTGCACTTATTTCCCCACGCGCACATGCTTTGATTTTCTGTAGGCACGGCTATGGTATGTTGATGGGCAGAAGATGGAGTATTGTGTTGCGAACATTTTTCTGGACAGCTCTTCTACTTACAGCGCTTTACAGTTCATTCTATTTGACTAGAATTTGGATATTCATCATTCCTCCAGTATTATTGGCAGAAAAGCGAGCACATGATTGGGTCTGGGCAGCAGTTCCAAGGCCTGCTAGAAGGCGATTACGTAGAATTTGGTCAGACGCATCACGTTCTAAGACAAATGAAGAAGAGTAAGTAGTTGCCGACATGCAGTATTAAGTTCAACTTTAGGATTATTTTTGGTCCTTATTTCACTTTTATTACAGGGCAGAACCTTCATGGGGGTACCGTTCAGCCTAGAACACAATGGGAACATGTCCCTTCTGTCGCGCTCAAACCTTACCGGGCGATTCCATTTGCTACAGTTGTGGTAGAGTAATCACAGGCACTTCAGGTATGGACTCTAGAGTAAAGGGCGAATTTATGCGCTCACCAACCAGAAGAGCCAGACAAGGGATGGCTCCAAAGCATGCTGAGATGACTAAAGCAAGTTCTAAGCGCCGCGGTAGGAAAAAACGCAGCCGTATCAACCAATTGGGATTAGTTGCATTCATCGCATTCGTATTTTTTACCCCAGAGGCTAGGCAATTTGTTTTAGCTAAATGGGCAGAGGTTGAAGAGTATATGATGGAGGCTATAGCTCCATACCAAGTATATCCACTAGAGGCTGAATATACAGTTGTTCGAAGTATCGATCTATGGAATAATGGTTCAGGGAATGGGCACTTGGAAGAGTCAATCCCTCTACCGATGGATGTAACAAGCAATGAAGGTGGAGCGGTGGCTTTAGCATATAACGATGGTACGGAAGTTGCTAAATCTGATGTACAGACAATAATTGATATGGAATTACGAATCGATAATGAAATTATTTCGATACCTAACGATGGATTACCTTACCGTAGTAAAGCAAATGCAATCATTACACAAGATGGAAATGAAGTTTGGTGGCCTGGACAAGGTTCAGGTTCAGATTACTGCCCCCATGGCCATTGTGTAAGAGTATCCATCGATGTCCCTAGTGGGACTCATGAATCAGTTGACTTTGCAGTTACTCTGCATTCATCGACACATACATGGTGGCATTCTACAAGAATGGATGGTAAAATCGACGGGAAATCAGAAGGAGTGAGCGTACATAGGTCTGGAACATTCGATGATATTTCTGAGCGCGGAATGGGTGCCAGAATTAACGAATTTTCTGACAATCCTTGGTATGACCGTGGAGGACAATATGGATGGGCCATAGATGGAAGACAATCGACTGCTCCACTAGTTCATCAAACAGCAGCGAGCATAGAAGCATCCCTGCCATCGAATCTGAAAGATAATGCCTATGCTTATGCAAGAGCAACATTTGATTGGCTAAATGACAATGTCCCTTACGATACAACCGCTCCTAATATAGCACGAAGTGGTGAACAATGTTTGCAAGCTGGACTGGGTGATTGTGACGAGCAATCCAATGCATTCATGAGTATAATGCGAATTAAAGGAATTCCTACTTGGTATGTATTTGGCGCATTAGCAGATTCGCAATTCCAGACTTGGGAAGGGCATGCATGGTCATACATTATGCTACCAATGTCCGATGAATGGTGTGAAAACAATGATGTGGTTTTGGAAACGTGTTATGTCGAAGGAGCAGTGGATGTAGTTAATCGTAAATGGCTAGTTCATACCCCTACTGCTTATATCGATTGGATAGAAGAAGCACCTTGGGACAATGTAGATGGATATTATTCAGGTGGTACAATTTCAGGTAATGATTTCAAACGGTTGAGATCTTTCTACACAGAAGGATACGAGATTATGGGTGGGACATGGGACAATAAATGGCTAGGAGAGGATTTCTCATGAGGATAATCATAGGAGGCGGAGGACGCGTAGGTACAGGACTTGCTAGTGCATTACGTAGCGAAGACAAGGATGTAGTGCTCGTAGATAACAATGCAAGGGCTGTTAAAAATTCTCAAGGAATGGATATTCTAGTCCTTCATGGTGACATCACTCACCGACAAAAATTCATTGAAGCAGGTATTGAAACTGCACAAGTTTACGTTGCTGCTACTAATTCAGATGAAAGAAATATTCTATCATGTGCGCTAGCCAAGCATGTACACAAAGAACAAACCAACGGTAAAGGAGAACTTATGACGATATGTAGGGTTAGAAATCCTATGTTCCTAGAAGAACATCAATCCGGTAAACTGTCTAAATGGGCAGGAGTAGACCATGTTGTACACCCAGTTGATGGGGCTATTGAGAGATTGATGTCGGGATTACGTTCTTCATCTCTAACAGAAGTAATTCCTTTCGAAGCGGATGCTTACATTGTAGAATTGGATGTTACAGCTGATGCTGGTGGAGTTGTTCACAGAACTTTACGAGAATCTGGAGCTAGAGTAGAAGGAGGTATGCCTCTAATTGTTGGATTGAAGCGAGATGGCGAGCCAGGTCGTGTACCTGTTGCCGACGATCAAATTCTTCCCAAAGATAGAGTGGCGATTGCTACTGCCGGTGAAGCATCATTCAACAGGATTCTGAGGATATTTGGTCATGAACACATTGATTTCCCAGACCGGCCTAAAGTTGCTATTTTTGGAGCGGGATTAATCGGTACTAGGCTTGCTAAAGCTTGGTTAGAAGCAAACGGAACTGTCACAATTGTCGAGAGAGACTTAGAAAAGGCAAACAGTCTGGCTGGTTCTGATTTGGGCAGCAGAAAAGGAATTGAAATTATTCACGGTGATCACCTGGACAAAGATTTACTTTCTGAAATTGAAATATCTTCACATGATATTGCGATTTCTGCATTAGACAATGACCATGCATCGATTGCTGCAGTTTTGCTGGCAAGTGACATGGGTGTTGAGCGAACAGGTCTAATTTTGTATGATGCAGACCTAGTGAATGTGGTTCGTAGAATGGGAATTACATTCTCTGTGGACAGGAAACGTGTAGCTATTGATACAATTCTAGCCAAAATACACTCCGAACTTCCTGGTCCATATGCTGTATTATCCAGTGTTCCCGATGTAATTGGAATTTGTTTGCCAATAAATTCCAATGTCAAATTCGCCGGTAAAACAATCGCTGATGCTGGACTTCCAGAATGGTGTAAAGTTGCATTTATTCAAAGAAAAAACATACATGAAGAGTGGGAGACTATGCGTCCGTCTTCTTCAAAGACATTGCTCGAAGGAGACCGATTAACGATATTCTTGCCTCCTGATCGTGTAACTGATTTGGAGAAGAAATTCAAGGTGTGAAACAAAGATGCGCCGAGACGTACTTTCACTAATCGTCGGTTGGACGATGATGGCAATGCTGATTCCATTGTCATTCAGTTTCCTTGTCACATGGTGGTTAGATGGAATAAATACAGCATTGATTTCGTTCATGCTACCAATTGTTTTTTCTGGATTAATTGGTCTTGCTCTACTCAGTATTGGTGTTCGTTCGGATACTACTGAGCGACTCCGAGATAGGGAAGCATTTGCAGCAGTCGCTTTGGCTTGGCCTGTAGCTGTATTGGTTGGAAGTCTACCATTTTGGCTAGGTGGAGTATTCCACGGACCATTTACTGATGGTTCACAGATGGCTGATATCGGCAGAGGATTTGTTAATTCATGGTTCGAGTCAATGTCTGGTTTCACAACGACTGGAGCGACTGTTATTGAGCACTCAATGAGTCCAAATTGCATTCCAGGTTCTACTCCGGATTGTATCAATGCTCAACCTAAAGGGATTCTAATTTGGAGGTCACTTACTCAATGGTTAGGTGGCATGGGAATAATCATGCTCGGACTAATGCTACTGTCGAGAGTTTTAGGAGGAGGAATGGCCCTAGCAAGAGCCGAACTTACAGGTCCATCATTGTCTAGATTAAGGCCTAAATTGCAAGAGACTGCATTGGCTCTGTGGACAATTTACATTATTCTAACCGCACTAGAAATTTTGCTATTATGGGGAGTTGGAGGATTAACAATATTTGATGCATTTAATCATGGTTTGACTACGATGCCTTCAGGAGGATTCTCAACTCACGATGCTTCAATAGCGTACTATGATAGTTATGTTGTTGAATCTATAATCATCTGTTTCATGTTCCTTGCAGGTGTCAATTTCACATTGATATGGCTTGCTTGGGAAAAACAGTGGGACAAAGTGTTTGCAGATCAAGAAGGTAGAAGTTACGTTCTAGTAATTCTTGCAACAACACTGTTTGTATTTGTAGCATTATTATCACAGGGAAGTGGTATTGATGATGGATTCTATGACTCATTATTCACCGTTGTATCGATAGGAACCAGTACTGGTTACACGAATAATGATTACATGCTATGGCCAGTTGTAACGCACATTTTCTTATTCCTACTGATGATTGTTGGTGCATGTGCTGGTTCTACTAGCGGTGGCCTCAAATTGATGAGAGTTAAATTAGGTTTGAAAATTGCTTGGAGAGAGATAGGTAGAATCGCCCAACCAAAGCGAGTGGTTCAAATCAGGATGAATAATGAAGTTGTAGATAATGAAAGACTTGGTTTGATAGTTGGAATGTTATTTGTTTGGACTGGATTGTTCGCTCTTTCTTGTATTGTACTTGCAGTAACTATGCCAAATTCAGATTTTGAATCGGTTGTTGCAGTCGTAGCTTCATCATTAGGCAATACAGGACCGACTTTAGGAGATTACGGGCCGTCTAATACTTGGGCTTCAATGGGAACTCCATCATTGGTTATAACATCGATATTAATGTGGTTTGGTCGTCTAGAATTGATGACTGCATTACTATTACTGCATCCTAGAACATGGGCAAGAGAAGAAAGAGAGGCGCCTGATAGAGCCTCTGTTAAATTGATTAGAGAGTTGTTCGAAAAGATGGAAGACCGCTCTGAGGAAAAGGATTGATCAGAACAACGTGGTTTGACCAGAATCTTCCTTTGATTCTTCTTCGATTTCATCTTGTAACTTAGGTTTGGATTGCATAATTGGTTCATCCACTTGCGCGCTGGACAATTCCAATTCCTTGGCATACTTCTCTAGTAATTCCTTAGTGGTACGATGGCTTACAGAAAGGCCACAAATCGCTGCATGTTCTTCTGGTGATAATCCAAGAGCAAGGGAAATCGAAAAGTCTTCACTATTCTCGGATTGCACGGCGACCAATGAGGGAAGTAACTCTTCTCTAACTGCTCTCTTAGAGCAACCGCAAGTTTCAGCAAGACGGTCTACTACTGAACGTTTAACCCAAGCAGAACCGCGGCGCAAGAAACCAGGGTATGAACAAAAAACACGACCTTCAACTGGCTTTGGCATTGTTACGCTAGCAGATAATCCAGAAAGGTTTGAGGACCAATACCACGAGCGATGAGCGGTATTTCTGAATCGAGATGTTAGAAGGCAATCGGCAAGAGATAATGAGGAGGATCCTCTTCTAACAGCTCCTTGGTCGGTGAAAACAACACCATTGTTCCATGAAACCCAAGCAACCATATCATCCGGACTCTTGTCCAATGACCTTGAGGCTTTCATGGCATTTTGTGCAGTTCGGGAGCGATAAAGTAAGTCTAATCCAGGGAATATTTCAACCGTAGTATCTCTAACACCAGTTTCAATATTTTCTTTCACCATTTCCCTAGTTAAATTGGAATCGATAAGTGAGCACATTACCTGCAAATCACGGACCAATGCTCGAAGGTCTCCAGGATTATTGTTGACTAATTCGTCTATAGCACCAGGGTCTGCTGTAAAACCTTCTTCTTTGATTACACGTAAAGCAATTCTTCTCAGGGCTTCGTTCGATGCCCTTTCAAATCGAACCGTAATGAGATGTTTAGAGAACCTATCACGTGCAGTCCTCCATGTTGATGAGGTTCTACCCCACAACCCCATTTCATCATTACAAGCTAAAATCACAGGTTGTCTAGTATCTGCAAGTAAATTCAACAGTTCGGCTTTGCCACCACTATCGCCTTTCAAAGCCTTTGAATCATGAAAATCCTCGCCTGAGACAATTGATGAAATTCTATCTGCAGAAATTTCACGTAGACCACCAGATAAGTGGTCAACTTCATCCAACAAAATCAATGTTCGAGGAGGTTTGGTTCCTGGAGTCATGAAAAGCGAACCATGCGTAGAAGCGTGAGTTGCTGCTTTTCTAATCGCACCAGCATTTCTAGCATCACTAGCATTCAATTCGATTACTTGCCATTCCATATCGGCAGCCACTGCCCTTGCAACGGTTGTCTTTCCTACACCGGGAGGTCCTATCAATAACAACCCTGGTTTCTTTGGTCTACCTTCTTTCCACTGGTCCAACCAAGCACGAATTTTCTTCCGCTGTGCCTCATTCCCTTCTAACTGGCGTTCGCTAACTGGACGGTGCCGTTCAGTCCAATCACTAGCCACCATGCAGCATTCTTTTGCTAGGCCCCATTTGAACATTGAGTTGTTCAAAATGGTAAATCATCAATTGAAACCCGAGTTTGTTCACCCGAATCTCTATTCCTAAGTGTCACTGTATTATCTGACAGAGATTCATGATCAACAGTAATGCACCAAGGAACTCCAATCTCGTCAGCTCTGGCATATCTCTTACCAATTGAACCACTTGCATCATAAACTGAAAATATATTCTTGCGACTACAAAGATCTCTGTGTATTTTTTGAGCTAGTGAATCCATTCCATCTTTCTCGAATAATGGTAGAACTGTTACGTCAACAGGTGCTATAACTTCAGGCAAGGATAGATATGCATAATCTTCCCCTGATTTTTCGGTTTCTGTGTATGAGTGGTCTAGTAAATGCCATATTATCCTATCAATACCGAACGCAGGTTCAACAACATGTGGGACGAACCATTCTCCATTTACATTTTCAGTACGTTGCACCCGCTTGACATGTTCTGGTAAAATTTGCAACTCTGTTCCTTCAATATTTTGTGTCAACGGAAAACTAGAATCAGAGGGTAAATCTTCAACAAACTGCTTCACCTTACCAGCAAGTGCCCTGAAAGCAGGTCCTGCTTTTGCGCCATCAGTAGTCCACCCATCAATTTCTACGACCTTGGGCTCATCAAAAGTTCTCCAAGCACGGAGCCTTTGTCCTGTTGCATCTTCATGAGCAGTCAAGTCATAACAACCCCTGTGTGCAATACCCACGCATTCTATCCATCCGTATGAGCCTAAAATTTCTGCATCCCAGCAATCTTGAGCATAATGGGCCATTTCTGTTGACTCATGTTGTCTAAATCGCAAAAACTCTGGATTAATTCCCACGGATAACAAGAAATCCATTGTCCAACCCATAAAATAACCAACCGTAGGATGCCTTATGACTCCATTTTCGACTGCTTTTTCCAGAGTAATTACAACTTCTCCGCCATCATCTGCAATCAATGTAACCGGATTTTTCCAAATTGAAAAATCATGGATTGGTGCAATCTCTGGATCTATGAAATATTCTAATTCTGCCATGTTGAATTCTCGCAAACGTATCATTCCTTGACGAGGACTGATCTCGTTTCGATAGCCTTTTCCTGTTTGAATTGCTCCAAACGGAAGGCGTTCTCGGAAATGTCGATATATGGAAGTGAAAGATGTGAACATCCCTTGTGCAGTTTCAGGTCGCAAGAAGCCCTGACGGCCAGAAATACCAGCACCAATCTTTGTATTAAACATCAAATTCTGTGCTTCAATTTCACCCCAGTCGCTCGCACCACAAGCAGGGCAAGAAGGCTTGTGTTCTTCGATTAATTTAGACAACTCGTCTTTAGAAAGAGTGTCAGCATTAGGATAAATATCTTCCACTAAATGGTCAGCTCGACTTGCTTCACCACACTCGCGACATTCAGTTAAGTAATCACTAAACTCACCGACGTGACCACTTGCTTCGAGAACAGAATATGGAGTGATTGTGGGGCAAGAAATCTCCACGATGTTTCCCAAACTTTGCCAATGATCAATCCAAGTTTGGTTTACACGATTGCGTAACCGGCCACCTACAGGTCCAAAATCATACAATCCGGCAGCTCCACCGTGAATTTCAAACGCAGGAAGGATTACTCCTCTGCGTTTTAGCATACCAGTTAGTCTGCCTAAACGCTCAGTGTTGAACTCCTCCATGCACCTGCGTATTCAAAGGGGTACATGAGGCCACCTCTTATTGTGAAGATGAAAATAGGATTTTACAAATATTTGAAGTTCCACCATAATGTTAATTCTAACCCTTCAGTAGGCTTTTTTCAATGAAAATAATTGATGTTTTTGTACATTAGTTAAAACCAAACATTCAAGACCTCGTTGCGCACGCTCCCAATCACGGATAGTGAGTTGATAATAATGGCAAATATCTCATATCTAGAAAATCCTCTCGAAAGTGAGGATTTGTATGAGAAATTGTGTCAGCCTGTTCGTAATTGGTTCAAACAAAAATTTCCTGATTTTACTGAGCCCCAAAAATTAGCAATTCCATCAATCATGAATAAGGATCATTTGTTGCTGTGCTCCCCTACTGGATCTGGTAAAACCCTTACAGCCTTTCTAACAATTATTGACAACTTAGTTCGTCATGCCTTGGAAGGTACTCTGGAAGAGAGAGTGTATTGCTTGTATATTTCACCTATCAAAGCATTAGCAAATGATATTCAAAAGAATCTAATTGGGCCTCTTGAGGAAATCGAGAAAAATTATCTTCCAGACAGAGCTCAAGGTAAAATCAGAGTTGGACTACGTACCGGTGATACTCCTCAATCGGAAAGGCAGAAAATGCTCAGAAAGCCGCCCCACATACTTATCACAACTCCAGAAAGTATGGCTATTGCAATATCATCTCCTCGATTCCAGCCAATTGTTTCTAATGTCGAATGGATAATTATTGATGAAATGCATTCACTAGTTCCATCAAAGCGTGGTGTGCATCTCGCTCTAACTATTTCCTTACTAGACACAATACTTGAACGCCCAGTTCAACGGATTGGTATTTCAGCGACGATGGAACCTCTGGAAACTGTTGCTGAATACTTAGTGGCAAGTGATGATAGGGAAAGCAGAAATGAGAACCAATCTGTTAAAATTGCAAAAATTAGTGGAGCTAGGGAATTAGACTTAGACATTCTTTTGTGTTCACCTAAATTTAGCGAACTTTCAGTAATGAAAGTTCTCGAAATGAATGTCGAAATGGTTGCCGACCTAAT
>CEVP01098163.1_pt1 | contig 11380 bp, 4 predicted proteins | sample 427071 | NCBI WGS metagenome assembly CEVP01 (sample SAMEA2623808, study PRJEB7988) | marine metagenome | isolation source: saline water (ENVO:00002010), including | reverse complement strand
GCGATTGCTTATGATACACTGTTACAGGTGTCACGAGAGGTACAATCTGAAGGATGGACTTTCAATAGGGAGTATCATTATACTGATATTATACCTGATGCTAATAAAGAAGTACTTATACCTAATAATATTATACAGATCAAACTCTCAGAGAATGCACAAAACAGACCTCACGATGGAATCAGAAGATCAGGTAAGTTGTATGATAGACAGAATCATACATACCAGTGGGACTATAGTCCTGAGTTTGATATAATCTGGTATTTTGATTGGATTGATTTACCAGACCCAGTACAAACCTATATTACAGCCAGAGCAGCAACACTTGTATCTGGTAAGATAGTAGGAGACGACGATCAGTATGCTCGTCTACAACAGCAAGAAGCACTTGCTAGATCATCAGCTATGGAGTACGAAACAAGTCAAGGACAGTTTACTATGTTTGGACATCCTCAAGGACAGCAGAACTACTATCAAAGCTATCAACCATTTCACGCTTTACAACGATAATGCCTTCAGTCACACAAAGAGTTGACAGCTATCTAGGTGGCGTATCTAGACAATCAGATGATAAAAAACTTCCCGGTCAAGTAGAAGAGTGTCTTAACGGATACCCTGATCCAACCTTTGGTCTAACTAAAAGACCGGGATTAAAATGGATTGCTAACCTTGGTAGTGGCACTACATACGACAACTCAAAATGGTTCTATATTAACAGAACTGCAACAGAAAAATATATAGGATGTATTACACCAGCATCAGGAGGCTCTACAGGAGCTATCTATATCTGGAATATACTAACAGGTGTAGCAGCTAACGTAACTTATGGTACAGGAGCTCAGGCTTACCTTACAGGAGCCTTACGTACAGACTACGATATACTAACAGTACAAGATACTACTATTATAACTAACCGAACAACACAGGTAGGAGTTACGGCTGCACCTTCCTTTACCGCTAACACACAAGCTACTATTAAATTAGTAGGTGAAGTATCTAATGTACCTTATGAATTAAAAGTTAACTCAACAAGTGTAAATGTTACTTATACAGCTAGTAGCACAGACAGATACTCAACAGTACTAACTGCATTAGAAAATGCTATCAATGGCTTAGGTCAAGGATATACTATAGTACAAACTGCCGATAGTTTACATCTAAGCCGTTCAACAGCATTTACTCTTACAGGTACTGGTGGTGTAATTGGTAACAGGCTTACAATCTTTCAAGATCAGGTTTCTTCATTAGTTGAGTTACCGAATGAAAGTAAGAATGGTCACGTAGTAAAAATACTTAGTTCTGGTGCTACAGCTGCTGCATATTATATGAAGTATACTGCTGATAATGGCACATCTGGTCCCGGATTCTGGTCAGAAACTGTAGCTCCAGATGTATCTACTGGACTGGTAGATACTACGATGCCGCATGAGTTACTTAACCCGACTCCAAATAACTTTGTATTTCAAACTATAACCTATAAAGATAGAGTTGTAGGCGATGACGAGACTAATAAACATCCATCTTTTAATGGTAGTACTATACAGCAAGGTTTCTTTCATAATAACCGACTAGGATTTCTTTCTGGTGATGCTGTTATATTAAGTCAGTCAGCTCAGTTTTTTAACTTTTATCATACAACTGCACAGACAGTTACAGATGCAGACCCGATTGATCTTATAGCATCTACTATACGACCAGCTGCACTACACAGTATTATACCTACTACTCAAGGTTTAGTTTTATTTAGTGCTAATCAACAGTTCTTGATGTCGTCCATTCAAGGTAACTTGACACCAGCTAGTGCTAACATACGGGCTATATCTAACTATGAAGTAGATACAGAAATAGACCCAGTTGACATGGGTGTAACACTTAATTTTATTAGTAAGACGCCTAGTTACACTAGAGTCTTTGCTATGATAACACGTGGAGAAAACGAAAACCCAACAGTATTAGACATAGGTAGAGTAGTAAATGAGTGGGTTCCGGCTACAATCGACACACTTATAGCAAGTCCACAAAACCAATTTATTGCATTTTCCGGACAGAGTTCTAAGTACATATACTTCTTTAGAACTTATAATGATGGAGAAAAAAATGTAGTACAAGCATGGTTTAACTGGGAAGCTCCCGGTACTGTACAAGCTGTTGCAGCTGACTCTGATGAATTTTTTGCTGTAACTAAACAGGGTACTCAATATACACTAAGTAAAGCAAGTCTGAGTCAAAGTCCAGACGATGCTATTATTGTTAATAATGATGGTAAAAAAATTAATCCTTGTATAGACTTATATGCTACAGCTAGCTCTGTGACGTATGATGCTACAAATGACTTTAGTAAATGTTTCTTACCTTATGATGATATTTCAGACCTTAGCCCAGTGCTTATTATTAAAGGTTCTACAGCCACTGGTAACTTTATTGAATCTGGATTTGTAATCTCACCAGAACGTGACGTAGAGTCAGGAAACCCATACTTTAAAGTTCCCGGAAAAGATTTGACTTCTGTAGCTAGTGATGTTATAGTTGGATTCAAGTATGATTTTGATATTATATTACCAAAAACTTATTTTAAAATAGATCCAGAAGGTAAAAAATCTGATTTTACTGCTAATCTTACAATAGCTCGTATGAAGTTTGCAGTAGGATTATCAGGTGTAATGGGCTTTAAGTTAAAATCTAGAGGTGTAGGTCAAGGTCAAAGAGAATATACAGCTGATGGTGTTACCACAGAGTTCTCTTGGATTGATGCTGACCTCAGTTATATAGATGATAACCAAATAAAAGTTAAGCAGAATAATGTAGAAACTACAGCATTTACAGTTGACAGAACTGGTGATGTACCTAAAGTTACACTTAATTCTGCATCTACTGAGTTAAAAAATTTAGCTGGTAATGGTACTGATACTGCATTTGATTTAACTTTTGTACCTACTAACCTTGATCGTATGAAAGTTAAAGTAAATGGAGTGGATTTAGATTCAACACAATTTACAATTAACGGTCAGTTTATTCACTTTACAACACCACCTCCTACTCCTACATTACCTGCTCCATCTCCTTGGACTACTAATAATGTACTTGTATATAGTGCTGATGAAATAGTAATATTTCTTGATGAGTGGTATAATCTTAATCCTGTAGTGAAAGCTGACCAATACTTAGCAAACGATATACCGTTATCTGAACAGTCAGTATTTACACTACCTATACATCAGAAATCAGATAACTTTACACTAAGATTATTTAACGACACTCCGTTCCCAGTATCTCTCAACTCAATGATGTGGGAAGGTATTTACTCACCAAGATTTTATAGGAGAATATAAACATGATGATGAATCAGTTTGACGTCCCTATGTCAGATGCTGATATTAATATGACGTCAAACCCTGCAAGGGCTATGCTTGATGAAAAGCTAGCTACTACAGGAGAAACTAACGGCTGGTTTTGGACAGCTTTAGGTATTGGAGCTAGTATTTACGGATCTAGCAAACAAGCAAGTGCTGCAAGAAGCGAAACTGAGGCTAGAAACCAAGCTACAGAAAGGCAGTATGAATATGATATGGAGTTGTATGACATGAAAAAACAACAACTCCAAGCAAATCAAGACTTCAAGATAGAAGAAATACAGAACGCTGCAAGACAGGAAGGTCAAATAGCTGCTTTTAAAGACGCATCTAATGTACGACAGTATAATTATAACTTACAGATTCGTAATGCACAGCAAGAAACAAATGATAAAATGTTTCAAAAGTCTGAAAAGATTTACGAAAACCAGTTAAATATGAATGCACTGCAAGAGAAAGCAGCTTATGATGATGAAATAAGAAAACTAGATGAAATAAAAGCTGAGTCTATATTTGACCAAGAGGACGCATATATAGACTCGATCGAAGCTGAAGGTAAGCTACGAGCAAGAGGGGTGGTAGGTCGATCTGCTGACAAACTTGCACAAGCTGCTGCCTTTAAAACTGGCAAACAGTTAACTATGCTGAATTTGTCTGTAGATAATGCTGAAGCAGCAGCAGTCTCTGTTTTATCACAGGTATCTAGAGACAAAACTGTAGCAGATTTAAATGCTTTTGCTGCAAAAATGTTAGATCCCGGTGAATTACCGATGCCAGTGCAGCCACTTAAAACACCAATGGCTACATTTATATACCCAAGACCATTACAAGATTTTGACTTTGGACCAGAGCCAGTCAAAGGAGCACAATACTCAGCATCAGCTGCATCAGCTGGTATATGGGGTAGTGCAATATCAGGTATAGCAGGTCAGATAGGTAATTACTACGCAAATCAAAATAAACAATTCACAGGCTAATAATGGCTAAAAACTATAAGAAGTACGCTTCTGGGGGACGATTTAACGCATCAAACATATCCCGAGCTGGGATACAGCAGATGCAAAACCAGTCCCAAATAGTAACGAATGCTCTTCAAAGACAAGCTAATCAACAAAAATCTGCCGATAATTTATATATTAAAGACCTTGGTGGTAAGTTAAAAAGAGAAGCACAAAACAGAGCAGACATACAAGACTTAGAAAACAAAGTACTACAAAGGCAACAAGAAGCTACGGCTTTGCGTGGTCAAAGAGAAGTTGAAGCACTTAAAAGTCAAGCAAATCAGTATCGTGATCAGGCACAAATGATTGGGCAACTTGCTCCAAAGTTAAGCAAAAGCTTAATTGGACTAGCTCAAAATGTTACAGAATATGCTGATATACAATCTGCTGAAGCTGAGTATCGAGAGATGCAAGCTGATGGACGCTTAGATACTTTAGTAGATTTTTGGAACTCAACTGATAATTTAGAACAGCAGGCAAGAGAAGACTTAGTACAAAAACGTGTACAAGCAATTGCAACAAATGATCGAACAACATTTGATTACTTATCAGCTGTTGGTCGTAATAACAGCAAACACTTACAAAGAAAAATATTTCAAAATTTAACTACTAACTTTTCTAGTATTGAGAATGATTTTTTAAACTTTGTTAGAGATGAAGCTGGTATACAACTTGGTAATAATGTTAAAGAACTATACTCATTTAGAGCTCATGAGTTTTTAAGACAGTATGGTATCAGTACTAAGTCTCCTACTGGAATTAAAGTTATACAACTATTTGATTCTAAAGCTGCTGTTAAAGAATATGAATTTAAGCTAGAAAGAGATAAATTAAACGGAGAACAAGACGAGCAAAATAATACTGACAACTTACGTAATGTTTGGAATCAACCACTTGGTAATAATTATACCAGTGACAATCAGTATCAAGATGCTCAAACCTTTCTTAAAAATATTATCGTAGATAAAATGGGTACTCCCGGTGTTACCAGAAGTGGTACACTAGCAGCAAGTACAACAATTAACCCATTACCGTCTTTTAGAGAGTGGGCTAAAGCACAAGCCTTCTCTCCTCGTTATCGTTCTAATCCTGATTTATTTAGACGAGAAGTGTTAGGTCAAGCTAACGGTCAAAACGGGTACATATTACCTACAACTCAAGGTAATGAAAAAGGTATACCAATCTTTGATAAACTTGAGTATCTCGAAGCTGAGATGATGCGAGACTATGCTGACGTTACAAAGGAATTAAATAAAGCAGATGTAGTTGTCCAAAAAGCTAAAGAAGCTGGCGAAGCAAAAGAAGCTCAAGCACATGTAGATAGTGACAGATATGATCAAGACTTTACTCAAATTTATAAAGACATAGAAGCTACTAAAAGCCCGGCTGCTAAAAAAGTATATTATAATCATATTCAATTTCATTCAGCTGACGGCTTAAGTCAGAATACAGTAGATCATGTTTTAAAGGCTGCACAGCAAGCTGACTTTTCTCAGTTTATATTTAGATATAATAAGTTAAGTAAAGAAGACAAAGACGGTGCAGTTTTACTACCATTTAAAAAAACAATGGATGCTCTTGAGCAGATAGCAGGTAGCTATGATGCGATAGAAACTAAAATAAAAGAAGATGTAAAATCTAAAATTACTGCTGCTGTCAAAGAAAACATGATAGATCAGACTCGTCATGATACAGCTACACAAGCTTCAGAAGCCGCAGAATTATGGTTTTATAACAAGTATAGAGCTAATAGTAAAATTGAAGATCCTAATGAGCGTTACATTACCACACTTGAACAACTCGAAGAGCAACTTGGCATAGGTGAAAATCCTGATGGTGGTATTGTAGGTAAAGGTTTATTTAGAAATAGACCCGGTGGAACTGGCGAAAATAAAACTGTGTTTATAATGTTTAGTGATGCTGATGCTAAAGGTGATACTATAGGACAAAGTATAATAAATTCAGAGATTGAAAAAGGTACAAGTGTACCAGCTTTACTATCTCGAAAAGATCTTGTATCAAATGGAGAAACTAGATTATTAGCAGAAGCCGCTATACGAGGCACTGATAACATAGTTTTACCTAAAAATTTACAATACGTACTTAATAATTATTATCCTAAAGGTACAAACGCACATCACATAGTGAATCAGTTTTTAGGATTACAAAAATATAAAATCAACATGCCAGCTAGTGCTCATGATTTTGCAGAGTATGTGTCTGGAGGATCAGTAACGTATAATAACATGGCAGCTGCATTAACTAAGCAGTACATTGAAAACAGTGGTTATTCAAGACAACCTGTAAAACCATCTTGGATGACATTAGCCAATCCAATTTATCAGGATTTACTAAGGCGACAATACCCAGAATATTATAATGAATGAAGAAGAACTACTACTTGCAGATGCAAGAGACATGGAAGAAGAGGATCAGACTTTACCAGAAAGTGAATTAAGTATTACTGATTCTATTCCAACTAACGCAAAACAGTTATATCCATCTGCATTTGGTGCTTCATACGGTAACAGTACTGTCGACCTTAGTGATAAGGCTAACAAAGACAAGATGTTAGAAGAGTACCGAGAATGGTTTGGTATGGAAAAAGGAGAACAACGTGATAACATAGGTGAAAAGTTTCACCAGAAATACTACAACATGGGTCTAGAAGAAAAGCAAGCTGCTCAACAGCAAGCTATGTCTGATGATCCATACTATAATCCTGTTAAAAGATTACAAGGTGTATTTCAAGGTTTATCCGTTCCCGGTTTAGCATACGCTGATTTTGCTAATGATGCTCTTGGTACGCTTGTACCGGGGTATAATAGACTAGATGAGAAATGGGATAAAGCTACACAGCTAGATAATCCTACACATCAAAAGCTACGTAGTATACTCTCTGTTGTATTACCATCTATACATGCTGGTGGTAAGATACAAGGAGCTGCAAATGCTTTTAACGTAGGTAAACCATGGTATCAGAAGCTTACCAATACAATAGTATCACAAGGTTTAGGGGACGCAGCTATCGTAGGTCTTAGTGATGTTGGCGAAGAGAACAACGTTGCTGAAGCACTTTCTGATAATGTACCCGGTTTATTCGGACCAAAGGGTAGACTACCTTTACCTGAATGGATAGTCACAAAAGATAGTGATAGCCCTGCTGTAAGAAAAAGAAAAAACATGCTAGAAGCAGCACCTTTTGCTGTCTTCGGTACAATCATTGGAGCTGGTCTAGATAGACTAGCTGGCAGAAAAATGCTAGACTGGATGGAACCGCTTGATGATACAGCTGCTCGATATAAACAAACACAACTCGAGTTAGGCGGTGACAATGATAAACTTATAGAGTTACAAGAAATCAGAACACAGCTATCTCTTGGTAGTGAAAACTTAAGTAAACAAAACGAGAACATTCTAATCAATAGACAGATCGAGTTAGAAAACGAGTTAGGTATTATTGATAATATGGATGATGCTTCTCGGATTGCTGACGGTAGTGCAGCAAGAGAATCACAAGAAGCTGCAATACGTAAGATAGAGAATCCAGATCAGTTAGAATTGTTTGATGGTTTTGACGGTGACATAAACCCCGGCATACTAGATGACGCTTCTACGACTAGGCAGACGCCTCCTCCGGGCAATGTAGCACGAAATATGGCTGATACTACAGCTATCAAAAACGGAGTCTCTGAGGGCGATCCAGCACCTATTATAACAGAGTCTATGAGACGTAAAGGACTGATGGTAGGTCCGGGGTCTCGTGGTGCTGTAATGGGTGTAGCAGAAGAAGCTAGAGATATAGGTAGATTTAATGCTGTTGTAGATGGCTTTAGATTTAGTACTAAACAAATGAATGCTGCTGCTTGGGATATATACACAAGTATTATGGCAGCTGGTAACATGGATGAAGTAAGAGCTTTATTCTATGATAACAGAGATGTAAAAAACTTATTACTTGGTAGATTTAAAGTTGATGTAATTAACGAAGAACAGGCACGTGCAGCTGCATTTGCTATGAGAGATCTAGTTGATAGATTTTTAGGTAGAGAAGTTACACAAACATCTGCAAGAGTTATGGATACATTAGGTAGAGAAGCTAATACTATGGCTGAATCTCTACAACAAATGCAACCATACATAGATGAGCCACATGTTATGGATCTAATTATTGATAAGTTAGAATTTCTTATGGATGAGTATGGTCTTAATAAGTATATATCTGGTTGGCAACTACGTAACAAAAACTGGTTTGACCAAGTACCTCCTAGAGACTTAGATCAAGTTATAGAAACTTTAACAAGTGAGTTTATTACAGCTGAAAATGCAATACATGCAAAAAATCTTAAGTTTACTAAACTACTTAAAAGCCTAAAGAAAGAAAATCCTATATATTTAAGACCATTGATGGATGCGTTTGCACACTCAAACGGTGACGTAGATACTATAGCAAAATTACACGCATGGGCAGCAGATCAGATCACACCATTAGGTATGTTAAAAAGTCCTGATCCTAAACAATTAAACTTGTTTGCTAAAAGTGCATGGAGTGTTGTATATAATAATGTATTATCTGGATTATCTGCTCTTAGAGCTACTGTTGGTAACGGTACACAGCTAATACTTAGACCTGTAACCGCAGTGCTTGGTCATGGTTTTTATGGCATGGCAGATGACTTTGCAGGTTTAAAACGTACTTTTTATTACAATGGTGCAATCTTTGAGACTAACCGTAGAGCTTTGTCAGATGCATTTACTATGATGAAGAAAGCTCATAAAGATCCTGACATGATGATTAAAGCATATCGTAAAGACTTTGTGTTTAAAACTGATAGAGCTTGGGATATCATGGAAGATATGCGTAAAGTATATGAAGCTGAAGGTAACTATGGTAGAATGTTACAGCTAGATACAGCTGTTCGTTTAAAACAGTTAGGTCAATTTAAATGGATGAGATATGGTATGACAGGAATGGTATTTCCTGATGTATTTACATCGACTCACTTAGCACATTATCTATCACGTACCAGAGCTTATGATGACGTCTTTAGTGACAAAGGTTTTGCTGATTGGACAGAGATAATGAAAGCTGAGAGGATTCATCATAAGTCAATGTTCGACGATAATGGTCTAATCAAAGACCAAGTACTACGAGCTACTGCTGGAGAAGTACAACTTAACTTAGATGATGGGTTAGCACGTTGGATTAACCAAGGTACTACTGCATATCCTTTTGTTAAGTTTTTAATGATGTTCCCACGTACAAGTAGTAACTATATTAAAGCTGCATCTTCGTGGACTCCTATTAGTTTAATACCCGGAATCAATAAGTATAGTAAAACTTTATATGCAAAAACAGATGATGACATCGCTGCTGCTTTACTAGAGCACGGCGTTGACATGGCTAAAACACCTAACGCTCGAGTTATATGGGAAAACCTAAGAGCTGAGTATACAGGTAGAATGGCATTTAGTAGCATGTTAGTTGGCTCACTATGGCAATATGCTATGGGTGGTAACATACGTGGTAACGGACATTATAATGCGTCACGTAGAAACAAGGAACGTAACCAGATGGGTTACGAACCTAAGACTGTAAGAATAGGTAATTCTTGGGTAAGCTATGAAGGTATTATAGGTATTGAGCATGTGCTAGCACCTTTAGGTGATATGGCATACTATGCTAGAGATTTAGATGAATCATACCTAGAAAACTTCATGTCTAAATTGACATGGACTGTAGCTGCTACATTTTTAAACCAAACACCTTTACAAGGTTTAGAACCACTTATATCAGTTACTAACGGTGACTTAACAGGTTGGAGTAGACTTACTGCTAATACACTTAGATCTTTCTTACCACTATCTGGTGGAGCTGGTGTATTAAGTAATGCTATTACATCATCACAGAAAGATATTGAAGCAGAAGTTATTTCAGTTGTTAAGAATAGACTACCCGGATTTTCAAGTACACTTCCAGAACAGATAGATATATGGACAGGTCAGCCACTTAATGATGTTGACAATCCATTTTTAAGAATGCTTAACGCTGTCAGTCCTGTACAAGTAAGTGGCACAAGAGAGCCTTGGAGAGTATGGTTACAAGAAACTGGTTGGAACGGACTGTCAATGTTAAAAAAAGATTCTACAGGATCTTATGAATATACACCAGCAGAACGTGAACTTATCAATAAATATATTGGTGAGCAACAAATGTATTTACAACTAGAGCGTATTATTAATAATCCAAGATACCAAAAAGAAATCGAACAACTTAAATTATATCGTCAAAATAATTCTGACTTTAGTGAAGAGCGTGTTAAATTACATACAGAAAAATTACCTGTATTTAAAGAAATCAATAACATTGTTAGAAATGCTCAAAAAATAGCAGAGCTTAGATTATTACGACAAAGACCTGACATCGAATCAGTTATACTAAATCAGCAAAGAGCTAATGAAAGTATGAAACAAGGTGATGTACAGGGTGCAATAAGAGCACAAAACCAAAACGAAGCCACTCAAAATTTAATTAACATGAGGAAGTAACCACATGAGTGCTGTTACAGAAAACAACTATGATGGTAATGGTACACGTACCAATTACCCTTTTACATTTCCATATCTTAAGACATCGGACGTTAAAGTAAGTCTCGATGGGGTCGAAACAACTAACTTTACGTTTGTTAATGCTACGACCATACAATTGAATAACGGGGCTACACCACCAGTAGCGACAGCTCCAGCTAATGGAGTTAAAATCAGAATACTCAGAGAAACTACAGTTGATAACTTAGCAGCAACATTTTATGCAGGCTCGGCGATTAAATCAGAAGATCTAAACGAGAACTTTACACAAAACTTATACGTTACACAAGAGGTAAACCAAAGGTATGTTCCGACTACTGGAGGTACTTTTACTGGTAATCTAGATCTTGGTAACAATAAAGTTACTAATCTTGGTAATCCAGTTAACGCTAACGATGCAGTTAACAAAGCTACATTAGATTCTACTATTGAAACAGATGT
>CEVP01032562.1_pt1 | contig 11472 bp, 11 predicted proteins | sample 427071 | NCBI WGS metagenome assembly CEVP01 (sample SAMEA2623808, study PRJEB7988) | marine metagenome | isolation source: saline water (ENVO:00002010), including | reverse complement strand
TATGGTAGGGTCAACTGGTATATTAGGAAATATGCTTGCTCTATTAATAGCTATCCTATACCTAATTGGTGGAATAATAGCCTTTACACAAAAGAAAGAAGCTGTTTCATAAGTTTTGTATAAAACCTTTGAACTGTTTGATTTCGGAGTAATTTCAACCTACAATCTTATGATTGGGGTTGGAATTTTTTTTGGCTTTATACTAATAGAAAAAAGCGTTTCTCAAGAAATTAAATTCAAAGATCACTATAAGCTACACATAACTCTTGTTCTATCCTTCATTTTTGGATTTATTGGCTCCAGAATCTTTGATATCATTTTTTTTGGCAAAGAATTAAATACTTTCAATTTCCTAACTGGAAGTTCTACATTTATAGGAGGTTTGATTTTTTCAGTCTTATTTATAATACTTTTCACCTCTCTTATAAAATTAAAAACAACACTCGTTCTGGAATTATTGGTGCCCTTCTTAATTGTTGCACATTTTTTTGGAAGAATAGGATGCTTCCTTGGCGGATGTTGCTATGGCAAACCAACAGATGGTTTTCTAGGAGTAAAATACCCTCCAGATTCATACCCTTATCAAGTTGATCCTGAAATTGTTGGGATGCATCTTCATCCAACACAGCTCTATGAATCATTTGCACTGCTAGCAATCTATTTTACTTTGAAGAATAGGACTAATAAAGTTTCTTCCTATCTAATCCTATATGGAATAGTAAGATTCATTATTGAATTTTTCAGAAATGATCCCAGAGGAAGTTTTTTAACAGATTTTTTTAGCCCCTCTCAAGAGCTGAGTCTATTATTCATAATTACTGGGTTTCTATACTTTAAGTTTCTGGAAAATAAAAGAAGTTATTATCCTTTGTGATCTTTTATATTTGAATTTCCAAAAAGCATAAATAAATCTAATGCTAATCCAATAATAGCAATAATCCAATATATAGTAGCATTTTCACTAAAATAAAGACCAAGAAAATCAATTATAATATAGAACGCAAAAACTTCTTTCACCCTTCCAGGAAAGAATCTCACCTGCAAAGCAGATAGTCTTTTATAAACAGTGGCCAAAATAAACCAAAGTCCAGGAAGAAATACAAGAAAAAGTATTATAATGTTTCCAGTAGTAAATGTCCCCGTTACAAGTTCTAAAGCAAGTGCTGGATCATTTTCTATTGCAGAAACTGAGGAGGGGTCCATAACATCAATTCCAGAGGCCATTATTTCTTTGCCTACCAAAAAAAAGAACAAAATCATTACAGGAATAAGCAAGACAATAAAAAAAAGAAGTCTTAAAAAATAATTAAGGCCACTTATTGTCTCGGTAAATTGAAAGTATTTTCTCATGATTAAAAATTTTTTGCTAAATGTAATGAAATAAAGTTCAAAGTAAATTCACTTTTTAAACTTTCAAAAAAATTTTTTAACAAGCTTATTTGCCTTCTCAATACAATCACTGACAGAAACCCCATTAAAATAATTTCCTGTTATGTAAAAATTTGGATTCTTCTTTTGAAATTCTTCAAGCTTTTTAACTAATTCTTCTTGATTTAAATTATACTGAGGAATTGCTTTTTTCCACCTATATTTTTTTTTAAAAAATGGCTCACCTTCATAATTTAATAGAGATTTAATTTCATTGACTACAATCTTTTCAAGCTTTGAAGATTCTATACGGCATAAATCTTTCTGATTTTCACCACCTACCATAATTGTTAACAGCTCATTATCTTTTGATGAAACATGACTGAAAATCTGACTATTAAATAAAATACCAAGATATTTCTTTTTATCATCAGGTTTGGTTAAAACTCCAAATCCCCTAACCTTATTTTTTATTTTTTCTTTTTTAAGTCCCAGGTGAAAAACGTCTATAGGACAATATTTTATTTTTTTTAAAATATTTTTGATGTTTAAATCATAAATGAATTCCTCTAATACATATGCAGGAACAGTCGATATAATTTTATTGCAATAAATAACTTCATTCCTATTAACCGTAACTTCATATCCTTCATCCTTTTTTATAATTTTAGAAACAGAGGAATCTAGCTTAATTTTTGAACTGAAAGAATTTCCCATTGCCTTGGTTAGTTGAGAAAGACCTGAGGGAAAATTAAAAGCCTTCGATTTATTTTTGTTTTTTCTGATCTTAAATAAACCCTTAATTATGCTCCCGTGGGATTGTTCAAGATTCCATAGAAGTTTAATGCTATGTTTTGAACTCATTTCTTTTGTCTTGCCTGCATAAATTCCAGAAAGTATTGGTTCAATTAGTTTATCATGAAATTCCCTGCCAAATCGATTCTTAATAAACTTAAAAACTGTTGTGTCCTTCTTGTGTTTCTTTACAAAAATCTCAAAACACAACCTAAGTTTTCCATATAGAGAAAGAATAGGAGTATATATTATCTCCTTCAGGCTTAAAGGAATCTTAGTTAATTTATTATTATTGAAAACAAATCTATTCTTTTCACTATTCTCAGAAGGGAAAATCAGATCTTCCCATAATCCACAATCTTTAATAATCTGTTCAATAGAAGTATTGTTTAATAGAATAGTATTTGGACCATTCTCACAAATTAATTTTTTATGAATTTCAGTTTGAATTATACCGCCTGTCTTATCCTTTGCTTCTAGAAGAAGGAAATCTCTTTTTTTTTTTGAAAGGAAATGTCCAACACTTAATCCACTTATTCCACCGCCAATAATTAACGTATCTACCTTCATATTTTATTGCTAAATTCCAAAATTCTTTTTAATCCATTTTGCTATAACATTTGCCCATTCTTTATCATCATTAAGACAATCTATGTAATAATACTCTTCCCCGCCAGCATCAATAAAATCTTCTTTGCCTTCCATTTTAATTTCCTCGAGAGTTTCCAGACAATCCGTTACAAATGCTGGAGTAACTATGACTAATTTCTTTTTTCCCTCTGAAGCAAGTCTTTTAAGCTCATCATCCGTATAAGGTTTTAACCATGGAGAAAATGGAAGCCTAGATTGAAATGAGCTGCTGTATTTTTCTTTATCAATCCCTAATTTTCTAACTATTAATTCTGTGGTTTCATATACTTGATGGCGATAGCAAGTTTTGTGTGCCTGGGATTTTACAGAACAACAGTTTTCAACTTTTAAACAATGAGAATTAGTATTATCTGATATTCTAATATGATTTTCCGGAATCCCATGATAAGAAAATAAAATATGATCATATTCCAAATTTCTTATACTTGATCCAATTTTTTTACACATTAAATTAATGTAGTCTTCATCATTGTAAAAGGGTGGTATAATTGCTTTTCTTAATTTTGGGAAATACTTATTAATCTCACGTTCAACCTTCGCAATAACAGTTTCATAAGAGGACATGGCGTAATGAGGATACATAGGAAGAACTATTACTTTATCAACTCCTTTTTCAGTTAATTCCTTCAAACCTTTATTTATTGACATAGAACCATACCTCATGGCAAGTGACACAGGCATTTCTATAAGTTTATCGACTTTTTTACTTAATCTTTCAGACAATACAACTAATGGAGAACCTTCTTCCCACCATATTTTCTTATATGCTTCAGCAGATTTTTTTGGTCTCGTATTTAAAATTATTCCTTTAACTAACAGCCACCTGAAAAAATAATTGTACTCAATTACTCTTTCATCCATTAAAAATTCAGCAAGATATTTCTTAACATCTTTTGGAGAAGTACTATCTGGCGAACCAAGATTTACCATTAATAAACCTTGCATATTTTATTGTTTATATAGTGCGTGAATATGTTCCTATCTTTTTACTAACCAAAGGATCAAATCTCATTGATATATTTCTAGTGAAAAGCCTTCCGCTATCAAGTATAAAAATTTTTTCATCAATAATTTTCATAAGCTTATCACTAATAAAATCATTAAACTTTGACTCAGAAAATTCTAATATGTCTTTTAATTCAAATAGACTGATATTAAAATAAGTTGACACTTCTTTAAAATCTACATAATAATTACACATCAAAGAATTTATAACATGCCTTATTATCTTTTCATTCTTATTTAATGAATACCCTCTGAAAATTGCAAGACCTTTCCTTTCTATATTTTCAATATAACTAGAAGCATTTTTGATATTTTGCGCATATGCAGAATCTAATTGAGAAATAGAGGATGCCCCGAATCCATATACCTGACCAGTTGTAGCTCTTGTACAATAGCCTTGAAAATTCCTGTGTAATTTCTTTTCTGAAAGTGCAATTGCAAAATCATCTTCTGGCTTTGAATAATGGTCCATCCCAATAGAAATATAGCCGGCATCTGTAAGTTTTTGAAATGAGTCTTCATACATCTGAGCCTTTTCATTTGAATCTGGGAAACCTATATTTTCCAAAACTTTTTGTCTGTGAATTATTGAAGGAACATGAGCATAAGAAAATGTAACTATTCTGTCAGTGTCTAGTTTTATAGCTCTTTCTAAAGTTTCATTGAAACTTTTAACAGTTTGAAGAGGCAATCCATAAACCAAATCAATATTAGTTCCAGTAAAGCCTTCATCACTTATTTTTTTTATGATTTTTTCTAATGGTTTTTTTGATGGTTTTCTATTTATGGCTTCCAAAACATCTTCTCTGAAATCTTGAATTCCTAGAGATATTCTATTGAAACCAAATTTTTTCAATAATTCAATGTGATGAAACTCTAAATGAGCAGGATTACATTCAATCGCCATTTCATAATTATCAGAAAACTCAAATCTTTCTTTTATTTTATTGGTTATCTTCTCAATATGACGATATGATATTGCATTGGGCGTCCCTCCACCCCAATGAACTTGAGTGACTTTCCTATATGAGTTTATATTATCTGAAACTAATTCAATCTCCTTAATGACGGCATTAACATATCTCTCTAAAAAGGGTTTTGTGAATCCAGTCTCTGTAGTACATCCACAAAAATGACATATTTGAGGACAAAAAGGCACATGAATATATATGGAAACATTTTCAGGTTTTTCGTCATTGGAATTACGAACCATTTTTAAAAATTCCTTGTCTCCGAAATTTTCATTAAAAAATGTTGCTGGAGGATAAGATGTATATCTTGGTCCCGATTCATTATACTTTTTAACTAACTTTTTATCTGCAATTATCATAATTTATCTCTTCCAATTAGCTTGTTTAATCCAATCAACGACAAATTTAACTTTTTTATGATCAATATCTGGAATGAATCCATGACCCAAATTAAAGATCCAATTTTGATTTTTTGAACCAAAATCAATTAACCCATTTAAATATTGCTCGATTTCTGAATAATCAGAATAAAAAATTCGGGGATCCATATTACCCTGTAATCCCACTTGATCATCAATAATTTCTCTGGCAAAATTAAGAGACATAGACCAATCAATACTTGCAAAATCACAAATATCTTTGTTAATATACCTTAATCCATCTGCAAAGTTTTTCGGAAAAAAAATTGTTTTTATGTTCTTCTCTTTTGCTGCATTTAGTATTCTTTTTGAAAATGGCAAAAATAATTTTGCATAGGTTTCTGAGGGAATTATTCCGCAATAGGTCTCGAAAAGCTGAAAACAATCAATTCCAGAATCAATCTGATTATTTAAATATTCAATTGAAACTTCTGTTATCAAATCGATTACCTTTAAACTCTCTTTTTTATTTGAATAGAAAAATTTAATTGCTGATTTAAAGCTTTTGTCTGATTCATGTCCTCTAAACATGAATAAAAAAGTTGTCAATGGACCACCACAAAACCCAATCAATGGTATGTTATCAGGAGAGTTTTTTTTTACCTCCTTTATGTTTTGATAAACATGCTCTAATTTCTCAGGTGAAAAAGAAAAATTTAGCTTATCTGCATTTAGTTTCAATGGGTTGTGAAACTTTGGCCCTTTTTCAGTAAACTCTAGATCCATTCCCAAAGACTCAGGTATAAATAAAATATCTGAAAAAATAATTGCTGCATCTACACCAAGATCATCTATTGGCATAAGAGTTACTTTAGATGCCAATTCTTTGTTATTCATTAAATCAATAAAACTGTAAGAAGATCTAAGTTTTTGGTATGAAGGCAAAATCCTTCCCGCCTGTCTCATAAACCATACTGGAGGTCTACTGGTATTAACTCCATTTAGAGTGTCCATGAAAATAGAACTCATCATTTTATTTCATTTTATTAAGAGCTGTTTTATTAGCTTTAATTATCCTATCTACATCAAAATTTGTCAAAGCTAATGAAAAGAAACAACATTCAAACTGTGATGGTGGAAGATATACACCCATGTCTAACATTAGTTTAAAATATTCTCCATACTTTGAAGTATCACAGCCTAATGCATCCTCATAATTATTTATTTCTTTTTTGTCAGTAAAAAATAAAGTCATCATTGAACCTAGTCTAGAAACAATTGCTTTTGTTCCAGTCTCTTCTATATTTTTACATATACCGTTGTAAATTTTTTCCGAAATGCTATCGAGTTTTTCAAATACTTTACTATTTAAATTCTTTAAAACAGACATTCCAGCATACATCGCTAAGGGGTTTCCTGATAAAGTTCCTGCCTGATATACAGGTCCTTCAGGAGCAAGCATATCCATTATTTCTTTTCTCCCTCCATAGGCACCTACAGGAAGTCCTCCTCCAATTATTTTACCTAAAGTTGTAATATCAGGTTTAACATCATAAATTTCTTGAGCTCCACCATTTGCAATTCTAAATCCTGTCATTACCTCATCAAAAATTAAAAGGCATTTATATTTGATGGATAAATCTTTTAACTCATTTAAAAAATTATTTTTAGGCAAAACTAAACCCATATTTCCTGCAACTGGTTCAACAATTATTGATGCTACAGCATCTTTGTTTTCAATTAATATTTTTTCAACTGAATCAATGTCGTTGTATCTGGCAATTAAAGTGTCTTTAGCAACGTTTTCTGTAACTCCTAAACTATCAGGCAAACCCAATGTTATTGAACCTGAACCAGCTTTAATTAAAAAACTATCACCATGACCATGATAATTTCCAGCAAATTTAATTATGATTCTTTTTTCAGTGTATCCTCTAGCTAATCTAATTGCGCTCATAGTTGCCTCTGTTCCTGAATTAACCATCCTAACTTTTTCAACAGATGGAATCATGCTTGCAATTTTTTCAGCAATTTCAGTTTCAATCTCTGTCGGTGTTCCAAATGTTGTTCCTTTTTTAGACACTCTATTTATTGAAGAAATTGTTTCACTGTAAGCATGTCCGAAAATCAATGGCCCCCAGGATGAAATACAATCTATGTATTCATTTCCATCAATATCATAAATTTTACTTCCCTTCCCTTTCTCAATAAAAATAGGATCGCCATTTACACTCTTAAATGCCCTAACAGGAGAATTAACTCCTCCCGGCATAACCTCATTAGACTTTTCAAATGCTCTCTTGCTTTTTTTATACACAGTAATTAAATACTTTTAATTCAAAAGTTCAGAAATTTCAATTGCATGATATGTAATTATAGAATTAGCTCCAGCTCTTTTCATGGAGGATAAAATTTCAATTATAATGTCAGGTGAACTTATTAATTTGTTTTTAGATGCTGATTTAACCATTGCATATTCACCACTAACATTATAGGCAATTATAGGAATATTATATGATGACTTTATTCTTGAAATAATATCAAGATAAGACATTGCGGGTTTAACAATTATTACATCAACCCCCTCTTTAATATCCATTTCAACTTCTCTTAAAGCTTCATCAGAATTATTATAATTCATCTGATGAGTTTTCCTGTCTCCAAAATTAGATTTAATCTTTGCAGCTTCTCTAAAGGGGCCATAAAATGATGATGCATACTTAACCGAATAGGAAAAAATTGGAATTTTAATGTGTCCATCGTTATCCAAAACTTCTCTGATATATCCAACTCTCCCGTCCATCATATCTGATGGGGCAATAACATCAGCACCAGCTTTAACAAGTGAGAGGGCTTGAATTCCTAGATTCTTTAATGTTAAGTCATTATCTACATCACCGTCAACGATCGTTCCACAGTGTCCATGAGATGTATACTGACAATGACACAGGTCTGCAATAATTAAAATATCATAATTTTTCTTTTTAATTTCTTTTATTGCTCTTTGGACTATGCCATTATCATCATGAGATACCATTCCATCGTCATCTTTTTTAGAGGGTATACCAAATAAAATTATACCTCCAATCCTTTTTTTTACAATTTGATCGCATAAATTTAAAACGTTATCAATCGACAACTGATATTGACCAGGTAATGTTTTAATTTCCTTTCTGATATTTTCTCCATCACAGACAAAAATCGGATAAATCAAATCATTTGAATTTAATCTTGTTTCCTGAACTAAATCCCTGATCTTTTTGTTATATCTTAATCTCCTAAGCCTTGTTTTTGGGTATGTCATCATTAATATTTTTAAAATATGAAATTATCGAATTAGATATTCCTTCATACGTTTGCATTTTAGAGGTAATAAGTGGATTATAACCAACGCTTTTAATGTATGAAGAAGTAGAATCTCCAATGCTAATAATATTTGTTTTATTTGGATCATACAAATTTATAAATGATTCAAAACAAGAAGGGCTAGTAAAAACAGTAAATGTATTATCTATATTCAATAGTTTTTCTAATTGTTTATTTTTTTGCTTTATAATTTCAGTATTATAGGCAACAAATTTCGTTAAATAACAAAACTTTTTAAGATTTTCCGACAATTTATTTTTCGCAAGATTACCTTGAACCAATAAAACCTTTTTGGAATTTATTATACCTGTTTTCTTTAATTCAATTGAAAGTTTATCTGAATAGTTTTTCTTTGCTGTATAGACATTTTCAACCTTATATTCATTTATAAGATTCTCGGTTTTTGAACCAATACTTATAGCTTTAATATTTTCAGGGTTTTGTTTTTTGATAAAATTATTTTGAAAAAAATACTTTACTCCATTTTTTGAGGTGAAAATAACAAAATCATGCTCATGGATATTTAATGATTCATCATCTATCCTCATATAGGTTTTTATCATAGGAGAATGAAAAGTTTTGATACCCTTCTCTTTAAGTGAGTTAAATCCATCGGATAGAAACTCATTGGTCAAAATTATTATTTCATCTTTAACACCCATAGTGTATTAACTATCTGATTTTTGATAATATCTGTTCCCCTCCTTTATTTAAAATACTTTTAGCGAGTTGAACTCCCAAATTATTAGATTCATTGTAGCTTATCTTAATTTGATCCGTTATTGATTCTTTGCCATCCAAAGAGGAAACTATTCCTTTTAGTATCATTGAGTTATTTTTTATTTCAGCATAGGCCCCAATAGGAGCAGTACAGCCGCCTTTTAAATACTTTAAAAACTCTCTTTCTTGATTTACACAAATACTTGTTGTTTGATCATTAAGTGATGAAGTCATTTGATTAAGTTCATTGTCATCTCTTATCTCAACCGCAATAGCTCCCTGGGCTGGAGCACATAACATTTCGTTCGAATTAAAATAATTAGTAATCTCTTTATTTAAACTTAATCTTTCTATACCGGCTCCAGCAAGAACTAAACCATCGCAATATCCTTTTTTCATTTTAGAAATTCTTGTATCAATATTCCCACGAATGCTAATGACATTGATTTCAGGATTTATTCTGAGCAGTTGAGATTTTCTCCTGTTTGAGGAAGTAGCAACAGTTGATAAATGGGACATCTCATAAATGGATATTCCATCTTTACTTAAGAAAGCATCTCTATGATTACCTCTTTTTAAAATTGCAGAAATCTGAAGTCCTTTTATTTTCTCAACTGGCAAATCTTTCATGCTATGAACAGCAATATCAATTTCTTTGTCCAACAACTTTTTTTGAATTTCTCTGACAAAAAAACCCTTTTCTATTGAAGATTCTATATTTTGATTTAAAAGGATATCTCCCTTTGTTTTTATCTCTTTAAGCTTAAAAAGTATTTTTGGAAAAGATTTTTTCAATTGATTCAAAACAAGATTTGATTGAAAAAGAGCAAGCTTACTGACTCTCGTCCCAATAATTATCTCATCAATTTTCATCAAAAATTTTCTTAATTATATTCAAAGCGTTTTTGTCTTTCCCATCGTTGCTTGCAATTCGTATTCGTCTTACTAAATGATCGGAAAGTTTGCTGTGAATTTTATCAAAATTTGATTTCTCTTTTGGGCTTTTACCATTATTTGAAATAGCAATCCCATTAGTTTTTTTTGGATAAGAATTAATTTCAATTAATTTTTTTACTTGCTTTTTAATTGACAGAATTGATGTTCTAAGTTGTCTTGAACTGATCCAACTATCAAAATCTGAAACATGATTATCAATTATTTTTTTAGCTTTTTCAATTTCAGATTTTCTCTTTTTGTAATTTTTATTTACAAGGTCCTTTAATCCATCTATACTTACCAGATCAACTCCTGAAATCGAGGAAATATTGCCTTCAATATTTCGAGGTATAGATAAATCTACAAGAAGAAGCTTTTTGTTTTTCCTTTTTTTCATCAAATCAGAAACTTCAGAAAATGAAATCAGAGGAGATGATGATGAAGTTGAAAAAATTGCGATATCAATTTTTGAAAAACACTTCTTATAATTTTTAAACGAAACAAAATCTAAATCATAAGAATTAGCAAAGCTTTCAGCTTTTTTATCAGTCCTATTTGTTAATACAATATTTTTAATTTTTTTCTTTAAAAGGTGCTTAATTGAAAGCTTTGATGTTTCTCCTGTGCCTACACATAGTATAGATGATTTTTTTATATCATATTTTTTTGAAATAATTTCAACTGCTGCATAGCTGACTGACACGGCTCCTTCAGAAATTTTGGTATTTGATCTGACATCCTTCCCTGTTTCAAAAGATTTTTGAAATATTCGACTAAGTATTGGTCCTAGAATCTTTTTCTTTTTAGAAAAATAAAAAGCTTCCTTTAACTGATCAACTATTTGAAATTCTCCAACAACCATAGATTCTAATCCAGATATTAGTCTAAATAAATGCTTGGAAATATCAATTGATCCAGTTTTTTTAATTGCATATGGAGATAGTCCCTCTGAATACTGTTTATATTCTACTAAACATTTCATAATCACATGAAATATTCTTTTTTCTTGACCTAAATGATTTTCATACTCATAGTAAATTTCAGTTCTATTACAAGTAGATAGAATAACTATACCATCAATAGGAAATTGCTTTGACACAAATTCATAAAAATCTATTTTTTCTTTATCCTGAAAATAGAATTTTTCTCTTACCTCAACTGGAGAGATTTTATAATTAATACTAATAAGTCCTATCAAAGTATATAGAGGTTTTTGGTAAAAATAAATCTTATTCCTGTTTCTAAATAATAATAATTAATATATTTTTTATCATGATATTTAAAACATTAATAGTTTAAAC
>CEVP01061964.1_pt1 | contig 11476 bp, 11 predicted proteins | sample 427071 | NCBI WGS metagenome assembly CEVP01 (sample SAMEA2623808, study PRJEB7988) | marine metagenome | isolation source: saline water (ENVO:00002010), including | reverse complement strand
AATTATCGAAGAGAATTCTTAGGTAATATTTCACATGAACTTAAAACGCCACTATTTACTATTCAGGGTTATATTTTAACTTTGTTGGAAGGAGCTATGAAGGATAAGAATGTTAGAGATAGATATCTAAAAAGAGCTGCAAAAGGAGTAGATAGACTAATCTCAATTGTTAAAGATTTAGACTTAATTACTCAATTTGAGTCTGGAATTAAAACAGTTGATAAATCAAAATTTGATATAAATGAATTGGTGGATAATGTTTTTGAATTACTTGAATTTGAATCAGAGAAGAATAACATTACGTTAAAATCTGAGAAAAATTTAAATAATCCTATTTATGCTTATGCAGATCAAGAAAGAATTATTCAAGTTCTTACTAATCTAGTCGTAAATTCAATCAAATATGGAACTGAAAATGGTTTTACTAAGGTTGTAGTTGAGGATTATAATAAAGAAAAAGTATTAATTAAGGTAATCGATAATGGAGAAGGTATTGAAGAAGAACACTTACCACGTCTATTTGAAAGATTTTATAGAATAGATAAAAATAGATCTAGAAAAAAGGGTGGTTCAGGCCTTGGTTTATCAATTGTTAAGCATATCATTGAAGCACATCAACAACAAATTTTTGTTAAAAGTGAGATAGGATCAGGTACTGAGTTCTCTTTTACATTAGATAAGTATAATAACGATCATTCATAGTTGTTATTTTAATTAGTATGAGTAAAAAAGATTTTTTTTCAAGAGTTTATGATATTGTAAAAACTATTCCATCAGGAAAAGTTACTACTTATGGACTAATTGCAAAAAAAATTGGAATAGCTTCAAGTGCTAGAACTGTAGGATGGGCTCTTAATGTATGTCATAATGATTCATCAATTCCTGCTCACAGAGTTGTAAATAGAAATGGATTATTAACAGGAAAACATCATTTTAAAGGTTATGATTTAATGAGACAATTATTAGAAAATGAGGGAATTAGTATTAAAGATGATAAAGTGATCGACTTTGAACAAAAACTTTGGATCCCATAATAATTATTAAAATTTTAAGATTTTAATTTATTACTTACCTGTATATTTGTATTCATAATTATTTATGGATTTAACAAAGAAAAATATAACCAAAACACTAGAGAAAATTAATATTTCTGGATCATCAGAGAATATTGTTTCATCCGGTATTCTTAAAAATATTCAAGTATTTGGGGATCAAGTAGATATTGATCTAATAATAAATAATCCTGCTCTTCAAGCTAGAAAAAAGCTTGAAGTTGATATAATGAAAATTATTCATGATGATATTTATGAAAAAGCTAAAATAAATATTAATACAAAGGTTGAGAAACTAACATCTTCATCTAAAGAAGAAGATGTAATCGACTCACCAGATTCTCCAAAGATTTCATCTCAAGCAAAAAAAATAGAGGGTATAGATTCAATAATTGCAGTATCATCTGCAAAAGGTGGTGTTGGAAAATCCACCTTAACAATTAATTTAGCAACAACTCTTGCAAAAAAAGGCTGTAAAGTTGGAATACTTGATGCTGACATATATGGACCATCTGTTCCAACTATGATGGATGTAGAAGGATATATTCCTAAATCAATCAAAGTTAACCAACAGTCAAAAATAGATCCTGTAGAAAGTTATGGTGTTAAAATTATGTCAATTGGTTTTTTTACTAAGCTTGATCAGGCAGTTGTATGGAGAGGTCCAATGGCATCTAAGGCTTTAAATCAAATGATTTTTGACACTAACTGGGGTGAGTTAGATTTCTTGTTCTTAGATTTACCTCCAGGAACTGGTGATATACACTTGAGTATTGTTCAATCTCTACCAATCACAGGTTCAATAATAATAAGTACACCTCAAAATGTTGCTTTAGCTGATGCTAGAAGAGGTATTAAAATGTTTCAACAAGATAATATTTCAGTTCCAATACTTGGCTTAATTGAAAATATGGCTTATTTCAAAACTAATGACTCTGATCAGAAACATTATATTTTTGGTGAGGCTGGAGTAAAGTATTTATCAAAAGATCTTAATATTAATTTTCTGGGTGAGATTCCTCTTTTTAAAAGTCTTAGAGAAGCATCTGATTTTGGAAGACCTGCATCACTTCAGGAATCTACCGAAATATCAAAGATATTTGATGATATTTCTAAGAATGTTGTGGAGCAATTATTGATAAGAAATAATGAATTACCACCTACTAAGGTTGTGGAAATTACTAACTTAGTGGGGTGTTCAGCAATTAAAAAATAATGTCAATACTAGAAAAAAAAATATTAGAAGCACTAGAAGAAATTAGACCATTTCTTGTTAAAGATGGTGGAGACATCTCACTTGAATCAATTTCAGGTTCAACTGTAAATATTAAATTGCATGGTGCTTGTGTTAACTGTAAGGTAAATCAGATGACTCTTAAGCTTGGTGTTGAGACAACAATTAAAAAATATGCTCCTGAAATTAAAAAAGTTAAATCCGTTCTTCCTCTTTCAGAATGATAAAAACTGATATTTTAATTATAGGTGCTGGACCTACAGGATTATTTACAGTTTTTGAAGCAGGACTTTTAAAAATGCGTTGTCATATTTTAGATTCTTTATCACAACCTGGCGGACAATGCATAGAATTATATCCAAAAAAACCTATATATGATATACCAGCATATCCTGAAATAATTGCAGGTGATTTAATTGAAAAGCTTTTAGAACAGATTAAACCTTTTAACCCTACTTATACTTTAGGTGAAACTGCTCTTACTCTAGATAAGCTGAAAGATGGCTCATTTAAAGTAATAACAAATAAAGGCACAGAAATTTCAACTAAAATAATTGCAATTGCAGGAGGTCTTGGGACATTTACCCCCAGAAAGCCAACCTTACCTAATCTTAGTCAATATGAGAATAAGGGTGTGCTTTACATGATTAAAGATCCTGATCAATTTAAAAATAAAACAGTAATAATAGCTGGCGGGGGTGACTCTGCATTAGATTGGTCAATTTATCTTTCTGATATTGCAGAAAAAGTAATATTAATTCATAGAAGAAATGAGTTTAGGGGAGCTAAAGATTCTGTTTCATCAGTTCAGAAATTAAAAAATTCAAACAAAATTGAAGTTATAACTCCAGCTCAGATAACAGCTCTTAATGGAATCAATAAATTAGAATCAGTTGTCTTAAACAATGATGGTAATGAATTAAAAATAAATACTGACTATTTTATTCCACTATTTGGTCTTGTGCCAAAATTAGGTCCAATTAAAGATTGGGGTCTTGAAATTGAAAATAATGCAATAAAAGTAAATAACAGCTATGATTATCAATCTAATATTGAAGGTATTTATGCAATAGGCGATGTCAATACTTATCCAGGAAAATTAAAATTAATTTTAAGTGGTTTTCATGAAGCCGCAGTCATGTGTCATAGTGCTTATAAAAAATTAAATCCAGACAAAAAAACTTCACTTAAATATACTACAATAAGTGGAATAGAAGGGTTTGATGGTACAATCAAAAAAGCTAAAAAATCACAAATAAGTAAAATTGACTAAATTTTATTTATAAAATTATTGAAAGGATCTTTAAATTCTATTCCGTTGTTAGTTCTTTGAATTGTTAGCTTGTTGAATGCTTCTAATCCCCAGAGGATAAACTCAATGAAGAAAAACTTATCATTATCATCTAATTCTGGTAAATATATATCAATAAGTGATCTAGCATCTTTAACCTCCATAAGTAATTCCTGATACTCATTATTTTTTTGATTGTCATTTATTATTAATTGTTTTTGCGTAAACCATTCTAACAATGAATCATATGGAGAATTTTCATCAGGTTTAGATAGTTTTTCAATCTTTGGGAAATATTTATTAAAAAGAGATTTAATAGCATCTGAAATTAAGTTGTAGGATACTTGCTCTGCTCCCTCTTCCTCACCTTCGTACACAAGTTCAACTTTTCCATTAATTGATGATATAACCGAGTTAAAGTCTGACATTCTAATACTGGTTTGTTTTTCATTATTAATAATCATACGTCTTTCAGCTGAGCTAATAAGATTCTGTAAACTAGTTATACTTAGTCTAGCGCTTACTCCACTTTTTCTATCTACAAGGTCACTATCTCTAGCTTCAAATGAAATTTGTTCAATTATATCTCTTGCTATTTCAGGTATATAAATTTTTGATTTAATTTTTGATTTAATTTTTGATTCTTGCTCGGTAATTTTTTTTGCTATTTCAATTGTTTCTGGATAATGAGTTAAAATTTGAGAACCAATTCTGTCTTTTAAAGGGGTTACAATTGTTCCTCTATTTGTGTAGTCTTCAGGGTTTGAAGTAAAAATAAATTGTATATCAAGTGGAAGTCTAACTTTAAATCCACGAATTTGAATCTCCTTTTCTTCAAGAATTGAGAATAATGATACTTGAATTCTAGGTTGTAAATCAGGTAATTCGTTTAATACAAAAATTGATCTATGAGCTCTGGGAATCAATCCAAAATGAATAACCTCTTCATTAGAATAGGATAATTTTAAGTTTGTAGCCTTGATAGGATCAATATCACCAATTAGGTCCGAGATTGTAACATCAGGAGTAGCTAATTTTTCATAAAATCTCTCACTCCTATGTATCCAATCAATTTCTGTTTTTTCACCGTTAATTTTAATTTTTTCGATTGAACTTTTAAAAATAGGATTTAATGGATCGTCATTTGTTTCAGAGCCCTTAATTACTGGAATCCATTCATCTAATAAATCTATACAGGTTCTAGCAAGTTTTGTTTTAGCTTGTCCTCTAAGACCTAAAAGATTAATACTATGGTTTGAAAGAAATGCTCTTTCAACATTTGGAATAACTGTTTCCTCATATCCAATTAAATTTTCAAAAACATTTATGCCTTTTGACAAATTAGATCTAAGATTATCTGTAATCTCTTGATTTAGAGTCTTGGTTTTATAATTGTTGGCTTTTAATTCACCAATTGTTTTTAATTTAGGTTTATTCATCATCTTAATTTTTGTCTTCTGTTTTTATCATAGTCTTCAAATACCATTTCACTTAATCCATCTAGACCAGTATAAAAAGCTTTACCATTATTAATCTCTGAAAATTTTTTTACAAAAGTTTGAAGATAGGGGTCACTAGCAATCATGAATGTAGTTATAGGTATATTGTTTTTTTTTGCCTGTCTTGCTCTATTATAACATTGATCAAGAATAAAATCGTCTAAGCCTGCACTATTTTTATAAAAACCATCTTTAGTAAACATACAACTTGGTTTACCGTCAGTTATCATAAAAATTTGTTTATTATTATTTTTCTTTCTTCTTAAAATATCAAAGGCAAGATCAAGCCCAGCAACTGTATTAGTATGGTATGGTCCAACTTTTAAGTATGGTAAGTCTTTAATGTTTATTGGTCTAGCTTCATCTCCAAAAGATAAAATATCAATTGTATCTTTGGGAAATTTAGTTTTAATATATTCAACTAAAGCCATTGCTACTTTTTTGGCTGGAGTAATTCTGTCTTCTCCGTATAAAATCATACTATGACTAATATCAATCATTAGAACTGTACTCATTTGAGAATTATGGGTTGAATCCCAAACAACTATATCTTCTTTTTTGAGAGTTAGTTCATTTTCACCTGAAGAAATAATTGCATTTTTTAAACTTTCAGTTAACAGTATTCTATCTAATGGATCACCAAATTCAAAGTTTTTAATATTTAAATTCTCATCACTTCCAGAAGAAGAATACTTTGTTTTGTGGTTTCCTTTTTTAGTCTTTTTTAATTTACCAAATAGGTGTTTTAAAACATGTTTTCTAAGAAGTCTCTCTGTTTTTGAGCTAATTTTAATGCTATCTCCACTAGAATTGATTTGTTTTGTTACAAAACCTTTATTCAATAAATCATTTACAAAGTCATCAATAGTGTAGTTTTCATCAGTAAGTTTATATTCTTTATCTAGCTCTCTAAGCCATTCAATTGCTTCCTCAAAATCTCCAGATGTATGAATTATTAATTCTTTGAAAATATTGAAAAGTTTTTCAAAAGGAGAAAGATTAGGCTCTTTATAGGAGCTAAATTTAAATGCAGATTTTTTCAAAATTATATAATGAAATTATTTTCAATTCAAATTAAACAAATAATATTCATCTTAGAGTTTATCTTTCTTATATTTAAATGATTTTTAACAATATTTACATGATCGAACAGGATTTTGTCTGCTTTGATGATTTTGAATCAAATGGAATTGTAAAATGGAATTCTCCAAGTAACATCGCTTTAGTTAAATATTGGGGAAAGAAAGAAAATCAAATTCCTCAAAACCCATCTATAAGTTTTACACTATCCAAATGTTATACAAGTACTTCTGTTGAATTTAAGCCAAAAAAAAATAAGGACAGTGATGTTGTCTTTGAATTTGAAAATGAGATTAATCATCCTTTCGGTCAAAAAATTAAACTCTTTATTTCGGAAATTGAAAAATATTTTAAGTTTTTAAATAATCATGATATTCATATAAAATCAAAAAATAATTTCCCTCATAGTAGTGGAATAGCTTCATCTGCTTCTTCAATGTCTTCTTTATCCTCATGCTTGGTAGATTTTGAATTACTAAACTCAAAATCAAAGGAAGATTCATATTACACGAAAAAGAAATCTTTTATAGCTAGGTTAGGATCTGGGAGTGCCTCTAGAAGTATAGAGGGTCCAATAACTCTTTGGGGATCTTCAAATTCATATTTGGGTTCTTCTGATTTGTATGCAATAAATATTTCGGATGATGTCAATAAAGTTTTTCACGACTATCAAAATTCAATTTTAATTATTGATCCAGGTGTTAAAAAGATATCTAGTTCGATAGGACATAAATTAATGAATGAGAATCCATTTTCTAATACAAGATTTGATCTAGCTAGAAATAATATTTCAAGACTAAAAGAAATTTTTAAGTCAGGTCATTTAGACGATTTTATAAATTTAACGGAGTCTGAAGCCCTTATGATTCATTCATTGATGCTTTCCTCAAATCCTTATTTTATATTAATGAAACCTAATACTCTAGAGGTTATACAAAGAGTATTAGAATTCAGAAGAGATACTAAGTTGCCTATTAGTTTCACACTGGATGCAGGTTCAAATGTTCATTTGCTGTATCCCAATTCTGTGAAAGAACCTATTCAAAAATTTATTGAAGCAGATTTGCTAAAATTTTGCAAGTCTAAGACTCATATTCATGATAGTTTAGGTATAGGATCAGAGAAACTAATATAATGGATAAAAACTTTTTTTACTCAAAAATATTATTGTTCGGAGAATATGGAATTATGTTAAATTCTGATGCTTTATCAATTCCATTTAAAAAGTTTTCTGGATATCTTCAAAATTCAAATTTAACCTCTAATGAACAGAGAATATCTAATAAAAAAATAATTGAGCTATATAACTATATTATAAAAAATGAATCTTTATCAAAAATTATAAATTTTCAAAATTTTAAAAATGATATTGATTCTGGACTTTATTTTAATAGCAATATACCAATTGCTTCAGGCCTTGGCAGTAGTGGAGCTCTTGTTTCTTCAATAATTAATAAATATTCGAAAATTGATTTAAGTTCTATTCAAAATGAAGAACTAAAAAAAATCATGTCAATAATTGAATCAAAATTTCATGGAAACTCTTCAGGATTTGATCCTTTAGTATCTTTTTTTAATAAGCCAATTATGTTATCTGCGGGTAATATTAAATTACTGGATAATTTGAAGTTTCCTAATTTCAAAATATATTTAATTGATAGTGAAATTTCTTCTTCTACATCTGAGATGATTGAATTATTTAATCAAAAACAAAACCAAAAAGATTTTCTATCAGTATTTAATAGTTCTTTTATAAAAACTACCAATGAATGCATATATAATTTGATGTACAGCTCAAATCATTTTAAAGATTCAATAAAAAATCTTTCAGAAACAACTTTTGAAAATATGAATGAAATGATTCCTGAATCAATCAATGAAATATGGCAACAAGGACTTAAGTCAAATAAATACTACTTGAAACTATGTGGATCAGGCGGTGGAGGTTTTTTTTTAGCTTTTGATTTTGAAAATATACTAAAAGATAAATTAAGTTCATTTAATTTAATTGAAGTATAGATAAATGCATAAACTCATAATACTATTTGGAGTGAGCGGTTCTGGAAAATCTACTATTGGGAAAAAATTATCAAAGGATTTAAAATTTAAATTTATTGAAGGAGATGATTTTCACTCAATTAATAATATTAATAAAATGAAAAGAAGATTAGCATTAAATGATAATGATAGGGAAGAATGGTTACAAGCATTAAATAATAAGTTAAAAGACCAATCAATCAATACTGTTTTAGCTTGCTCTGCTTTAAAAGAAAAATATAGAAAAAAATTGATAAGAGGTTTAGATATAAATATTTTTTGGTTTTGTTTAAAGGGAGAATTTGATTTAATTAATCAACGACTAAAAAAAAGAAATAATCACTTTTTTAGTTCGAGCTTATTGCAAAGCCAATATGATATAATTGAATACCCTGATTATTGTAATTTTATAGATATATCTGAAAGCAAAAATAAAATAGTGGAATTAATTAAACTCAAATTGTTAAAATGAATTCTTGGGGTATAATTGGAATTGGAAGAATTGGCTTAAGTATGGCCAGAAACATGTCTTCCAAAGGAATAAGTCTTTCCCTTTATGATAAATCCTTTGAGGAGAAACAAGATGTACTTTTTAAAGGAAAAAATCTACACACTGAATTAAATAAAGCATCATTTTTTAAAGATATTCTACGTTTTGTAGAATCTATTGAAAAGCCAAGAAAAGTTCTAATTCTTGTTCCTTCAGGAAAACCAACAGATAATGTTATTGGTAAGCTACTTCAAATTTTAGATGAAGGAGATATTATAATAGATGCTGGAAATACTAATCCTATTGTAAGTTTTAATAATAAATTAAAAGTTCAAAAAAATAAAATGTTATATCTTGGAATTGGAGTTTCTGGAGGGGTACAAGGTGTATTGGACGGCCCGTCAATTATGATTGGAGGAGATAATGTTGCGTTTAATCAAGTTAAAGATGATCTATCATTAATTACATCAAAATCAATTGATAATTCTAAAAGCTATGATTTATTTGGAGATTCAAATCAGGGTCATTTTGTTAAAATGGTTCATAATGGAATTGAATATGTTGAAATGCAGTTAATCGCATCTATTTATAAATTATTAATCAGTTCTAATAATTATAAAAATCAAGAAATTGCTGAAATATTTGATGAATGGAATAAAACAGAATTAAAAAGCTATCTTTTAGAAATATCAATTAAACAAATACTAGAAAGGACTGATGATAACTATTTAATTGAAAAAATTGATGATGAAGCTAAAGATAATGGAACTGGAAGATGGATGCTCAATTATGGAATTGAATTGGGTATACCTCTAAGCATGCTTTCATCAGCAATGGATACTAGATTTATTTCAAGATTTAAAAGCTTTAGAAAAGAAATTAGTAAAATGACAAAACAAAGTTCAAATAATTATACTATTGATATTAAATCATTAAAAATTGCGTACCAATTCTGTAGACATATTAATTTTATACAAGCTTTTTGTCTAATAAATGCAGCAAATAAAAATTACGATTGGAATATTAGTGTATCTAAGGCTTTGAATGTTTGGTCTAATGGAAGTATTATAAAGTCAAGTCAGATTAATGATCTCTTTTTAAATTATTCAGTTGAAAATATCTTATCAGATAAGAAAATAATTAAAGATTTAAATGATTACAAGCCTGAAATAATTAATGTAATTTTAATATCATTAAAAAATGATATTTCAATCCCTTGTTTTAGTGAAGCTTTGAATTATTTTAATAGTATTTCAAATAATTCATTAAGCACAAAAATGATTCAAGCTCAAAGAAATTTTTTTGGATCTCACCCTATTAAAATTAATTAGGAATAATAAGGATTAAAAAAGTAAATTAATGTCAAAACTGCCAGAAAAATACAGATTTTTAGATTTATCAGACTATGGTCGCCCTGTTGGTCATTGGATAGCTAATCAGCTTAAATCAACACTTTTTACTCCTATTCATGTTACTACTATGTTTATTGTTTCAGGAATAATTGCAATTGTTTTCATGATCAAAGGATATTTTATAACTGCTGCTTTTTTTATAATATTGAAATCAATTTTAGATGCAGCTGATGGAGAGCTATCACGTTTAAAAAATACACCTTCATATGTAGGGAGATATTATGACTCAATTGCTGATTTCTTACTTAACTTTTCTTTTTTATTAGCATTTTGGTATATAACTGATATTTCAATAGTGTACATGTTAATAGCATTTTTTGGAATCCAACTCCAAGGAACTGTTTACAACTACTATTATGTAATTTTAAGAAACTCTGTACAAGGTGACTCTACTAGTCGAATTTTTGAACATAGCGCTCCTAAAGCATTAAAGGGAGAAAGTCAACAGATGGTAAATATCTTCTATAAAATCTATGATATTTTATATATATCTTTTGATAAAATAATGTACTTCATGGATAAAGATGCGAAAGATAGCCAACCATTTCCAAAGTGGTTTATGACAATATTATCTTTATATGGATTAGGTTTTCAATTATTAATTATGGCTATTATGTTGTCTTTTAAACTAGAATCATATGTTATTCCTTTTTTCATTGTCTATTCTGTTTTTTTAGTTGTATTTGTTGGTCTTAGAAAATTTGTTCTTAAGTGATTATCACTTAATTTTTTTGTCATTATATTAGAGTGCTATGAATAAAGTTGTGACTTTTGGAGAAATCATGTTAAGACTATCTCCGCCAGATTATCTTCGCTTTTCTCAAACAAATAGTTTTGATATTAATTATGGGGGAGGGGAGTCTAATGTTGCAGTTTCATTAGCTAATTTTGGGATTCCTGTCGAGTTTGTTACAAGGTTACCTAAATCTGATTTAGGCGAATGTGCATTAATGGAGTTGCGTAAAAGAGGAGTAGGAACATCTAATATTTTATATGGAGGAGATAGATTAGGAATTTATTTTTTAGAAAAAGGAGCAGTAAACAGAAGTAGTAAAGTGGTTTATGATAGGACGAACTCTGCAATTGCTCAAATTGAATCAGGAATGATTAATTGGGATAAAGTTTTTGATGGAGCCTCATGGTTTCATTGGACTGGAATCACTCCAGCAATTTCAAAAAGTGCTGCTATTATATGTTTAGAAGCTGTAAAAGTTGCCAGTGACCGAGGTATTACTATTTCGACGGATTTAAATTATAGATCTAAACTATGGCAATATGAAGGAAACCGTCAAGAAATTATGACTGAACTTACCTCTTATTGTGATATTATTTTTGGTAATGAAGAAGATGCTGAAATGCACTTTGGAATTAAACCAGAAGG
>CEVP01026866.1_pt1 | contig 11502 bp, 15 predicted proteins | sample 427071 | NCBI WGS metagenome assembly CEVP01 (sample SAMEA2623808, study PRJEB7988) | marine metagenome | isolation source: saline water (ENVO:00002010), including | reverse complement strand
ACTGGAGCGTGGTCGCTCACTTCCAATCCACCTTGGCGGTCGATTTCTACTGAAACTAGCCTGTCTCTTGCTGCTTTATTTCCTAGCAAATAATCAATCCTCCAACCTCTATCTTTGACTCGCGCTTGTCCTCGATTAGACCACCAAGAGAATATCTTGGCTTCCGGGCCTACGTGCTCTCTGAATAAGTCATGCCAACCATCACTCAACAACTCACTAAACCATTCTCTTTCATGTGGTAAAAAGCCGCTAGTTTTTGCATTGCCTTTGGGGTTCCAAATATCATTCTCAGTATGTGCGATATTCAAATCGCCAGCCACAATAACCGTCTGGTCGGATTCTAACAGGGGCCGAATGAAATCGCGCCACTGCGACATCCATGTTTCCTTGTATTGCTGTCTTTCTTCTTTTGAAGAACCGCTTGGAAGATATGTGTTAACCAACAATATGTCTCCATGCTTTGTAACTAAAACTCGGCCTTCTGAATCATCGGGGTCCAAACTCCCCTCCATCCCCCTGCCCAATTCTGTCATTTGCACTCTAGAGATTGTAGCAACGCCCGAGTAACCTTTCTTTTGAGCTGGGTGAAGAATCATTTCACTACCCTTGGGTATTGACCAGTTTGGAGGGAGTTGTTCGGGTAGGCATCTAAATTCTTGAAGCAACCATACGTCTGCGTCGATTTTGTCTACAAATTTGTCGAACCCTTTGCGGATTGCTGCTCGGATACCATTGACATTCCATGTTACGATTCGCATATTTCCACCTCAATACTAGCCGGTGCTTCATATGACCCCATCAGAAAGATGGCCTCTTGAATCTGTTAATGTAATTGATTTGTTTTCTCTTTTTGTGATTATGTGAGAGCGCCAGCCTGAAACTCTCTCATCTAATAACTCCTCAATCGCATCTACTCCCCCAGATAGTGCAATGCACGAGAAGTGGCTCATTCCTGGTGCCTTTTTCGAATGTATTGCAGCCAAATCTAGAATCGCAACATCTCCTTTGACCAAGCCATGCAATCCTTTGAGTGGCCTGTTATCTAATACTACGTCCAATGTTGCAACTTTTATTGCATCACCAACGGAGGCCCCATCACACATTCGTACCTCGTCTGCTTCAATTTTCAGGCCTTTGGAAGTAACTACTCCTCCCTCGTATCTGCCGGTTATCTTTATTCCCGTTTGAATTGGCACGCCTACTTCCTCCAAAGTTGACGCCAGGCGACCAATCAATCCTGCCCAGCCCTCTCCGACAACACATAAGCGGCCCTTCAAGAGAGCTTTGCGTCTTTCTGGAATATCTTGGCCCCAGCCCGAAATTAGGCGTAACGCGTTCTCCCTAACCTGATCCCTTCCCATTTTCAAATTCAGCATTTCTTTTGGATTGTTGACTGGATATAGAACTCCATGGCCAACGACCAAAATTTTGTTTGGCCTGAGTGGTCTAAGTGAAGGTTTTACTTTACTCAGTTTCTTCACCATCTTGTGCAACTCTCCTCCGTTGAGCAAAAGATGAGGGCCGTGTTCTAACTGATGTCCAAACGATTCTTCACTAGTTCCTCTGCCTCCAATTCTTTTACGTTTCTCAACAATGAAAACCTGATTTTTTGCTATATGTTCGCGAGCTGCAGTAACAAGTCCATGGATGCCAGCCCCCACCACTAATACTCGCTTCATGTACATCCCACGAGGTGCATAACCATCAAATCCTCGCACCTATAGCCACGAATATGCCCGACAATCAACGACCCCCTCATGATAGGGGCTCAGAGTTGTGGGGGGCGTCAGAAGGAGCAAGTAGGCTCCTCCTTTCCAGTATGGATAGGTGGACCAGTGCCCTGCTTGCAGATGATGGAATAGATATGCCATTCATGGGCGGAAGCGATCAGGTCGATGCAAAAATAATCGCAAAATCTAGTGGAATTCTAGCTGGCTGCGCTGCTGTTGACCATATGATTCAGATTTGGGCTGGAAGTTTACAAATTTCATGGAGCCATGGCGAAGGAAGGAGTATTGGTGCTGGTGATGAAGTCGCTACAATTAGTGGTGATAAAGAAGCAATATTGGCCTTAGAAAGAACAATTCTAAACATACTGGGTCAATTATCAGGAATTGCAACTGAAGCCAAAAAATGGTCATCGAAAGCACCTGGTCAAATCGCTTGCACTCGCAAAACGATTTGGGGGTTGCTTGACAAGTGGGCTGTTCACCTAGGCGGGGGACTTACCCACAGACTAACAAAACAAGATGCGTTAATGATAAAGGAAAATGACCTTGCAGTAATGTATCCAGATGTCAATAGTAATGGCGCTCGAATCTCAAAATTCTTAGGCGAAGTTGATCCCTCTGAGGCTGGAGCATTTATCGAAATTGAAGTTCGTGAAGAAAAAGAAGCGATAATGGCCGCATTCACTTGGTCTGAAAGGCGTATGATTGAAGGCTTTGACAGATTGGTAATTATGCTCGATAATTTCAGTCCCGAGAAGTGTAAAGCGGTTGCTGACGAACTTGTAGAAATGGGCCTCCGAGAACATGTTGTCCTAGAAGCGAGTGGAGGAATTCTACTTGAGAACCTAGAAGATTGGAGAGAATGTGGGCTTGATGTGCTTTCAACGAGTACAATTAATCGCGGAACAACCCCCTTGGACTTATCGATGCTAGTAAATGAGTAATGAGGAATTAAAATGACTGATGAAGAGAATGTTGTAGACCCGTCACATCCGCGATATGAGTCGTTGATGATTAGGAAGAAAGTTGCTGATGCTGGAGTAAAAGGTATGCTCGCTGATTCAGCAATGATTGCCCATGGAAGAGGAGAGGCTTTCGATTATCTATTGGGTGAACAGACTATACCTTCAGCCGAAGAAGCCACTAGGGAAGCTGCTGCGAGATTAGTTCGAGCGAAGAATCCTGTGCTTTCATTAAATGGAAATGCTATTGCTCTTGCAGGTCAAGATTTTTTGACAATTGCTAGCCAACTGGACTGCCCAGTTGAAATCAATATCTTTTACCGCACACCAGAGAGGATGGGTGCACTCATAGGGCACCTGAAAATGTTGAATACAAAGTTGGGACTTGATGTTGAAATTCTCGGCGGCGTCCCTGATGCTAGAATTGAAGGGCTTGAAGGCCCTAGAGGTGCTTGCCAAAGCGACGGTATTTTCCGATCTGACACAATATTGGTGCCTCTAGAAGACGGAGACCGCTGTGAAGCTCTGGTTGCTATGGGCAAAGAGGTTCTTGTAATCGATCTGAATCCTCTTTCAAGGTCATCCAGAGGAGGAACTGTGGGTATTGTGGACGAAGTAACAAGAGTTGCAAAGAATCTGATTCAGATGATTCCTGAAAAACCCCCGGTTACAGATTGGGATAACAATAAGTCGCTACAATCTGCTTTAGACCACATCACAACTTCGATGTCAAACAAATTCGAGTGATTCAAAGTTCTCGTAATTTTGTTGATAGGATATTGCTAATGGATTCGCCAACACCACTACAAGATGCTGCGCCTCCTAAATCATAGGTCAAGGACTTACCGCCTCTTAGATGGTCTGCGACACTGTCATCAATTAACTGAGCTACATTTACCAGTCCTTCATCTCCATTCTTGCGGCCCAGCCAGTCTAGCATCATTTGTATTGAATTAATGCTAGCAATCGGATTCACTTTGTTCAGTCCTGCGTGTTTTGGAGCACTACCATGAACTGGCTCAAAGAAAGCGTGGTTGTCGCCTACGTTACCAGAAGCTGCCATGCCCATGCCACCTTGTAGAACTGCTCCTAAATCGGTAGCGATATCGCCAAACATGTTTGACAGTACAACGACATCATAGAATTCTGGAGTTCTTGTCAACCACTGCATGAATGCATCGATGTAGCCGTGGTCTGTTTCGATTGAAGGATGTGATGAAGCCACTTCATCAAACACCCTACGGAATAATTGACACCCTCTAGTGACATTGCTCTTGTCGATACAAGAGACGCGGCTTACACCGTCTACGGGCGCTCCACTTCGGGTTTGGGCAATTTCGAATCCCATTTTGACTAACCGTTCAGTTCCTTTTGCCGATATAGGACGAGGGTCGTATGCTACTTCTCCTTCCAATCCAGGGAATGACATTTCAGGAGGAGTGTATTCTTCTCGTCCAAGCGCTCTGTCAGCACTTCGGCGAAGTAATGAGTGATACAATCCCTCAGTGTTCTCCCTTAGAACAGTCATATTTACCATCCCAGGCTCCCAAATTTGAGTGAACCGTCCGTGTACCTTGTGAGGAACTCCTTCATACAATTTAATCGGCCTAACATTTGCATACAAATCCAAACCTGCCCTCATTCCAAGAATTACAGATCCACCCGCTAAATCTCCATTTGGGAGTCTGGCTCCGGGGTAACCAATCGCTCCTAAGAAAATCGCATCTGCTTCATCGCGGCAAAATTCAAACGAGCCTTCAGCCCACTCTTCACCGGTTTCTTTGTAGTGTTGACCGCCACACGGAATAGTAACCTGTTCAAATCCATGATTAGTGTGTGCTTGAACGGTGTCAAGAATACGCATCGCTTCAAGAGCAACTTCTCTGCCGGTTCCGTCGCCAGGCAAAATCGCGATGCGGTGGTCGCTCATACCCACGGCAAAAGGCGCACCTACATGAACGCGCGCCCGAGTAATGTTTCAGATTTTCAGACGCTTGTGTCCATTGGAATAAGTAAACCATGTGCACAACCGCGCAGTAATACGCTATTCCAATAGAAGCGTACCTGTAAGTCTCATACTGTACCTTTATGGAGCGCCACTACGAGCATAATATCATGGCTGAGGACAGTCGCGATAAATCGGAGAGAAGATTGCGAGTGGACCAACTGCCTCTTGCTGTCAAACGACTTGTGGACACGATGATAGGAATTGACCCTAACTTCGAAATCGAAGATTGGTTAATCCAAAAAGCGAATGAGGATTTGGCGCTAATTCAGTTAGATATTCAAAGAGAGAGAAGGCAGTTGGAACAGCGAATTCATCGATTGGAGGCTCTTGCCAAAAGGCTGAGCCCAGAAGATATCCGAGAAATTCCTAAAGGACAAACTAACCTATTCGATTGCTTTGATATCCCTCTTCCATTGAAGCATCTTACGGATAGAATTGAAGAAATTGAAAACGAAGAGCCTCACCCTGCAGGGACTTTCATCAATCTACTACCCCATGAGGGATGCGATGACCCTTTGCTTGCAGTTACTGCGCAAATGATGTTAATTGTCGCTCAAGAAAAGGTGGGGAGAGGAGCTAGCTGGATTGATTTAGGTGACCTTTTCTCACCTCTCCTCGAAAACGGAATCTCGCAAGAAGAATGTGACGAAGCTTTGGACCATTTATTGATGACCAGTCAAATTCACGAGATTGATGATGATTGCTTCATTCCTGACGAGTGAACGTGGGGTCCCGTGGACTCCCTGCTTCGGTTCAATATATACCGGATGCGTAATGATTTATCATGGGCCTAATACGATCAACAATAATTGGGGCTTCTGCATGGTGGATGATGGTGATTTTAGAGGTCAAGCCACATGTGGCAATTGGCGTAGGCATCTTTGCAGCCTTTATGTCTGAATCAATGATTCAGGCAAGTGCGAGAAGTCATCTGCGTCATAAAGCGACATCGCTTGAAAGCGAATTAAATATTGCAATTGGCCAAATTACGGACATGAAAAGAGCTCTTGATCTTACCACCAAAGACCTTAGAGAAGCGTTAGAAGAGTTGCATCGAAGAGATGCAATTGGCAGTCCTGCTGCTAGAGAATTACTAGGTAGGCAGGAAGAAGCGATGGAGGCTCAAAGGACTGCGCTTGAAGTATCAACCGACCGTTCATTCGAAACCCTGGAATCACTTGAAAGAATGATTATTTCTCAAGGCCAGCAAACAGCGAGAGTTCAGGAAGTCCTTTCGATGGTTTTAGAGAAGTTAGCCCTAGAGCCGCGCCAACACATCAGTATGAGGGATTCTGTACTCACGCAGGAGAATAATTCAACACCTGCTATGACAGACGAGATAATATCCCTGATGGGTTAAGTGGTGTTATGCACGACTCGATGCTTGAACTAAAGCGCCTAAAATTGCGCTCAAAAATTTATACTCCGTTCATCGTTATAGGCATCGTCGGGATTACTTTTGCAACCATTATGGGTCTTGGCAAAGAAGATCCTTTGGTTTTTGATACGCATGTTTTCATGCTAATTGGAGGGACAGTGTGTACATTGTTTGGAATGATGTTGTACCAAAACGAGGAAAGTTTCGCCCAGAAATATGACATGACTCACCTCTTGGACTTGGAGGATAAAGAAGAGAGGTATCAAGCATATCTCGAGCATTTGTCAGATTGGATTGCTAACGATATCGAAGAAATTAATCCGATAAGAACCAGAGGTGCCGACCCCTTGGGACCGGATTGGGGTAAAACGGATTTCAAACTCGGGCACGAGCCAGTCAGGCGTGATGCTATCGCAGAGGGCAAGAAGTACAAAGGGATGGAAGATGAATTGACTGCCGGCGAAAAAATGGTTGCTGATGCAAACAAGAAATACGCTACAATGGCTCAAGAGAGGTGGGAAGTTGCAGAATCTAATGATCCTGATTTGATAGAATACGGTGTCGAGAAATTGGGAGACCTTGTAAGAACAGATTACTTTGACAAAAACGCCGAAGAAGGTGGATTCTCTAAAGTAGCAAATCCGGACTCTGATACCCATTGATACAATAAGTCTGCACTACGAGGCACATAGGATGAAAGCCATAATTGTGGCAGGAGGTCATGGGAGCCGCTTGTATCCTATGACTAACTTCACTCACAAGACACTGCTTCCATTATGTGGCCGGCCTATCATCGATTACGTTCTTTCAACAATTAGACACGCAGGGATTACAGATATCACAATTATCGGAAACAAATTCATCGATAAAATTCGGAATCATGTGGGCACGGATGTGCGCTATGTTCTGGAAGAAGAGCCGAAAGGGGTTGCATCGGCTCTACAATTGGCTAGAGATGGCAATGAAGGATGTCCGTTGCTGATTTGGTTTTCTGACAATATCACTAATATCAATCTAAAATCTGATGTTGAGTCTTTCAAACAAGGCGCAATTTTTCTAACAAGGGTAGTAGATACACCTGGTGAATTCGGCATAGCTGTTGTCGAAGACGGCAAAGTAGTTGATGTCATAGAAAAACCAACTAATCCTCCTGGTAATTTGGCTATCGGAGGAATCTACATTTTTGATGAAAGATTTTGGGAACGGCTAGATTCTGTACAAAATTCGCCTAAATTCTCTATCTCGGATGTCACCAGACAATACCTTGTAGAAGGTGAAGGCAGGGTTATTTCTGTGGGGGAGAACACATGGATAGATTGTGGAACTCCTGAAAGCCTTCACAGAGCAGCACAAATGGTAGAGGACGGCCTATTCACAATTAGGGGGGACTGAAATGCGAATCGGAATAATCGGCGCAGGTATTGTCGGAGGAACAATGGAACATTGTTTCAAAGATAAGCACGAATTATTTGTTCACGACCCTCGAATAGGGACTGAATTGTCTGATGTAATCGAAAATTGCGAAATCGCATATATTGCAGTTCCAACTCCTGCTAATGATGATGGGTCCTGCGACACTAGTATTGTCGAGGGGATTTTAGATGAATTGCCCGATGGGTTTATCGCGGTGATTAAGAGCACGGTAATTCCAGGAACTACAGCGAGGTTACAATCAGAATATCCCCAACTCAAATTAGCTTATTCCCCTGAATTTTTAGTTGAAAGAAATCGCTTACAAGATTTTGCTAATCAGAAAATTTTGGTTGTTGGAAGTGATCATGAAGATGTTGCTTCACTTGTTTTTCAACATCATAAAATTGCAGATGTCCTTGATGGGGCAAAGATGTTTCATGTCACCAATACAGAAGCAGAGATGGTCAAATACACTAAGAATAATTTCTATGCCTTGAAAGTGATTTTTGCTAATCAGATGTATGATATTTGTAATGCGATGGGCATTGAATGGTCTGTCATTAAAGAAATAATCACGGCTCCACAAGACCAGCCAATAGGCAACTCGCATCTTGAACCGATGATGGGTTTAATGAGAGGTTTCGGAGGGAAATGTTTGCCCAAAGATACTCTGGCATTGCGAGAACTGGCTAGAAGTTTAGGCGTAGATTACGATTTACTCGATGCTATGCAAAGCGATAATGCAGCGCTTAGGAACACACCCACAGGAAAGCCATCCGACGTGTCTACGGAGGATGATTGATGTTAGGGGAACATGGTTCATTTCGTAGATATATAATGACTGCAATGGTTAATTTCATTGCATTTTATTCACTTTGGGAATTATTTGTTTTAATTCTACCTAGTGCCGATTATTGGCCAACTGTTGCGTGGTCGATTGCTTGGTTTCTAGGTTCACTACAAGCCCACTGGACTCATAGAATTTGGACATTTGATTCTGAAAGAGACATCAAGTGGACAATACCCACTACAATGGCTTTGTACACAATTGGAGGAGTTGGTTCGACTGCTTGTTACTACATTGGAACCGTGTCATGGGATTTCAATGAACGAATTGTATTTCTACTAAATTCAAGCCTATGGGGTTTCCTGAATTATTTGGGGCAAAGAGAGATTGCATTCAAAGAAATCAATACTTCTCCCCTTTCAGAAACCGAATAATTTTCTGCAATATTCCTACTTTAGGCTTATTCACCAAACCCAATCGCCAATCTAATTCTCCAGCCTTGTCGAATCGGACAACATCATCGAATCCGCCGATCCATTCGCCGCCGATAAACACCTGTGGGATTTTTTTCGAGTTTTTTGTTCGAACTGCGAATTCGATATCTGTTTTCTTAGATTTACCTAATCTCTTTTCGACATAATCTATGCCTTTGCGGTCTAGATAATGTTTGACGCTTACGCAAGCCGGGCAACCTTTGTTGGTGTATACCTCGACCTCGACCATGCTTTTGCTCTCCAATATTCACTTTTGAATTGCTCGTTCTAGCGTGGGATTCAAGTCCTGCGACGGACACGCCATCATCATGCTGCCTGACACGGTGCACAAGTTGCCTCAATCCGAAAGATTCGCTTATGCTAGACTGCTAGCGTACATGACAAGAGTTGACAACGAATTGACCGTCGAAGAAATGTCTATGTTTGAACAAAGACTTGGAACTGCACTACTATCTCCAAAGCAAAGGCAGATGATTCGTGCTGATCTGAAGAATCCTCCTCCATTGAATGAATGCTTGGAAGGCATGGGGGATGAAGCAGGCAGGCTCGCATTGAGAGATGCTGTATTGATGGCAGCTTCTGATGGAACTGTAGATGAAGATGAACGAGAGGTTTTAGAAGATATAGCTGAACATCTCGACCTTGCCCCCGATGCAATCAATAGGTTACTCAAGTGGACTGTTGAAGGCTATGCCTGGATGCAGGCAGGATACGATTTACTGAATGACCTATCTAGGTGATATTCTGCTTCCAGATGCTGCTCTTGCATTAGCTGAAGAACAGCGTAGAAAGATTGCCTGCGCACTAGTCATGGTTGCTGCTGCAGATGGCGCCCTAGTTAGAGAAGAAATCTCTGCCATTGAGTCGGCCATGGGCCTAATGATGTTACATCCGGAAAGTCGGGAAGAAGTTCGGCAATTACTAACACAGCCGCCCGACCTCGATTCTATACTAAATGGAATGGAGGTTTCTTCGATTAGACTGGCATTGAGGGATGCTGCTCTACTAGCGTCTGTTGATGGAGATTATGATGATGCTGAATTAGCTGCTCTTCGAAAGATATGTGATGCTGCCGGATTATCAGAAAAAGAATTGTCTAAAATTCTCGATTGGGTCTCTGATTATTGGAAAATGAGCGCTAATGGTCGCTCGATAATTTCCCTGCCACTGCCCGGGGATGAAGACATTCTTTGATTACTTAAATTCAAAACTCTAAGGGCCAAAATTTACGGATTTTGGTTTTGAGTTTCCGGAAACCCGAAAAAGGGCGGATTCCCCCCCACACTTTATTATCAGTACCTCCCTCGAAGCAACCAGCGCAATTCGCATTTCGCGAAAAGAGAGTGACACTAATGGGAATACATCCAAAAATCGGAATCACTGGCTTACCAAGGTCAGGAAAGTCCGCTGTCTTAGCAAAAGTGCTTGAAATGCTCGAAGAAGAGAGGCGCCGCGAGATAAATGCCAGGGGCGGGGATGGAGCAAATACCGATATTATCGGGGGCATGCGTACCGAACCATTGGTAGAAAATTCTGAAAGAGCAGGATACAAAGTCATCAACATTACAACTGGTGAGGAAGCGATTATGGCTCACAAATCAATTGATAGCCGGTTGCGTGTTTTGGGTTATGGCATAGATACTGAAGCCCTGAATAGTGTTGCGATCCCCGCTATTGAACATGCTCGAGATTATTCAGAGGTCATCGTAATTGATGAGATTGGAAAATTTGCAGTCGAATCTGAAGAATTTGTAGAGGTGGTAAGATCAGCACTAGAAGTTGACAAGCCAACCCTCCTAGCTTTACACAAAAAGAGCCGCCATCCTTTACTTCAAGATATAAGAAGAAGAGATGATGCTCGAATTTTGGAAGTCACTCCGGTAAACAGAGCCTTGCTACCTTACAAGATTCACAAATTAATGCGTGAAACTTACTGATTCATGCGTTGGGTTCATGCCATATAGTGTATTGCGGGTTATATGACCCCAGCAAGTAGTGCCCGCAGGTTGCTACTTGGGACAGGACTCGGTCTATTCTTAGCGGGAGGATTCGGCCTGCTTTCTGGCGTCATACACCTAGATGAACCCAACATTGGTTTCGTTATCCCATTACTAGGATTAATTCTTATCGCGCTATCTGGCCCTACTGGTCGAGGCGAAGGGCCGCTTTCGAATTGGTTCCCAAATGAAGACAATGAAACTCTGGCTGTAAGGGTTGAAGCTGATTTGAATCAAGAAAAGCAAAATGAAGATGTTGGAAATGCCTGGGCAAAATTAGAACATTCAATGCTCTCGAAAGAACTGGAGGGAGAAGAATGAGTTTGCAAATCCCTGAAGACGAAGGGGCCAAGAAGAGAGCGGGATATTGGAATGTTTCTGTTGCTTTAGGAGTAATCGCACTGGTCCTATTTTTCATCGGAGGGAATCGTTCCAACGGAGCAGACATGATTGCTTGCGGATGGGGTACATGCTGTTTTTCTCTGGTCTTTGCAATAAGCGCTTTAAGCACCAAAAATGATGAGCGCGTGATTATAATTCAACAACCTGCACAATACGTTCCTGTTCAACAACAGCCTGTAATCCAACAAACCAGGCCGCAACCACCTCAACAAAAAACGCCTAGCGCCCCTGCAAAAACAATGGAGATGTGGGTGAAGGAAGCACAAAATTTGGAACTAGCAAGGAATTGGGAAGGTGCTGCTGAAGCATACGAGAAAGCTGGTTTGTATGC
>CEVP01043861.1_pt1 | contig 11648 bp, 7 predicted proteins | sample 427071 | NCBI WGS metagenome assembly CEVP01 (sample SAMEA2623808, study PRJEB7988) | marine metagenome | isolation source: saline water (ENVO:00002010), including | reverse complement strand
CAATTAACACAAATATAACGCGTTAGGAAATCCGTTAAACCCGTTAATTTTTGACCGGGAAGAAAATTCTCAAGCGAAAGAAGCGTCGATGTCGATGCCATCAGAACATGCGATTGCTTGATGGGCTCAACCACTGTGCAAGGAACAAGGCGAGCCACATGCCAGTTGAAAACAGTCGATTAGGAGGTTTTTTCCGGCATTCTGTTGCTGAACGCAGGAATATGGTCGCTGAAATGGCAGATTTGACAGCGGCGCAAATAGAAGCACTGCGAGCATGTGGCGAATTAAACGAAGCCGCAGCGGACCGCATGATCGAGAACGTCATCGGCACCATGTCATTACCAGTCGGTATTGCAACGAACTTTGTGATCGATCAAAAGCACTACCTCATCCCATTTTGCCTTGAGGAATCAAGCGTTGTAGCGGCTGCATCCAACATGGCAAAACGCTGCCTGGTCAATGGAGGCTTCAGAACCAACAATGATGCCCCAATGATGATTGCACAACTCCAAATCATGGATTGCAGCGATACAAAGCATGCTGAACAGGCGTTGCATGAGGCAAGTGAAGAATTGATGGCACTTTGCAATAGCCTGCCCTCGACAATGATTCGTCTTGGAGGCGGCTGTAAGCGCATAGAAACCCGAACCATTCACAGCCTCAGTGGGCCAATGGTCATCTTGCACATCGTCGTCGATTGCAGGGACGCGATGGGAGCAAATGCAGTGAATACAATGGCTGAACTGATCGCCCCACGAGTCGAAGAACTGACTGGTGGAAGGGTTCACCTGAAAATCCTCTCGAACCTCGCAGTGCACCGATTAGCACGGGTCGAGGCCACATTCACACCAGAGGAAATTTCTGACGATGGCACCAAGGCCAATGGTCTTGAAGTGATTCAAGGAATACTCGAAGCCCACCACTTTGCCGTTGCCGACCCGTTTAGGGCGGCGACACACAACAAAGGAGTCATGAATGCCATCAGTAGTGTAGGGCTTGCTTGTGGACAAGACTGGAGAGCCATAGAAGCAGGATGTCATGCCTATGCAGCTTACGGAAAAGAGCACTATGGATCTATGACGCATTGGTACGAAGATGAAGAAGGCAATCTCGTCGGCCGTATTGAAACCCCTATGGCGGTTGGAACTGTTGGAGGGGCCTCGAAAGTCCACCCTGCTGCGCAAGCGAATTTAGCGATCCTCGGCGTTGATTCTGCACAAGAACTGGCAGGCGTCATCGCAGCCTCTGGACTTGCTCAAAACCTTGGAGCCTTACGTGCCCTTGCCACACGTGGCATTCAAGCAGGGCACATGAAATTACATTCAAGGAATATGGCCGTGAGCGCTGGTGCCGTTGGTGATGAAATAGAAACCATTGCAAAGCGACTCCAAGCGGTCGATGGCCCGAAAACACAAACTGTTGTTGAAGAACTTCTGAAGGCGCTCCGTAGTGAGTGAGGCTCACTCTTCTTCGGAAATGGGCAGGGTCGATTGAATCAGACCATCTGCTTCTGTTTCTTCTTTGAGCACAGACGCGTCGGCCATACCGTCAAGCATCCCAGTGCTCTTGACTTGTTCCCTGAACCATTGTTTGACCTTTTTTCTGTCAGTGTAGGGGCAGCCGAATGCCTCAGAGAACCGGCGAGTGGTGATCAAGCGACGTGTGTTTCCGTCCTTTCTTCGATCGATCATTCCCAATTGAGCCAACTCACGAACATAATCATACGCTTTTTGCCCCAAAAGCTCAACCAAACGCGACTGAGCCATTGGCTGGTGATAGGCAATTAAAGCAGCAGCCTTGAGCAATTTCTGCGGGATTTCTGTTTTCGTCTCTTTGGGCAGGTGGTCTGCAATGTCAGGTTTCACCTCAATAGCCCAGCGGTCACCGACTTCAGCCACTTGAAGCGCACCGCCTCGCCGTCGCTTCAATGTGGAACGTAGTGAGTAAAGAGAGTCGAGCATTTCATCTTCATCATAGCCCAGTGCAGTGGACAATTCAGCCACTGTCATTGAACGACCTGCGCCAAATAAGGTGGCCTCCAAAAGTGTATCAACGGGTACTTCTGACATCCATGCTCACTCCACTAACCATTCATGGGACTCAAAGGGTTCCTCCGAAGTTGCTGCATCATCATTGACTTCTGGCTCAACAGTGGTTGAAGCCTCTGCAACATCGATCATTTGATCTTGGGCCTTTGCAGCCGCTTCTGCTGCTCTCTTTGCCTTTCTTTGAGCAAGTTGTTCTGCTTTCTGCACCTTTTCTGCTCGTAGTTGTGCATGCTGAACAGAACCTAAATCCTGAGATTGAATGCGCTTCGATTCAGCATCCTGTTGACCTTCGACAAGGGCTTTGACTTCCTCAAATGATGCAACGTCAGGCCAAGCATCTTCGATACAAATGACACCGTTAGGAACTTCATCCTGCGTAATGGAGGCAAATCCTCTATGCGTGAGGAAAAGTCCAGCAATAAACGATGCAACCTTGGCCTCATCATCATATCCTTCAGGAACAGCCCCGAAGGAATCCTCGAGTACTTTTGCCAATTCAATCATGACCTCAGCAACTGGGACCTTATTGCTCGCCTTCGCTATGCAGGTTTGCCGCATGGCGGTCCAGCAGCGCTGAATATCCCCTTCGAGGTCTTCGTTGTGCATTCGCCCACCGACATCAGAAAGATATTCTTGTAATTCTAATTCGTGTGCAATTCGATTCTCTTCACGCAAACGGAGAGCTTCGGCATCATCGGCTGCATCTTTGAACGCAGAGAGCAACTCACCGAGCGTCACAGGTCGTCCTTCATCCCGGCGAACGCGTTCATCGAAAAGACCAGGGAGAACATGATCGGCCTCGCCTTGGAGAATTGAATTTGTGAAATGGAATGCTTCATCGTCATAATCTGCTTCCCAACCGAAGTCAAATCCTTCATCCCATTCTTCTTCCTCTTCGGTGGCTTGGACACGATCGAACAAAACAATCGCTTGTTGATGAAGCACTTCCCAGGACAAGCGAATCAAACGGCCACATGCTGGTAAATCAAGTGCTGAGGCTTCGTTTTTAACACGAAGAGTGAACACCTTGAGGAAACTTGACAGATCAACGTTCCAAGGGTCCAATTCTTGCTCTCGAACTAAAGATAGAACCAGCGCAACAGAGCGATCAAATGGATCGACCAATGTTTGGTGTTCTGCTTCTTCTGTTTCGGCAATGGCAAGAATACGGTCTGCGAACTGCGTTGCATCGATCGATGCCTCACCTGATGCGAGGAGTTGATCCATCACGTCCTGACGGAGGAACCATTTGTCCAATGCTGCTTGCTGACCGACCATCTTTTTCACCTCAGATGAGTTCTTCTTCGCCTTCTACACTCTCTTCTATAGCATCTTCTGCTTCTGCCTCACGCACAGCTTGAGCCACCTCTTGGTAAGCCTCAATGTCTTCAGTCATCTCTGCTGTTCGTTCTGAAAGTGCTGTCAATGAGGGTTCAGATTGTGTGGACGTATCCATGTGAGGCAGGAGGCCACCAAGGCTTTCTGGCGCCGATAATGGTTCGGGAACTTCTGGCATTTCGTGCTCTGCCGCACGGGCTTCTTCAATACGAGAGTGGTTCTTTTCGTTGTCTTTTTCAGCTTCTGCCAGAGCGCGTTCGCCAAGAGCAATCGCACGTTCTTTGTCGAAATCAACAATACGACGGCTGCATCCATCGCCACCGTGAGTGATACCGATGTGATGATCCGCTAGCCGGAGGGAGACCTTTCTCAATGTAACCATGATAAATTGTGCCCGCTTACTGCGTTCTCTACACATCATAGCAATTCGTTCGGCGTTGTATCCATCGAGGTTCTGATCGACTTCATCGAAGTAATAGAACGGACTCGGGTCGTAATCCTGAATCGCAAAAATCAATGCAAGTGCAGCCATCGATTGCTCACCACCAGAAAGTTGGTGCCGAGTGACCTTGGCAGATTTACCACGAGGCTGAGCCCACAGTTCGAGGCCACCCTTGAATGGTTCATCCTCATTTTCAAGGAACAATTCACCACGCCCACCGTCGCTGAGAGACTTGTAAGCGACCTTGAAGTTCTCATTGACCTTCTCAAGAACGTTAAGCAGACGTTCCTTTCTCTGAGACTCGAGTTTTTCAGTCACATCAAGCAGATGTTTTCTGCGATGTTGTAATGTCTTGAAATCATCCTTCATCGCATCGAGGCGTGCTTCACATGCTTCGAACTGCTCGATAGCCAACATGTTCACAGGACCATGGTCGTCCAATCTTCGTTGAAGCGTTCTTTCCTTTCGCTCTGCATCTCCAACGCTGGGTAATGTCGCCCCTTCTTCCGCAGGTGAGTAGCCCTGCTCTGTCATGTCTTGGAGGGTTTGAGCAATCGTGATTTCTTTCTGAGCAAGTGCACGCCCTATTTCGATGCTCATCGCCTTCCTGGATTGGGATTCTTGGACTTTTTGTTGCAGTTCAGCCTTCAGTGCGCTTCGCTCCTCAATAAGTTGCACGCGTTCATCCTCCAACCCTTGGTTTTCTTCCAAGAACTCACGACGCTCTGCCTCTTTTTCTGCAAGTGCAATCTTGTCTGAGGCGACTTCTGCCTGCATTTCGTCTAATTTCTCGCTGCGAGTAATTGCGGCCTGCTTGATCGCTTGGATACGGGTTTTGTATTCTTGAATTCTCGATTCGAGAAGAGTACGGTGTCCGCCGTCACTGGCCAGTGAGGCTTCAGCTCGACCTTTCAGACCTTCAGCTTCAACTCGCTTGACCTCGGTTGCATGAAGTCGTTCCTTCAGATGAACTGGACTTGCATCTTCGAGCGCAGTTTGAGCTTCTTTCCTTGCTTGGTTGGCGTCTGCAAGGGCTGCCTGTGCAGCATCAAGGCTTCGCAGATGGTTGGCTCCTTCGGTTTCTAAATCTGCCAATCGCTTTTCAGCAGCACCAACGGCTCCAACTGCAGCCGTATGGTTTGATTTCGCCTGTTTATGGGTTGCCTTCCATTCGGATACCTTCTCTGAATGGTCGTTGTTTGAAAGGTCGTTGATCGATGCACGGATTGCTGCTTGTTGATGACGTGCCTCAACCAATGCACCATTGACGGTCTCAGCCATCATGCGGTAACGCTCGACATCGCTTGCTAATGTTTGAACTTCGTTAGCCCCTTGGATATTACCTCCAAAAGAAGTGGTCATCTTCCGTTTCGCACCACCAACCATGGCACCTCCTGCTTCGGTGACGTCGCCACGCAAGGTGACGAGACGTACACCGCCCATATTGGCACGAGCTGTAGCAAGACTGTCAACAATCAGTGTATTCCTTAGCACAAAACGTATGGCGATATCGATTCTTGGATCATAATCCAGCAATTCATTAGCGAAGCCAATCACACCTGGCTTTTTAGAAATCATTGTGGCACGGCCTGCGGGCCGAGTGTTGTTGAGTTTGTTGAGCGGTAGGAAGGTGGCTCGACCAGCTTTGTTTTGAGACAACCATTGAATCGCTTTTGCAGCAACCTCATCGTTATCGACAACAACCGATGTCATTCCTCCGCCAATCGCTGTAGCAAGGGCATCGGTATGAGACGAATCACGCGGTTGACACAATTCTGCAACGGTACCGATGATGCCGCGAAGTTCGCCACGGTCCCTTGCAGCAAGGACTGCCGCTGCTCCACCAGCCATGCCTTTGGCGCCCGCACGGTTCTCCATCTCAGCCTTTGCTGCTGATAGTTTGCGCTCAGTTTCACGCAATTTGGTTTCAACTGCTTGTGATTCTTCGAGCAACCGAGATTCCGACCGCTGTGCTGCATGGAGTTGCTCAGCAAGTTTTGTTCGATCTTGTTCTGGAGCATTCGCATTGAGTTCTTGCCCCTCATGTTCTGATTCTCCAAGAGCGAGGCGAGCGGATTCTGCGGCCTCCTGGGCTTCACTCAATTGTTCTTCAAGCATCTCGGCTTGTGTTGCAATTCTGTTGACCTCTGCTTGTGCTGCAACCAGGCCTTCTTGAGCACGATCTGCTGCATCAGTTGCCAAAGCGAGGGCACGTGTGAGTTCTGCGCTTGCCGTACCGGATGATTCCAATGCTTTGCGAACCTCTTCCTCCTGACTCTTCGCTTCCTTGAGGGCTTCAAGAGCTGCGGCAAGATCTTCATTTGCTGTCTTTAGGCCTTCTTCGAATTCATTCAAATCCTCTTCAGAGGAGGTCAGCGCCCCATCAAGTAATTCCAATTCTTCTGCATCTTCAACATCTTTTTCGTCTGCTTCATCGATGCGATCTTGATTCGTGGCGATTCGAATTTGGAGTTGGTTGATGGCACTCATCAAACCATTGTTGTCTCCACCTAACAAATCCTCGATTTGCTTCTGTAGCGTACCGATTTTATCATCAAGAGTCAGAAGGATTTTGTCGCCCTGTTTCACTTCCTCGACAAGCGTCTCAGCTTCACCATCTATGCGTACCCGTTCGCTGATCTGGTACTGGCGTTCTGCCTGTTGACTGGCGTATTTTGCTTGGGCTGAAAGACGACGGGCGACTTTCAATTCCTCGACCAGTCCTGTGACTTTGAGGGCCAGGTTCTTTTCCTTTGTCAAGTCCTTAAGTCGGGATTTTTGTTCATCTTCAAGCAAGCCTATGCGTTCAATGTAGCCCTCGACCATGCTTCTCTGCTTCTCGGCTTTTCGAATCTCATCGTCATAGGAAGTCACACCTGCGACCCCATCGAGCACTTTGCGTCGCTCTTTGGCGGTCATTTTGGCCAACCGAGTCACGTCGCCCTGCAATACAATGTTGTAGCCATCAGGTCGAGCATTCGCTGCGCTGAGGAGCCTATGGAATGTTTTCTGGCTGCTGTCTTCACCATCGAGAAGGTAGTCGGTGACAATGTTGTTACTCTTTGTGAGGCGAACTGAACGAGTCATCCGAACTTCTTCTTGGTCGATTGGAAGGCGGCGCCTACCGCTTGCAAGCAAAGGATTAGCGAACACAAGTGTGACTTCACAACCACGGGCTGGTTTGTTGTTTTTACCGCCATTGAAAATGAGATCTTTCGCATTTTGAGCGCGTATCACCTTGTTTGAACGCGGACCGAGAACGAATTGAACCGCATCACCGCAATTCGATTTACCAGAACCATTCGGCCCTGTGATGGCAGTAAATCCACGATCCATAGGAATGGTGAGTTCACCCTTGAATGATTTAAAATTCGAAACTTCTAACGCTTTGAGATACATCCCATTCCCTCGTAATCGGGAATTAAATCCCCGACCTTATCCGCGACACCCGTTCGCGAGGGGTCTTAAAGAATGCGAGAGATGTGCCCCCAGTGCCCCGGTTTTATCGAGGAGTTTCAAAAAGCCAGAGACTCTGATTTTGAAGATAAAATCACATTCTTCAAAGGGTTCCTTTGAAGTCGCATTTTTCGCAACCTCCACCATTACAGAATGGACATGTTGCATAGACTTTGATGCCCTTTCCTGCACCCCTGCCCATGTGAAGGCGGGAGTCACGTTGGAGAAGCCTCGAGCGGTTGATGCGTTGATTGGAACCAGCTCGAGCATGAAGCGGGGTTGAAACAGAACCATACTTTTGCCTGAACTGGTGCGCTGCTTCTCTTCTCTTACCGATGGACTCCCCTGCCTGAGTAATGGCTTCTGCCTCCCAGTATTTTGGGCCCATCATCAGTAAACTGCCCACCAAAGCAAGCAAGATTTGTACAACCCAAGGGGCGACAGCAATTGGAATAAGAGCCGCTAAACCATTTGAATTCACTTGAGTTGGGAGCACGCCCATTCGATCCAGCACAGCAATGGAGAAAAGGACAACTCCGGCTGAGAAAGCCGTTTTGTAAAACCGGTCTTTCTTGGTGCCAACTCGTGCAATCTTGATACGACCTGAAAGGAGAATGAACAGCGAGGGACCCATCATGAAGAAATCCAAACCTGACCATTCACCAGGGGGGACAAGGCAGTTGGTTTCACTTCCATCTGCGATCAATTCTTCTAATCGATCGAAAAGTGGTGCGCAATCTGGTTCGCTCATCCTTGACATGTCATATTTTTGATTCCCTGCACCCTCAATCATCTCTGGGGCAATGGCACCGAACTGAGCGTTTGCCGTCACAAAGACAACAATGCTGAGTGCAATGAGTTGGCCAAACAGGACTCGCAGCCTCCCCATGGACTGCGTACTTAGGCGACGGCCATAGTGATATCGCTTAGCGATGGGGTGAAATGCACCGGCGATTCAGCACTGCCTACTGGAGTGAAGCATTTTGGCACACATCGCAATTATCGGAAGCGGAATCGCTGGCTTGTTTGCTGCGCTTCGCTTGGGTGATGCAGGCCACACGGTCACAGTGATCACGAAACAGAGACCGACAGATTCCTCCACAAATTGGGCCCAAGGCGGTATTGCAGCAATCCTCGACAAAACCGATGGCATAGGGTTAGAGGCGCATATCAAAGACACATTGCAGAGTGGCGATGGGCTTTGTGACGTGGACGTGGTGAAGAGCATCATTGGCGAAGCCGGGGAGCGCATCCAAGATTTGCTCAGCATCGGTGTCCGATTTGAGACCGATGAGGATGGTTCATTCAACCTCGTGAAAGAAGGTGGTCACTCCACTCGAAGGATCCTCCATGCAAAGGACGCAACTGGAAAGGAAATTGAACGTGCGCTCTCGGAAAGTGCTGCTAAACACAAAAAAATCACGATTAAACCCAACACCTTAGCCATTGATTTAATCCAGACAAAGCATGGACATCCCGAACAAGGAATCTCTGGCGTTTGGTGCCTCAATCAATTAAGTCAAGAAGTACTTACATTCAGCGCAGATGTCATTTTGTTGGCGACTGGAGGGGTTGGGCAACTCTGGGCCACAACCACAAATCCATCTGTTGCAACTGGCGATGGATTAGCGATGGCGTATCGAGCAGGTGCTGCTGTCAAAGACATGGCTTTCATCCAATTCCATCCAACTGCATTGGCTCGAAAAAATGACCGCCCTTTTCTCATCACTGAAGCAGTACGTGGAGAAGGTGGCGTCATTTTAGATCAGGCAGGCCTCACAGAATGGCAGGCTGCCGTGGAGGAGGCAAAAGATCACGGCATTGCGCCTCCTTCACCAGAGCAATTTTCCTTCACCAAAGAACACTCGCCATTGGGCTCAATGGCCACAAGAGACATCGTGGCCCGTGCTATTGACCAGAATTTGAAGCAGACTGGTGCATCGAATGTTTTTCTTGTGACATCACATCTTGATCAAGCCCATTTGTTGAACCACTTCCCAACCATTCAAGACCGATTGAATCGACATGGCTTGAAATTAGGAAGGGATCCCCTTCCAATTGCACCTGCGGCACATTACGTGGTAGGTGGGCTAGATGTCGACGATATTGGCCGCCCTCACGTTCGTTCATCCACCGATTTGATCCCTGGATTGTATGCCATTGGCGAAGTCGCCTGTACGGGAATGCACGGAGCAAACCGTCTGGCATCCAACAGTTTACTTGAAGCAGTGGTCTATGCAGCAAGAGCTGCCGACCACATCATTGCAGAAAACCCTCCATCGAAGGCCATCGAGCTGCCTGATTGGCGCGCTGATGGCCTTGGCAACCTTGTCGAGCATGCTCCCGTCATCAATGACCGAGCGGCACTCAAGGCTACCATGTCCCAAGAAGTGGGAATTGTGAAGCGCTATGATCGTCTTCATCGAGCGAAACGTCGACTCGCTTTGCTCTCAGAAGAAGTGGACATCATATGGAAGCAAGCTGTCCCATCAAGAGAGATTGTCGAACTGCGAAACATGGCTCTTGCAGGTCAACTCGTCATCGAAGATTCACTCGCTCGAACAGAAAACAGAGGATTGCATTTCAATGCTGACTTGACTGAGGCGTGAGCGCTTCAATCATGGCACTGAGCATTTGGTTCATTGGAGCACGCATACCAATTCGCTCGCCTCGTTCGACAACGGCTTGATTGAGGAAGGCAATCTCAGTCATGCGACCGGTGCGAACGTCTTGGAGCATGCTACACTTGTTTTCTGAAGTGGCATGAAGCACCGCTTGTAACTGCTGTTCGAGTTCTAAATCATCGGGAATAGGTACCCCTTCCTGGCGTGCAATTCTCGCCCCCTCAAGCATGGTTTCCAATGCTGCATTGAAGAGGTTAGGTTTGAGCAGTTCACCGTTTTTGACCCCTGAAAGTGCCGCTATAGGGTTGATTGCAATATTGAGAAGCACCTTCATCCAGACGGTCGATGGGCCATGTTCCGACCATGAGATGGACAATGTGCTGCGCGTAAAGGCGTCCATCAGGGGTTGGACCTCAAGCGCTGAAGGCCCTCCTTGGAGTTGACCCAAGACGATTGTACCATGGCCTGCGAAATGGACAACGCCAGGACTCGGACGCCAAGCAGCGTAAGTGGTTGTACCACAAACAACCCTGTGAGGGCCAAGAGCAGCAATGAGCGCCTCAGCATGGCCAAGTCCATTGGAGAGACTCATGGCAATGCCAGTGGGTGTGAGCAAACGATGCGCAAGCTTTGCTAAAACAGGAGTAGAGTGGGCTTTTCCGGTAAGGACGACGACGTCCATAGATCCATCAAGTTGTTCTGGAATACCAACCTCATCCAGCGTAAACAAAGCATCATTTGCATGAACCTGCATCGACGCTTCTCCTTGAATCTCAAGACCTTTTGCGACCATCATCGCCCCATGGTCACCCTTTGAGTGAACCACGAGTTCGATCTGCGAATCTTGCGAAAGAAAACCTGCAAGGAGGGAGCCGAGTGAACCTGCCCCCAATATTGCGATGTTCATCTCATCCCCTCATACATAACTGCCTAAATGAATCACAATCTGGCCTTCAACATGTTCGAACCACATGGTCGAGAGTGCAGATTGACTCGGTTCAAACTCAAAGAAATTATCGCCAGGTTGCAATTGAGAGGTTGACGAAATGTCACTCCATTGAGCACCATTCCCCTCGAAATTCAATTGCACTGCAACCGTTGAGTTGCTTGGATTATAGAGATTAAATGCACCTCCATCTGGCGTCAGCATTGTTCCATTCGTCGCCGCCATCCAGACATTTGACCACATACGGTGGACGACATTTGATCTGATGAGGATGACTTCAGGCCCTTCTTCAACTGTAAAATTCAGACGTGGAAGAGGAGAAAGTGGTTCGGAACAAACAACGACTGTTGAGCCATCAGGCATTTGAATTGTCAGATTTTGAGTTCCATTTGCAATCGAGGGTATGCTGGATATTTCTCGAACATCAAGGTCCCAAATCCAATCGCCTGATGCAGGGGGGAGAGGGGTTGCTAGGGTTGCATTCAGCGGACAGGCTTCTCCTGTAGCGCTCATGATGGTGCCAGCACCCAATTCAAAGCCCCAACCCGTGGTCGGACTTGGCGTGATCTTCCATCCGCTTTCTGGTACAACCGCTGTCATCGGCAAGGTCGGGGAACCGGCGTGGAATCGAACACCATCAATGAGCACCTCATCCAGCGTAGATGCTTGGAGAAGAACAGGGTCGAGTCCACGTATGCACAATCGTTCTGGTCGTTCATCGAATGAAGCGTTGAGGCTATCATGACCTTCAATCCAATGAAGACGTGCATCGATTTCAAAGGAATCAACTGCAT
>CEVP01073139.1_pt1 | contig 11735 bp, 9 predicted proteins | sample 427071 | NCBI WGS metagenome assembly CEVP01 (sample SAMEA2623808, study PRJEB7988) | marine metagenome | isolation source: saline water (ENVO:00002010), including | reverse complement strand
GGTGTTATGGGTTGTGCTGAAAACATGTGCTCATCTACAGCCACAAAGCCTGGCGATGTTGTAACATCGATGTCAGGTCAGACCATAGAAATTCTAAATACTGATGCTGAGGGTAGATTAATTCTTGCTGATTGTCTTACCTTTGTTGGAAAATACAAACCATCTTATGTAATTGATATGGCTACACTTACAGGAGCTGTTGTAATTGCCTTAGGAAGACATGCTAGTGGTGTGATGACTAATGATCAGAATCTAGCAGATAAAATTATAGAAGCTGGCGAAGAGTCTGGTGACAGAGCATGGCAGCTTCCATTATGGGATGAGCATCAATCTTGTACAAAAACCAAATATGCTGATTTAGCCAATATTGGCGGAGGCAGAGAAGCAGGCACTATTCATGCCGCTGCTTTCTTATCAAAGTTTACAAATGATTATAAATGGGCCCATATCGATATTGCTGCTACAGCTTCATATAGTTCCCCTGTTAAAGCAGGAACAGGAAGACCTGTACCATTAATTAGTGAGTTGCTTTTAAGTAAGAAATTAAAATAATTTTCAATTCCAAGTATCATTATGGATAAGCAATATTACCCAGTTGAAATTGAAGAAAAGTGGGTAAAAATTTGGTCAGAGAGAAAAGTTTCTAATAAAGAATCAAATGAATCATTTTCTCAAGTAATACCTCCTCCAAATGTTACTGGAACTCTGCATATGGGGCATAGCTTTCAATATGCGATTATGGATTTTTATACTAGATACCATCATATGTCTGGTAAAGATTCTTATTGGCAAGTTGGAAGTGATCATGCTGGCATTGCAACGCAAATGGTTGTTGAAAATAACTTAGCAAAAAAAGATATAAGTAGACATGATCTGGGAAGAGAAAAATTTCTTAAAGAAGTTTGGTCATGGAAAGAATTTTCTGAAGAAAAAATAACTTCACAAATTAAAAGACTTGGAAACACTGTTGACTGGGATAAGTACAGATTTACACTTGATGATGGTTGTAATGAGGCAGTCATTAAGGCCTTTGTGGAATTACATCGAAAAAATAAAATATATCGAGGATATAGATTAGTCAATTGGGATCCATCGCTTAAGACTGCTGTCTCAGATCTTGAGGTAGTAAGACAAGAAAAAGATGGTCTGCTTTGGCACATTAAATATCCAATTGAAGATTCTGAAGACTTTGTAATAGTAGCAACAACAAGACCTGAAACTATGTTTGGAGACATGGCAGTTGCTGTTAATCCAAATGATGATAGATATAAAAATCTTATTGGTAAGTTCATTGTTCTGCCCTTTGTTGGAAGAAAAATACCTGTTTTGGCTGATGAATATGTTGATATGGAATTTGGAACTGGTTGTTTAAAAATTACTCCAGGTCATGACTTTAACGACTATGAAATAGGTAAAAAATATTCACTTCATGAAGTGGGTGGAGAAGTAAAAACTTCAGATACAGCAAGTGACTTTGAGCCTATAAATATATTTAACGAAGATGCATGGTCAAATGATAATGTACCTGAACCATTTTCAAATCTGGATCGTTTTAAAGTTAGAAAGCTTGTACTAGAGAAACTTAAGGAACTCAATCTTTTAGAAAAAGAAGAAAAATATCATATAAGTGTTCCAAGAGGTGAAAGATCAAATATCGTTATCGAACCAAGACTAAGCTATCAATGGTATGTAAAAACAAAAGATATGGCAGCTCGAGCAAATGATGCTGTTAACAATGGGGAGATAAAATTCCATCCTGAAAACTGGATCAAGACATATTTTAATTGGATGAATAATATCGAAGACTGGTGTATCAGCAGACAAATATGGTGGGGTCACAGAATACCTGCTTGGTACGATAAAGATAGTAATGTGTATGTTGGTTACAGCGAAGAAGAAGTGAGACAACATTATAAACTAGATGATAAAGCATTAACTCAAGACGAAGATGTCTTGGATACTTGGTTTTCCTCAAGTTTATGGCCTTTTGCTTCCTTGGGCTGGCCTAATAAAACAGAGGATTATAAAAAACACTTTCCAACTTCATTGTTAGTAACTGGTTTTGACATCATATTCTTTTGGGTTGCAAGAATGATGATGATGAGTCTTGAGTTTACAGACCAGATTCCATTCAAAGATGTTTATGTTACTGGTTTAATTAGAGATGAAAATGGTCAGAAAATGTCAAAATCTAAAGGCAATGTAATAGACCCTTTAGATTTAATTTATGGCATTTCACAAGACGATTTAGTTGAAAAAAGAACAGCTAATCTTATGCAAGAAGGCATAGCCCAAAAAATAGAAAAAAAAACAAGAAACCAATTCCCTAAAGGTATTGAATCCTATGGAACTGATGCTTTAAGAATGACATTTTACTCATTAGCAACTCATACTAAAGATATTAGTTTTGAGATGGGTAGACTTAAAGGCTATAGAAATTTCTGTACCAAAATATGGAATGCAGCTAGATTTATAAATGGATACCCAATTGGTAATGATGATTTCAAACCTTCCAATGAAAAAGATAAATGGATTTATGAGGAATTTGAAAAATCAAGAAAACAAATTGAAAGAAATATAAATGACTACAGATTAGATTATGCCATCAATGAAGTTTATGATTTTTTCTGGAGTAAGTTTTGTGATGTCTATATTGAAGAATGTAAACTAAGTGGAGAGACTAACAACCTGAAACCGCTTTTAAAAGAAATACTTCTAATGATGCACCCTTTTGCACCATTTATTACTGAAGAGATACATAGTTTATTATTTGATAGTTCTATTATTAACTAAATATACATCTGTATGTGATCTATATCATCCTCTAGATATACTTCACCTCTAGAAGTAAATCCTAGATCAATATAAAAATCCTCTAATCGATGTTGTGCTGAAATGATAATTTCATTATCTGGATACTCTTTTTTTAAAAACTTTACTCCCTCTTTGATAATCTTTTTACCAGCACCTAAACCTCTAGAATTTATTTCTGTGACTATTCTTCCCAGTGAAGAGCCTTCATACTTTATTCCAGGCTTAAAAGCTCTAAGGTACGCAATCAAGTCATTGTCTTTATATCCTAAAAGGTGGAATGCATCTTGATCAGAATAATCAGCGTCAATGTATGGACAATCTTGTTCTAAAACAAAAACCTTTTGTCTTAGATTTAGTATTGCATACAAATCATCTAACGATAATTCATTAAACTCTTTCCAAAAACATGTAACTTCTAAATGCATTTTTTATCAATTTTTTATATATGGTTATTCTTGATATACATATATAATATTTGACATTTTCGCACACATAATAAAAATTTATGAAAACAATTTACGATTTTTCAGTTAAAGATGCTGATTTAAAAGATGTTTCACTAGAAAACTATAAAGAAAAAATATTATTGATTGTTAATGTAGCTAGTTATTGCGGCCTAACATATCAGTATGAAGGCATAGAAAGTCTATACAAAAAATATAAAGATAAGGGCTTTGAAGTTTTAGCCTTTCCATGTAATCAGTTTGCATTTCAAGAGCCAGGAACAAATGAAGAAATTAAAGAATTCTGTGACATTAAATATGGAGTTACTTTTAAAATTTTTAATAAAATAAATGTTAATGGTTCAAAATCACATCCTGTTTACCAATATCTAAAAGATCAGTTACCTGGAGTTGCTGGTACAACTCAAATTAAATGGAACTTTACAAAGTTTCTTATTAATAAAAATGGTGAGGTGATTGAGCGATTTAGTCCTCAAGCTGAGGCAGATGAAATTGAAGCTGGTATAAAAAAATTACTGTAAATTAAATATCTAAACTCATTAAAAGCGCATCATCAGGATCGCTCCCAGTGTAATAACCTACTCGAACCGCATCTTCAACAAATTTAAAATTATTATAAAAAGCTATGGCGCTTTTATTCTTCATTCTAACTTCTAATAAAATTTTCTTTGCTCCAAGAGCCTTTGACTGACTTATCATTGATTTTAAAAGCAAGCTGCCAGCACCTTTTCTCTGAAGGTCTTTATCAACAGCAATGCTAAGAAGATGACTTTCTTTTTTAAAATTTGAATAGATAACAAAGCCCACAATTCTTTTTTTTAATTTACAAACTAATGACTTATGCCCTACTTCAAAAGATGAAAAAAAGTTTTCTTTAGACCAAGGTGAGGGATTGGTTCTTTTCTCTATATCATAAGAAGCTTCTAAATCAGACGGATCCATTAATGAAATTTTATACATTGACTTATATATTTAGCTTATTTTTAATTGTTTCCCAGAGCTCTTTCTTGAGACTTTGTTTATGCATAAGCTGATTAATTGAAGGAGAAATAATGCTCTCACAATTAAAAGCTAAATTACATGAAACTTCCCCGAATAAAATTACAAACTTCAGGTCTTCAGTATTTATTAATATTTCATCTAATTCTTTTTGTGAGTGGAATGTTGACTCATCAAAAAATTCCTCTCCGTCATCAAATCTTGTTGAGGACAAAATTGCTTTTATAAGATCTTGTTGCTCTTTAACAAAATTCACGAAAGGTTTATCAATTATTGCAAGAACATTGCCCTTTTGATAGAAATTATAGTTTTTTTCTGAAAAATCTGTTCTCTTAGGCCTTAATGAATATCTTTTAATTCCAATCTCTTTTAATATAAGGTTTGTTTTTATTTCAGGAGTAAGCATAAATTACATAATAACATTTACTTATTAAACAATGGACAACCCTATAGATAAATATGCTGCATTTAAACCTATCGATTTAAAAAATCGTAAATGGCCAAATGTGCAAATTCAAGAAGCTCCGGTATGGTGTTCTGTGGATTTAAGAGATGGTAATCAAGCCTTGATCGAGCCTATGGGCTCTGAGAGAAAAAATAGGATGTTTAGTCTGTTATGTAATTTAGGATTTAAAGAAATTGAGGTTGGATTTCCTTCGGCATCACAAACTGATTATGATTTTGTTAGAGATTTAATAGAAAATAAAAAAATTCCAAGTGATGTAAGTATTCAAGTTTTAACTCAAGCAAGAGAAGAATTAATTATTAAAACTTTTGAATCATTAAAAGGTATCTCAAAAGCAATAGTCCATTTTTACAATTCAACTTCAACACTGCAAAGAAAAGTAGTTTTTAAGCAAGACAAAGAAGGTATTAAAAAAATAGCTACTGATGGGGCAAGTTTAATCAAATCCTTAGCTGAAAAAAATTCTGATACAGAATGGACGTTTGAATACTCTCCTGAAAGTTTCACAGGTACTGAACTTGAATATGCAAGAGAAGTTTGTGATGAAGTTGTTGAAATATTAAAACCTGTATCTAAAAATAAAATTATTATAAACCTTCCAGCGACTGTCGAGATGTCAACACCAAATATTTATGGTGACCAAATTGAATGGATGAATGAAAATCTTATAAATAGAGATGATATATGCATAAGTCTTCATCCTCACAACGACAGAGGAACTGCAGTAGCAGCTTCAGAATTTGGTCTAATGGCTGGAGCTGATAGAGTTGAAGGTACATTATTTGGAAATGGTGAAAGAACTGGAAATGTTGACATTGTTACAATCGCATTAAATATGTTGACACAGGGGATTGATCCAAAACTTGATTTTTCCAATATTAACTCTGTAATGAGAGAGGTAGAATATTGTAACCAATTGCCAGTCCATCCCAGACATCCTTATGCTGGAGATCTGGTATTCACAGCTTTCTCAGGCTCCCATCAGGATGCAATTAAAAAAGGTTTTAATGCTATTAAAAACTCTAACGATCCTAAGTGGGAAGTTCCGTATTTACCAATTGATCCTGCAGATTTGGGAAGGAATTATGAGGCGGTGGTTAGAATTAATTCACAATCAGGTAAAGGTGGCGTAGCTTTTCTGTTAGAAAAAGATCATGGCGTATCATTGCCTAGAAGATTGCAAATAAGTTTAAGTCAAAAAATTCAAAAACTTGCTGATAAGAGTGGTAAAGAGATATCTAGTACTCAAATTTGGGATATTTTTGAAGAGAACTACTTAAAACCAAAAAATAATTTTTCATATATTGAACATGAATCTTCATCCAAAGAAGATATACATTCATTATCATTAATAATGAATATGCGTGATTCAATTAAAACTATTAGTGGAACAGGTAATGGTCCAATTGATTCATTTATAAATGGTTTGTCATCTGATATTGGAATGCCAATAAAAGTTGCAGACTATCATCAAACTGCAATTTCATCTGGTTCTGATGCAAAAGCAGCTGCTTATATTGAACTTGAAAAAGATGGTGAAACCTTTTGGGGAGTTGGAATACATCCAAACACAACTAGAGCTTCATTTGATGCAATAATTGTTGGACTAAGCAAAATGCTTAAAAATTAATCAAAATTTGGCTCTCTTTTTTCTAAAAATGCCTTCACAGCCTCTCGGTTCTGTTCACTAACGGTGAGTTCATTCTGTATTTCTGCTTCATTTTTAAAGGTATCCCAATAACTAACTGACAGTGATTCTCTCATCAAACGCTTTGTATGATTTAGAGATTGAGAAGATCTTTTTGCTAATGTAGTTGCCCAATCCATTGACGTTTTTTCAAGATCATCTGCAGGAACTACCTTATTAGCGATTCCATATTTCAAACAATCGCTTGCTGAAATTTTTTTTGCTTCGATTGCATGTTCGTATGCTTTGGCATAACCCATAAATTTTGGTAAGAACCAAGAAAGACCACCGTCTGGAACTAAAGCTATGTTGCTAAAAACAGATAAAAGATATGCATTCTCCGACATAACTCTTAAATCACACGACATAGCAAAAGCAGCTCCTACACCCGCAGCAGGACCTGGAATTGATGCAATTACAGGCTTAGGCATATTAATTATATTTTCAAATGATGGTCTATAACCCCTCATCAATGCATCTTTTGAACCTGACCAACTAGCTTTTCTTTCACTTAAATCAGCTCCAGCTGAAAAACCTCTTCCAGCCCCAGTTAAGATAACAACCTTGGTGTCTTCATCATTCATAACTTCTTGAGTTGCTTCTTGTAGATCCCAAACAAGTTGTTCATTTACTGCATTTAAAAGATCTGGACGATTTAACCTAATTGTTGAAACCTTTTTATTCTTTAATATTTCAATTGTCTCTAGCTCCATATGCTTTTCCTTATTCGTGAGTTGATATAATAATATTACCTTCTTTATATGTTATTTTACCTGCCTGCTGATCTTTGTCAGCTCTTGACCATGAAACTATAGATTTACTAGAAGGATTTGAAAATATAAATGTTTTAATAATTTCATTTAACACTTTTGAATTTGGTATAGAAATATTTTCGTTTCTTATAGAGGCTCTAATAATTTCTTTTGTGATATTAGTATTAAGATTTTCCAAGTCTTTTATTTTAATGACATTATTAATCAGATCTCCATAGTTATAATTTAACAATTCTACAAAATTATTATTCCTGTCATTTGTAATCTTTGACATCTTAAATACTCTAGATGAGAAATCATTCCATCTTTCATCGAGCTGAGGAAATATTTCATTTCTTAAAAAGTTTCTGTCATGCTCGTTATCTTTATTTGTTTCATCAAAAATATAATTAACATGATTCTTTTTAGCATAGTCTTCTATTTCTTTTTTTGATACCTCTAAAAAAGGTCTTATTAGCCTGCCTTTCCCTAATACTCTAGATTGTTTTAAACCTGATAAGCCATCTATGCCTGTACCTCGTAATAATCTTAAAAAGATTGTTTCAGTAACATCATTCATATGATGAGCGGTTAAAACTTGTTCATTATTTTTAAGGTACTTACTAAAGATCTTATATCTTGCTTTTCTTGCTGCCGACTCTATTCCGCCGCCTGATGAAATTATGTTTACTTCCTCGCTAATAAATTTCAAATCTAATTTGCAGCAAAAGTCTTTGCAATGCTTCATCCAAATTGCACTATTTGGTGAAATATTATGATTTATATGTATTACAGTGATGTCGAGATTATATTTTGATACATTTTTTCCTAAAATATCTACCAATACCGATGAATCAATTCCACCACTAAACGCAATATAAATTTTCTTTTTAAAATCTATCGATTGCTCGAGATAATCAATACTAAGCAACTTATGCGCCAACACTTAAGATTCTTTCGTATCTTCTTTCAAGCAAATCGTTAATAGGCATTTTATTTAAGATAGATAAATTTCTTATCAACGAGCCCTTAATGTTTTGAGCAATTAGATCATAGTCTCTATGTGCGCCACCAAGGGGCTCCTGAATTATTTCATCTACAATTTTTATCTTTTTTAGCTCGGAGGATGATACTTTCATTGCTTCGGCAGCATCAGGAGCTTTCTCAGACGATCTCCAAATAATTGAAGCACAAGCTTCAGGTGATGCAACTGAATAAATTGCATACTCAAGCATAGACAAATGATCTCCAACACTTATTGCAAGAGCACCACCAGAACCACCCTCTCCTGTTACAACTACAATTATTGGTGTCTTTAATTCAGACATGGTTGCTAGATTTCTTGCAATTGCTTCACTCTGACATCTTTCCTCTCCCTCAATACCTGGAAAAGCTCCAGCAGTATCTACAAAAGTTATTACAGGCAATCCAAATTGTTCTGCTAACAACATCAACCTTTTAGCTTTTCTGTAGCCTTCTGGATTAGTCATACCAAAATTTCTTTTGACTTTCTCATCAGTATCTCGACCTTTTTCATGCCCAATTGCCATTACAGGGATACTTTCTAACATGCCAATTCCACCAATTATAGATGCATCATCTCCAAACTGACGATCTCCATGCAATTCATCAAAATCATCAAAAATTCTATCGATAAAGTCGGAAGTGTGAGGTCTGTTAGGATGTCTTGCTACTTGAACAATCTGCCAAGTATCTAATTTTGAGTATATTTTTTTTGTTAAGGATTTATTTTCTTTTTCAAGATTCAAAATTTCTTCATTTAAAGCTGGAGAATCAACAGCAGCTGTTCTAAGAGCACTCAATTTTTGAGCAAGCTCTTTAATAGGTTCCTCGAATGTAAGAAATTTTTCATCATTCATATTTTTCACTATACCAATAGTTTTTAATAAAAATTAAATTTGAATAACATTTTTTCCAAAAATATCTTCTAAATAAAAAAGATTTTCAAGAGTAGGAATAAAACTATACTCTTTACCAAGCTGTATTATAGCTTCAGATTCTTTTGTTTGAACTTTCAAATTAATATTGCATTCACCATTACTCCAAAACTCATCATCAATAAGCTCTAATTTTTCTGCCATTTCATCTAGTGACAAAAGATCTGATTTTTCCACATCCAACAGGATCTCATTTATTTTTTTTATTAATTCATTATTGATACTTTCGACTTCTTTAACTCTCATACGAAACATTAATGCTCCTATATCATTTGTTTTATAGTCATCTACTTCTATGATTCCTTTTAATGACAAAATACTTCCCTCTTTAAGGAGATTATGGCAATTTTCAAGAACTTCACTTGAAACAATTCCATCCATAATCCCAGTCCCATCGTCAAAGTTAATAAATGTTAGCGGTTTACCTTTTCTATCTTTTATTTGCCTAACATTATTAATAAGGCAGATTAACGAAGACTTCTTAACATCAGCTGTCAAACCAGAAATAGTATTTGACCTTATTTTGTTTACTTTATTTTCAATAGCCGCCACTGGATGGCCAGAAAGATAATATCCAAGAGATTTTTTTTCGAATTCAAGCTTTTCACTTAACTTAAGATCTTGTATGTTTTTATATTTATCATATGGATCAAAATTTTCATCAAAGTCAGCAAATAAATCTCCGCTTTTTAGATTTGAGTTACCATTTCTATGTGAACCATCTTTAAGCATATCTTGAACACATGCGATGGCAATACTTCGTGATGGACTCAAACTATCAAAAGCACCTGATTGAGATAGCGCTTCTAAAGACTTCTTACCCCCAAGCTTAATATCAATCTTCTTAGAAAATTCCCAAAGATCTTTAAATTTTATATTTTGTCTGTTTTCACAGACATGTTTAATAAATGAGTCGGCAACACCTTTGATTGCTCCAAGGCCATATTCGATCTCATTATCCTTATTAACAACAAACCTTTTATTGCTTGAGAGAATATTTGGTTTACAAACTGTTATATTCATTCTTTTACATTCTTGAGTTAATGCATAAATTTTGTCAGTATTTCCAAGTTCAGAAGATAACACTGAGGCCATAAAATGTTCTGGATAATATGTTTTTAAGAATGCAGTTTGATATGAGATGAGCGCATATGCAGCCGAGTGTGATTTATTGAATCCATATTCTGCAAATTGATTAATTAAATCAAAAATTTGTTCAGCATTTTTTTCTTTAATGTTATTAACTTTACAGCCTTGAACAAAAATCTCTCTTTGCTCCTCCATTTCTTCTTTTTTCTTCTTACCCATAGCTCTTCTGAGAATATCAGCTTGTCCCAAAGAGAATCCTGCTAGGACTCGTGCCGCCTCCATAACTTGCTCTTGATAAACAATAACTCCATAAGTTTCATCTAGAACTTCTTCTAATAACTTATGTGGGTAAGTTACTGGACTAATTCCGTGCTTTCTATCTACAAATTCATCATGCATACCAGAGTTTAGTGGCCCAGGCCTATACAATGCTAGAAGTGCAGTGATTTCTTCAAATTTTGTTGGTTTTAATCTCTTAATAAGGTCTCTCATTCCTGATGATTCAAGCTGAAAGACAGCCATCGTTTTTCCGGATGATAGTAATTGGAATACTTTTTGATCATTTAGTGGTATTGATTCTATATCAAAAATCTCAGATTCCTTTTTTCCATAATTTATCGATTTTATTGCTCTATCAATCACAGTCAAAGTTCTAAGTCCCAAGAAATCAAATTTGACTAAACCAATTTTTTCAACATCATCTTTATCATATTGGGTCATTACTGATTCAGATTGTCTATCAACATAAACTGGACAGAAATCTGAAATGCTTCCTGGCGCTATAACTACACCACCGGCATGCTTACCAACATTTCTTGCTATACCTTCTAACTTATATGAAAGATTAACAATTTCTCTTACTTCAGAATCATTTTTAATACTTTGAGCAAAAATTGGCTGTTCATTTTTTGCTTTATCTAAAGTCATGCCTGGAGCAAAGGGAATCATCTTAGAAATTCTGTCGCCTAAAGCATATGGTTTGCCCATTGCTCTTGCAACATCTCTTACAACAGCTCGAGCAGCCATTGTTCCAAAAGTTGCAATTTGAGATACAGCGTCTGATCCATATTTTTTACTAACATAATCAATAACTAAATCTCTTTTTTCCATACAAAAATCTACATCAAAGTCTGGCATTGATAATCTTTCAGGATTAAGGAATCTTTCAAAAAGAAGACCATGATCAATAGGATCTAACGAAGTTATTCCCAAAGAAAAAGCAACAAGAGAGCCAGCTCCAGAACCTCTTCCAGGACCAACAGGTACATCATTATTCTTAGACCATAGTATAAAATCATAAACGATTAAAAAATAACTTGAAAAACCCATATTTTTTATTTGTTCTAATTCATAATTTAATCTAGAGATATAGTCTTCTTTATTTTCATTTTTATGATCTTTTAAATAGGCATTTAACCTCTTATGAGAAAGATCAGAAAGATAAGAATCAAAGTCATGCTCTTTTGGAACTGGATATTCTGGAAGAAAATACCCTTTAGTTTTCAA
>CEVP01066988.1_pt1 | contig 11842 bp, 6 predicted proteins | sample 427071 | NCBI WGS metagenome assembly CEVP01 (sample SAMEA2623808, study PRJEB7988) | marine metagenome | isolation source: saline water (ENVO:00002010), including | reverse complement strand
CTGAAAAAGTAGAGTCCGATTTTGCGCTAGGCATGCATATCCCAAAAAGATGGGATAAAATACTCGATATAAAGAGTTGTGATTTGATGCCAGACGTTGGATCAAAAATAATTAATTTTGTTAGAGATCTAGCTAAAAAATCAAAACTAAAACCCTATGATCAAAGATCGCATATTGGCTTTCTTAGATATCTTGCTCTTAGGTTTGGTCAAAATACAAATGAATTAATGGTGAATCTTGTGACTTCGTATGAAGATCTTGATTCGCTTATACCTTTTGTTGGAGAGATTGTTAATGAATTCCCTGAAGTGACATCAGTAGTTAATAATATAAATACACGCAAAGCAGATGTGTCCTTTGGAGAGCGAGAGATTTTACTTTTTGGTAAACCAATTCTTAATGAAAAATTAAATGATCTCACTTTTCAAATTTCTGCAAATTCTTTTTTTCAAACAAATTCACTAATGGCAGAGAAATTGTACGATGTTATTTTAGATTCAGCAAATTTATCAGGAAACGAGATTGTTTATGATTTATACTGTGGGGCAGGATCAATCTCTCTTTTCTTGGCACGTAAAGCAAAATTTGTATACGGTTTTGATATAATTGTTTCCTCTATCGAAAATGCTGAACAAAATGCAATAATTAATAATATTGAAAATATTGACTTTAATGTTGCTAATCTTGATTCATTCTTTCAAAAAAATAAATCGAATAAGTTTCCAAGGCCTGACTTAGTAATTGTCGACCCACCTCGTGCAGGTATGCATAAAAAAATGACAGAATATCTTCCAAAATTGAATGCAAAAAAGATAGTTTATGTTTCTTGTAACCCTTCCACGCAAGCTAGAGATACGCAAATACTTCAATCGAATAACTATGAATTAAAAAAACTAACTGTTGTAGACATGTTCCCGCATACGCCTCATGTTGAAACCGTTGGTATATTTGAAAAATCAATATAAATAAGCAGTTATCCTTTATTAGTTTATTATTAGATTATTAAAGTCAGTCACATAAAGAATAACTAAATTTGAATTATGCAAATATGGCTCAAAACGCTATTTCGTAATAGTTTTTTTCAAGTCGGTATAGGACTTTTTGTTACGATGATTTTTGGTGGTTTCGTATTACAATGGCTTGAAACTGGAGATATTTCAAAAGGAAATAACCCTTTTTGGTGGGCAATAGTAACGATGACCACTGTAGGGTATGGAGACTTTTCTCCTGAAACACCTGAAGGAAGATTGTTTGCTGTATTTATTATGTTTGCAGGAATAACTCTTGTATCTCTACTGACAGCTTCAATTTCATCAATTTTTGTAGCACAAAAAATCCGGGAGGGTAAAGGTTTGGAAAAATTGAACTTAACTGATCACATTATATTGTGTGGTTGGAACATGAATGCTGATAAATTAATTAATTCTATTTATCAGCTAAGATCCGATAATAAGAACTTTGATTTGGTTTTAGTTAATGAGCTTAGCGAAGAAGATATAACTCAAATAAAAGCTAAGTTCTCAAAAATAAGAATACATTTTGTCGCTGGTGACTTTACGCAAGAAGAAACGCTTCATAGAGCAGGAGTCCTTTCGTCAAATAGTGTAATTATTATACCTAATAATTTAAATAATGACAATGAATCGCATGACGAAAAGACGATCTTCGCTACACTTACAATTAAAAGCATTGATGCTTCCATAAGAGTAGTTGCATATCTTCTGGATAGAGAAAATTTGACTCATATTAAAAGAGCTGAAGCAGATGAAGTAGTTGTGAGCGATGATTTTAGTTTGAATATTTTAGCATCACATATTGTTGATCCTGGCGTACCTCAGGTTTCAAATCATTTAATAAATACCGCTTCTGATTCAAGGTTAAAAAGAAAAAATATACCTGGTAATTTTATAGGAAAAAAATATAATGAGCTATTTGATCATTTCCGACAGGATGACGGCTCTCTTTTGATTGGGCTTTACTATGAAGATGAAAATCTAGGAATTGGTAGCATACTTTCATCTGATACATCTTCCTTAGATAAGTTTATTGAACAGAAATTAAAAGAGGGCGGTATTTCACTTCAGGAACAAAGCAGGGTTCATGTAAACGTAAATCCAAACCTAGACTATATAATTAAAGAAGGTGAGAAGGCCCTTTTAATCCCTTGAGGTAATTATGAAAAATGAACAATTAAAAAATTTCAAGATTTTTGAGAATTTAACTGATGAGCAGATTGATAAATTTCATCCTGTTCTGACTAAGGAAAAAATTGATAGTGGAAATAAATTTATTGTTGAGGGTGATGAAGGTAATTCTATTTATTTTTTATTGGATGGAAAAGCAGAGATAAATCAAGCACTTACTCTTTCAGTAAATAAGGGTGAATCTGATACAAGAGAAAAGTCAATTATGAAACTCTCTGATAAGGATTTTCCTCAATTTGGAGAAATGTCAATTTTTTCAGAAGGCGATGTTAGAACTGCGAATGTTAGGGCTCAGACTAATTGTACTCTAGCAAAGATAACGAAGCAGGATTTGTTTAAAATATGTGATGATAATCCCGAAATTGGGTTTTTAGTTATGCGAAATCTAGGAAGAATTATTACGCACAACTTAATTAAAGCAAATCAGAATGTGTTGAAACTCACCACTGCATTTAGTCTTATTCTAGACCGATAGGTCTAGAATAAGAAATTGTAAAGTTTATTATTTATGACTCAACCTCAACTAGATACAAAATATAATTGGGACAAGCTTGAAGGTCGATGGTATAAGCACTGGCTTGATAAAAAATACTTTCAAGCGGACGAAAATTCATCAAAAGAGCCATACACAATAGTTATTCCTCCTCCAAATGTGACTGGAAAATTGACAATGGGTCACGTACTTAACAATACTATTCAGGATATTCTAATTAGAAAAGCGCGAATGGAAGGTAAAAATGCTTGCTGGATACCTGGAACTGATCACGCATCAATAGCTACAGAATCTAAAGTTGAGGCAATGTTAAACGAAAAAGGAATAAGCAAGTCAACATTATCCCGTGAAGAATTTTTAGAGTATGCATGGGAGTGGAAAGAAAAATATGGTGGAATAATTATTAAACAGCTAAAAACGCTCGGGTGTTCCTGTGATTGGAGCAGGGAACGTTTTACTATGGATGAAAATTATTCAAATGCAATAATGCATGCCTTCGTTGAGCTTTACAATGATGGATTAATTTATAAGGGAAAAAGACTTGTAAATTGGTGCCCAGCTTCAAAATCTGCAATTAGCGATGAAGAGGTAATTCATCGCGAAAAAAATGGGAAATTATGGCATTTACGTTATCCAATTTCAGATGAGAATGATTATGTGACAGTTGCCACTACTCGACCTGAAACTATGTTAGGTGACTCAGCGGTTGCCATTAATCCAAATGATAATCGTTACAGTCATTTAGCTGGAAAGACAATTACCCTTCCTTTGGTCGATCGAAAAATTCCAATTATTTTTGATGAATTTGTAAATATTGATTTTGGCACAGGATGTGTTAAAGTTACTCCTGCGCACGACCCCAACGACTTTGAAATGGGTAATCGACATAATTTAGAATTTATAAATATTATGAATGACGATGCATCCTTGAATCAGAACGTTCCTAAGAAATATCAAAATTTATCTAGAGAAGATGCCAGGAGAACGGTTATCGAAGAAATGAGCTCAGAAGGTTTAGTCGATCAAATAGAGGATCATACAAACAGCATAGGGTATTCCGAAAGAGGGGGAGTCCCAATTGAGTATTACCTTTCTGATCAGTGGTACATGAAAATGGATACACTTGCAAAGCCTGCTATAGATGCTGTCTCGAGCGGTAAAATAAAATTTCACCCTGACCATTGGGTAAAAACTTATAATCATTGGATGGAAAATATTAAAGATTGGTGCATAAGTCGTCAATTGGTTTGGGGTCATCAAATTCCAGTATGGTATCATAAAGAGGATTCCAAGCGAATCCATGTATCGATTGATGGTCCAGATGACACAGAAAATTGGAAAAGGGAAAAGGATGTTTTGGATACATGGGCCTCTTCCTGGCTGTGGTCATTTGCAGTTCACAGTTGGCCACAAAAAGATAAAAATCTTAATATTTTTTATCCTACGGATACCTTAGTAACTGGTCCAGATATAATATTTTTTTGGGTTGCCAGAATGATTATGGCAGGAGAAAAATTTTTAGGGGATGTCCCGTTTAAGGATGTTTACTTCACATCAATTTTGCGTGATCAAGATGGAAAAAAATTCAGCAAGTCTTTAGGAAATTCACCAGACCCATTTACTCTTTTTAAGGAATATGGAACAGATGCTGTTCGCTTTTCAACAATGCTAATGTCGCCCCAAGGTCTTGATGTTCTTTTCTCAAACGAAAGACTGGAGATAGGTAGAAATTTTATGAACAAACTTTGGAATGCCTCTCGGTTTGTTCGAATGAATATTGATGATGATATTTTGAATATTGACCAAATTAAAATAGATCAACTTGAAGTAGAAGAAAGATGGATTTTAAATCAACTTAATAAAACGTCATATGAGGTCAATAAATGTTTAGATGATTTTAAATTTAATGAGGCTGCCAAAATAATTTATGAATTTACGTGGAATGATTACTGTGATTGGTTTATTGAGATTGCAAAGACACGTTTTTATGGAGATGATACTAAAAAAAGCAGAGTGGCACAAATCGTTGCAGTAAAGACGTTAAAAGGAATATTGACTCTCCTTCACCCATATGCACCATTTATCACTGAAGAGATATGGTCCTATTTTAGTGGAGATAGTGAAGGTGATCTTATTGTATCTCCGTGGCTAAATTCAAAAAGCTATACTCCAGATCAAGACGCAATTGATTCATTTCTCGTTTTAAAAAGCGTAATATCATCAGTAAGAATGATAAGAAGTCAAATGAATGTTCCGCCAAACAAACATTCTGATATAGTTATACGAAAAGGAAAAGAATTTGAATCTGTGATAAATAAATCTAAAAAAACTATCCAAGCTTTATCAAAAATAGATCAAATTACTTTTTCAGATGATGATATTAAACCTAAGAAGTCTGCGACAGTAATCTCAAATAATATGGAGATTTTTGTTCCCCTTGAAGGCTTGATCGATTTTAAAGTTGAATCCCAAAGGCTTAATAAGAGATTAGCCGAATTGGATAAACATGTAATAACTGCAAAAAAGAAACTATCGAATGATAATTTTGTAAAAAGAGCTCCAAAAGAAGTCGTTTCCCATGAAAAACAAAAATTGGATGATATGATTGTTGAGTATAATTTGGTGAAACAAAATCTAGACTATTTATCATGAAACACTTAATAGCAATATTATTCTTTTTTTCAGCTTCTTTTTCTCAGTCGCTTTATGCCAATCTAACCATTTATAAAGATGGACAGGCTTTAATTAAGCAGCCCGTATTCTGGGAGGATGTTGATTCGGATCAGAATGTAATTATTTGGGATGTGCTTCCTAAGGGAATAGTCTACAGCTCCCCTTTCTTATCTTTAGAAAATGCAAATGTATTAATCCAAAGCTTTAATAAAGATGTCTTCCATTTTTCGGATAGGCTTTATGATTATTTAGGAACTAAGGTTGAAATTAAATTGATTAACTCAAATGATATGACTGGCACTTTAATAGAAGTTACAGATAAAACCCTAACGATTCAGCGAAGACGATCACTTATTTCGTTTAACCGTGACAGGGTAGATTATATAAATGTTCCTTCGGCAGATAATGTTCAATTTAAGCCAACACTTAAGTGGACTATTGAGGTTGAGCAAGAAGCCGATACAATTGCTGGAAATTTAACCTATCTTTCATCCGGCTTTTCTTGGAATGCTAACTACAGATTCATCATTAATCCTCGCATTAATGAAGCTCAATTTATTGCTGAGGCATCAATCAATAATGATTCAAATATAAATTTTGAAAATGCAGCAGTAAGTTTGGTTGAGGGAAAGTTAAATATGGGTAGGGGTTCGGATATTTCCCTTAAATCGTTGAGCAATAAATCTACGATTTCTCCATCAGGAAGATCTGAATTGGGTGATTATCACATTTTTAATATTGATACTGATATGAGTTTAATTACCAAAGAAACTATAGTTACAAGACTTTATCCTTCAAGAAATGTGTCGTTTAATAAAACATACATTTTTGAAAACGAAGAAAAGGGTCAAAAAGAGGAACCCTTGTCAGTTGAATACGATATCCCAAATACATCTGAAAATAATTTAGGACTTCCTTTACCTAAAGGTGAAATTCAAATTTATCAGCTGTTAGATAATGGAAGTATTGAATTTATTGGCAAGGATCAGATTAACCAAATCCCGAGAAATGAAACTGCTAATATTTCTTCGGGAAAAGCCTTTGATGTTTTAGGGTCTCGAACGGTTCTTAATTACGATCGTCAACAAAAAAGCGAAGAAGCGTCAATCAGTATTACTATAAAAAACTTGAAAATGGAACCTGCAGATGTGCGACTTGTAGAGCATATTTATGGTGACTGGGTTATTCGGAATGCATCATCAGATTATAGAAAGGTTGACGCGTCAACAATACACTTTATAATTTCAGTACCTAAGGAAAGCTCTCGTACAATAACATATACATTTCGTAAAGAGTGGAAATAAAATCCTTGTGCATGGAAAGGCTCCAGACCTTTCAAAGCCTATAAGCTCAGTTAAAGGTATTGGGCCGGCAAAAAATAACGCTTTTGCTGAAAGAGGCATTAATACTATAAGTGATTTGGTGAATCATTACCCTAGGAAGTATCTCGATCGCACAAATGTCACACAAATTTCAAAAATAAAGAATAAAATGCACGTTAATCTTGTTGGTACAATTGAGGCCTCTGGGATGGTTCAAGGCAGAAAGCGGCAATTTTTTAAAGCTATTTTGAAAGACAAAAGTGGAATAGTTACCCTGACTTGGTTTAGGGGGGCACGTTATATGAATCAGTCAGTAAAAAAAGGAGACTATTTAGCAATTACTGGAAAAGTTGAATTTTACAATGGGTTGCAAATTATACACCCTGAATATGATAAGCTTAATATTGAAGATGATCCTTTGAATTCTGGTATAATTACTCCTCTATATTCAATTTCCGCAGAACTTAAAAAAAATAGAATCGATAGTCGTTTTCTTAGAAAAATAATAAGTAATATTTTTAAAAATATAAAAGAAATTCCTGACTTTTTTGAAAGAGATATTCTTGAAAATAAAAAATTAATTTCTCTAGATGAATCTCTTAGGCAGATTCATTTTCCAGCAAACAAACAAAAGCTTAAGAGCGCAATCAAAAGATTAAAGTTTAATGAACATTTCTTTTTTCAATTATCAATGATTGCTAAAAGGTCTTTAATAAAAAAACTTCCTTCTAAATCCTTTAAAAAAACTGGAATTCAAACAAAACTTATTTTTAATAATATTGAATTTGAATTAACTGGAGCTCAAAAACGAGTTCTAAAAGAAATAAAAGATGATCTTTCCCATTCTTATGCTATGAATAGGCTACTGCAAGGGGATGTGGGATCTGGAAAAACAATTGTTAGTATTTTGGCTTCAGCAATTGCAGTCTCTAACAAGGCGCAAGTTGCAATAATGGCTCCAACAGAGATTTTGGCAAAACAACATTATAACTCCTTTAAAAATTTAGCAGATTATGCAAAAATGTCATGTGCTCTTCTTACAGGTGGAATGCCTGCTCGCGATCGTAAGAAAATAATCGTAGGTCTTGAAAATGGCAATATTGATATTGTTGTAGGTACACACGCGCTAATACAAAAGGATATTAAGTTTAATTTGCTTGGACTAGCTATAATTGATGAACAACACCGATTTGGTGTCAATCAAAGAAATGCTCTTTTACAAAAAGGTTTTAATCCCCACCTTCTTTCAATGACAGCCACCCCTATTCCAAGAACTTTAGCAATAACATATCACGGAGATATGGATTTATCTATAATTGATGAATTACCAAAAAATAGAATACCAATCACGACAAAAACGGTAAATGAGAATCGACTTGAAAAAATTTATTCTTTTATGAATGATGAGGTTAAGTCAGGTAGGCAATGTATTATAGTTTACCCGTTGATTGAGGAAACTGAAAAATCAGATTTAGCGGCAGCTGAAGAAATGTACGATAAATTAAAAAGAAACGTTTTTAAAGATATTAAGGTTGGTTTAATACATGGGCGTTTAGAAAAAGATTTGAAAGATAAAATAATGAGTGATTTTTCAAAAAATAAAATTAATATTATTATTTCCACTACTGTCATTGAAGTTGGAATTGATGTTCCAAATGCAACGGTAATGTTAATTGAGCATGCTGAGCGCTTTGGTTTAACTCAATTACATCAGTTGCGCGGTAGAGTAGGCAGGGGAAGTGAAAAAAGCTATTGTATATTAGTGCAGAGAAATTTTACAGAAAATGCCATCAAGCGATTAAAAATTATGGAATCAACTAATGATGGATTCATCATTTCTGATGAAGATTTAAAAATGAGAGGTCCGGGTGAATTTTTTGGTATAAAGCAAAGTGGCTTTTTTAATTTTAAAATAGCCAGCATAACAAGTGATGGTGATTTAATTACCAATGCAAGAAATACTGCAAAAGAATATCTCGAAGAAGATTTAAAAAGATTAAGTATAAAAAATAAAATAATTTACGGTGAGCTAATGAGTCAATACGGAGAAAGACTAATGGGCTTAACCTTGACTAGTTAATATTGACTTCTCATCTTATGTCTCACATACGTATTTTAGCTCGTTATAATTTGAAATAAAAAACACATTCATACATTAAAAGGATTAACTATGTCTGAAAATCAACTTAATAAAGAAGATCAGCTATTTATTCATTTAGTAAATACATTCGTTCAAAGCGCGTGGATTTCACTCGGTAAGGTTAAAAATCCAGTATCGGATGAACTCGAAAGAAATATAGATCAAGCGTCATATTATATTGATCTTCTTGATATGCTACAAACAAAAATGAAAGGCAATTTAACGGAATGGGAGGAGCAATATATTCTCCACAGTCTAAGCGAATTAAAATTAAATTATATTGATGAAAAGAAAAAAAAGGAAGTAGAGACTGATAGCGAAAACAATAAAAGTGACAATGACATCAAAGCAAAAAAGGACGCAAAGCCTAAAGCTAAATCTTCTTCAAAATCAAAAACCGCTAAGAAGTCTAACAAAAAATAAGAACCATGGATTCTAATAATAAAAAATTGAATTTACTTTTTGCATTGTTATCATTTTTAATATCTTTCATTGTCTATTTAGCAACAATGGCAGATACAGTCCCATATTGGGATTCAGGTGAATTTATCGCAACTTCTTATATTCTTGGCGTCCCTCACCCTCCGGGAAGTCCATTATACCTCATTATTGGACGAGTGTTTTCAATGTTGCCATTTAATCCAGACATAGCATTTAGAATCAACCTTATCTCTCCTATCGTAAGTGCGCTTGCTATAATGTTTTTATATCTATCAAGCGTTAAGCTGATTATGAATTATAGGGGAAAAATAAAGTCCCAAATTGACTCTATCATAGTATTTGGTTCATCTTTAGTTGGTTCATTGACTTTTGCATTTACAGATTCACATTGGTTTAATGCCGTTGAGGCTGAAGTATACGGCTTTTCAACATTTTTCACAGCCATAGTCGTTTGGTTGATTTTACATTGGTCTGAAAAAGCTGATGAGAAAGGTAACGAGCGCTATATATTAATTATTGCTTACATGATTGGACTTGCAACAGGTGTCCACTTGCTAAACTTGCTAGCGCTTCCATTTTTAGCATTAATTATCTTTTTTAGAAAGTATGAATTTTCATATAAAGGTTTCGCAATCACAACTGTAATTACTGGTATTGTATTTTATTTCATCAACACTGGTATAATTAATGGCATGCCAAAACTTGTTGATAAAATAGGTCTACCTGCCTTACTGCTGATATACTCTATTATATTTGGTTCTATGGTAGCAAGTATCATTTACAGAAAGTATATATATGCGATAGGACTTACATCTATAGTTTTAATTCTGATAGGATACTCAAGTTATGCAATGATCTTTATTCGATCTGATCAAAAACCTGCAATAAATGAAAATGATCCATCTACAGTTTCTAGAGCTATTGCTTATATGGAGAGAGAACAATATGGTAGGATGTTTCAGTTCCCAAGAAGGTATACTGGATTACCTCCAAAGCATGAGGCGGTTGGACGTCCTCAAAATGGAAGAGATTATACAAGTAGACAAGAAAGAGCATATAAAACATATAGATTGGATAAACAGTGGAGTTATTTTTGGGATTATCAAGTAAAGAAAATGTATTGGAGGTATTTTCTTTGGCAATTCGCAGGGAGAGGACCAAGCACTGATAATTATGTATCTGCATATGGCGCAAGACCGAATGAGGATGGTGTGGCTTGGTTTCAATTCGGTCTACCGTTTGCATTTCTTTTAGGGTTATGGGGGATGTTTTACCATTTTCAACAAGATAGAAAAAGAGCATTCTCTATACTGAGCCTTTTTTTAATGACAGGTTTAGCTATAATTATATTTGTTAATCAAGATAATCCTCAGCCCCGGGAAAGAGATTATTCTTATGTGGGTAGTTTTTTTGCGTTTTCAATATGGATTAGTATTGCTATTCAAGCGCTTTTAGATATTTTAAAAAAGCACTTAGAAGAAAAGTCTTATCAGAAAAATGGTTTAGTTTCATTTTTGGTTTTGCTTTCAATCGCAATGCCTGCTATGATGCTTAAAGCTAATTATCATGAACATGACAGATCTGATAACAGAATAGCTTGGGATTATAGTTATAATATCCTTCAATCGTGCGAGCCGAATGCTATTATTTTTACTAACGGCGATAATGATACTTTTCCTTTATGGTACTTGCAAGAAGTTGAAGGAATAAGGAAAGATGTAACGGTAGCTAATTTGAGCCTATTGAACACAGAATGGTATATTCGTCAGTTGCGAGATTCGAGACCGGGCGAATTTATAAAAATGGGAGATGATCAAGTTCAAGATGTAGCCTCAGGATTGAAGGAATGGAAGTCTCAAATTGTTAGAGTCCCTGCTCCAAAATCTAAAAAAAATCCTAATGGCTATATTGAATGGAAAGTTGATCCAACGTTTGCCGGTGCAGCGCTTATGGTAAAGGATCTTATGATTTTACAGATTATTTTTTCTGCACAATGGAAATATCCAATTTATTTTGCAGTAACAGTTCCACAATCTAATCGTCTTAACCTCGAAGAGCATCTAGAAATGGAAGGGTTAGTATACCGTCTAAGGCCTTATAAAGCGGACGAAAATACCGCTATCAATGAAGACAGAATGTGGACAAATCTAATGTCAGGTTTTACCTCAGAGGTATGGAATAAAGACATTGAGGCCAAGGAATGGAAAACACTTGAAAATGAAATTTGGTTTAAAGACTATAAGCCAGGATATTTATATCGAAACCTTGGTCGCGATGATATTTATTTTTTTCCTTCTACAAATATACGGCTATTGCAAAATTTAAGAAGCGCATATATGCAATTAGCAGGTTATTATTATATGAAATTTAGAGATAGTGAACTAACTGATGGAGAGATAGCTGAGACCCATAGAAAAAAAGGACTTGAGGTTTTAAATAGAATGCAGGACAATATTCCTGAAAAAACTATACGATATGATTCGAAGGAGTTGCACTACCAGCTTGCCAGGCTTTACGGTGAGCTTGGCAATAAAAATGAGCTTGAAAGAGTTATGGGTCTATTGATTGA
>CEVP01018973.1_pt1 | contig 12174 bp, 13 predicted proteins | sample 427071 | NCBI WGS metagenome assembly CEVP01 (sample SAMEA2623808, study PRJEB7988) | marine metagenome | isolation source: saline water (ENVO:00002010), including | reverse complement strand
TCGGTGGTATTAAGATTATTATCTCCTACAACATATTTTGGAAAGCTATAAAGAATTATAACCATAATAACTCCTAAAAAAACTATAAAAATTTGTTTTTTAAATGTTTTCATAAAAAAATCAGCTTAACGATTTTTTTACTTTTTCACCAAAAATTTTTGATGGTTTGAAGGTAGGATAATAATGTGGTTCAATTATAATTGCTGTGTTTGTAGATATATTTCTAGCTATTTTTTTTGCCTTTTTTTTATTGATAAAACTTCCGAACCCCCTTATATAAATATTTTTTCCTTCAATCATAGAATCTTGTATCGTTTTAATAATTGATTCAAAAAGTAAATAAACATCTTCTCTATCTATCCCTGTTTGTTTAGTAACTTTATCAACAATCTCCTTTTTAGTCATAAGTAATTTTATTTTTGTATTAAAAACCACAATCTACATAAATATTGAAAAGAAAAAAACAAGATTTTATTTCTTCATTAAAAATATGGTATAAAAAAAACAAAAGAGATCTTCCTTTTAGAAAAACGAAAGATCCTTATTCGGTTTGGTTATCTGAGATAATTCTTCAACAGACAAGAATGAGAACAGGATTGGTTTATTATAAGAAGTTTAAAAAAAAATATCCTAATTTAAAATCATTGTCTGATGCTAGAGGTGAGGTGTTATTAAAAGACTGGGAGGGATTGGGGTATTATAATAGAGTAAAAAACCTCCATTCAACAGCAAAATTTATCCAAAAAAAATTTTCAGGAACTTTTCCAGGCTCACAAAAAGAGTTAATTAAGCTTAAAGGGATAGGAAGGTATTCTTCTAGTGCAATCGCCTCTATTTGTTTTAATGAGAAAACTCCCGCCATTGATGGTAATGTCTTTAGAATTCTTTCTAGGGTCTTTGGAATAAAAAAAAACATATCGTCTAGTTCATCATATTCATATTTTTATAAAAAATCTTTGTCATTAATTAAACAATTTAAAAACGCGGGTGATTATAATCAATCCTTAATGGATTTTGGGTCAGTTCAGTGTTTGCCAAAAAACCCTTTATGTGGTGATTGTATTCAAAAAAAAATTTGTTATGCTTTTATTCATAAAAAACAAGACTGTTTACCGGTAAAAAAAAAGAAAGCAGCCCTTTTAAAAAGATTTTTTAACTACTATGTTTTTAGTTATAAAAACAGAATTTTAATAAAAAAAAGAGGGGAAAATGATGTGTGGGCTGGTTTGGTTGATTTTTATTTAGAAGAGAAAAAGAAAAAAATAAAAGAGAAAAATAAAATAAATAATACTGTGAAAAAATTAATCACAAAAAAATGTTCAATAACTTTTTTTGATGCAAAAACAAAACTTTCACATCAGGAAATTTTTATCTCTTTTATTGAAATAAAATTGTTTAACTCTTCTGTTTTTAAAACAATAGAAAAAAACTTAGACTTATTAAGTTTAAATAAAAAAGAACTAAATAAGCTTGCAAAACCAAAGGTTATAAATGACTATTTAAAAAAAATTTCTTAATTTGTATAATACTTTAAATTTAAAAAAATATGGCGGGTGTTAATAAGGTTATTTTACTGGGTCACTTAGGTAAGGATCCTGATGTTAAAAAATTAGATAGTGGAAAATCTGTTGCAAATTTTAGTTTAGCAACAAGCGAGGTTTACAAAAATAAAGAGGGAGAAAAAGTAACAAACACAGAGTGGCATAATATTGTTTTGTGGAGTCCTCTAGCGGAGATAGCAGAATCGTATCTAAAAAAAGGAAGTCAGCTATATCTAGAGGGTAAAATATCTAACAGGTCTTATGAAGATAAGGATGGTGTTAAAAAATATATATCAGAGGTAGTTGGAAGAGATATAACCCTTTTAGGTAAGCCAACTAGTGAGGGTTCTAATGAAAACTCAAACAATGAAGGCGCAACTAACTCAAGTGTTTCAGATGAGGTTGACGATCTCCCGTTTTAAAACTAAACATAACGTGTTTTGTGTTTCTTAGTGTCTAATATTAATAGAATTTTTATTGTTTGTTGTTTATTGTTTTTTTCATGTGATAACAGGTTTTTACCTAAACCTAAAGGATATAATAAAATCATACTGCCTGAACATGACTACTTTCTTATAAATGATAGTTTTCCCTTTTCATTTGAAGTTTCAAAAATAGCTGCAGTCAAGAAAAGTACTATTTTTAAAAACGAACCATATTGGATTGATTTATTATATAGTGATTATGATGCTCAAATCAATATAACCTATAAAGAAATTAAAGGTTCTAAAAAGAATTTATCAGAGTTTATTAACGATACTTATAAACTAATAAACAAACATCAAATTAAAGCCTCTGCAATAAAAGAAACTATTATTAAAACCCCCAACAATAAAAAAGCTACAATAATAGAGTTGTCCGGCGAAGTCCCAACTCAATTTCAATTTCACATAACAGATTCCACCCAACACTTTCTTAGAGGAGCATTATATTTTAATACAGCAACAAAAAATGATTCTTTAGCCCCTATTATAGACTATATTAAGATTGATATTATACATCTAATTAATTCTTTAAAATGGAATGATTGAAAAAAACATATTTGAAACAAAAATTGAATTTATAAAAGGGGTTGGACCAAAGCGGGCTTTAATTCTAAATAAAGAATTAGGGGTTTTTAAATTTTCTGATCTTCTAGATTATTTCCCATTCAGATATGAAGATCGGACATTGTTCGTGAAAATCAATAAAATAACACCCTCTTTGGGGTATGTAAACTTTATTGGAAATGTGGTTTCATCAAAAACCGTTGGATATAAAAAGAATAAAAGGTTGGTTGTAAAATTAAAAGACGAATCTGGATCTATAGAATTAGTTTGGTTTAAAGGTGCTTCTTGGATTGAAAAAAAAATATCTGTTGGTAGTAAATATAATGTGTTTGGTAAGGCTACTTTTTTTAACAATTCAACAAATATTACTCATCCGGAAATTTCATCTTTTGAGGCTAATAAAAAAGGTTACTTTCAACCCATTTATAACACTACAGAAATATTAAAAAAGAGATATTTAAACTCAACGTTTATTGAAAAGTTAATGAGGTTTGTTTTAGTAAAAACTTACAATTCAATACCAGAATCTATACCAAATCATATTATGTTAAAACATTCCTTAATAAAAAAAAAAGATGCTCTTCTAAATATCCATTTTCCTGCCTCTAAAGCTTTGTTAAAAAAAGCAGTGTCTTTTTTAAAGTTTGAAGAGTTTTTTTATTTACAATTAAAAATCCTTTCTTTAAAAAAAAAGCGAGAAGCTTTTTTTGGGTATCCCTTTAAAAAAAACCTGTTGTTATCTGAGTTTTATAAAAAACATATTCCTTTTGATTTAACAGAAGCTCAAAAAAGAGTAGTAAAAGAGTGTTATAAAGATATGTCTTCAGGAAAACAAATGAACCGTTTAGTTCAAGGTGATGTTGGAAGTGGAAAAACAATAGTAGCTTTTTTGTGTATGTTATTAGCGGTTGAAGAAGGTACGCAAGTTGCGTTTATGGCTCCAACAGAAGTTTTGGCAGAACAACATTTTTCAAGCATTTCTAATTATTGTAATTTATTAGGTGTAACTGTTGAATTATTAACAGGATCAACCAAAACAACCAAAAGAAATTTTATTCTTGATGGTTTAAAAAAAGACACCATAAAAATATTGGTGGGGACACATAGTTTAATAGAAAACAAGGTGGTTTTTAATAAATTAGGTCTAGCTATAATAGACGAACAACATAAATTCGGGGTTGAACAAAGAGCGCGGCTTTGGGGTAAAAAAGAAAGGTATTATCCTCATATTTTAGTAATGACAGCAACCCCTATACCTAGAACTTTGGCTCTAACTTTATATGGAGATTTAGATGTGTCTGTTATCGATGAGCTGCCTGTTGGAAGAAAAGAAATAATTACATCTCATAGGAATGAAAACGCTAGGTTAAGGGTTTTTGGGTTTATAAAAAAAACAATAGAAAAAGGAAATCAGGTTTATGTTGTTTATCCGTTAATTGAAGAGTCTAAAAAACAAGATTATAAAGACCTAATGGATGGTTATGAAAGTTTTTGTAGAAGCTTTCCACAAACACCAATAGGTGTTCTTCATGGAAAAATGAAACCCAAAGATAAGGAGTTTGAAATGAAAAGATTCAAAGAAGGAAAAAGTAAAATTTTAATCTCAACAACCGTAATTGAAGTTGGTGTAGATGTTCCAAATGCAACCGTCATGGTAATTGAAAGCGCAGAAAGATTTGGGTTGTCTCAAATACACCAATTAAGAGGTCGTGTGGGAAGAGGGGAATCGCAATCTTATTGTATTTTAATGACAAAATATAAACTTTCTGATGATGCAAAAGAAAGAGTAAAAGCCTTAGTTGGAACTTCAGATGGTTTTAAAATAGCTGATATTGATTTAAAAATACGTGGGCCAGGTAACTTAACAGGTACTCAACAAAGTGGTGTTTTAGATTTAAAAATAGGCAACCTATCTGAAGACTCCTTGGTTTTAAATCTTGCAAGAAATGAAGTAAAAAAAATAGTGTTAGAAGACCCAACTCTTAAGCTTTTAAAAAACAAACCTATTATAAACCATGTTCTAAAAAACAAAAGCTTAAACCTAAATTGGTCAAGAATTAGTTAGGGCTTATTAAAAAACTTTGATTAAATGAGGTTGATAATAAATTCTGTTTTGTTATTTTTATTTTTTATTAATTTGGTTGATTTGAATAAATTCTTTTAAATGGGCATATTAATCCCTCTTTTAGTAATAGCTTTTTGTGGTTATGTTATTTGGAGAGCTGGTGATAGTTTTGTTGAGGGTTCAAATTATATTGGAAGAAATTTAAGTGAGGGTGTTAAGGGGGCAACAATAAATGCTGTTGCTAGTTCAATGCCAGAATTGTTTATTGCTCTTTTTTTTCTTTTTTACCTTAAAGATAACTCTGGGTTTTCTGGCAGTCTAGGAACATCTTTAGGTAGTGTTATTTTCAACTCGTTAATTATACCTTCTGTTGCTGTTTATAACGTTTTAGTTTTTTCAAAAAAAGATATTGTCCCTGTTTCAAAAAAAGTAATTCTTCGAGATGGATTATGGCTGTTAGCTGTTGAAATACTTTTAATAATAATAATAAAAGATTCCATAATTGATTGGATAGACGGTTTACTCCTTTTAATTATATATGCATTATATCTGTTTTATATTTTCAAAACAATGAAGGGTGGGGAGAAAACCGATTATGACTTTTCTTTAAGCGAAAAAGAAAAAGTATCTTTTCTCTCTGCGTTTTTTGTTTTTGATATAAGAACAATGTTAATTGGAAATAAAAAACTAAACACCCCGTTGGCTTGGTTTTTATTTGGGTTTTCGTCTCTAGTTATTGGTTTAGTTTGTTATTTTTTGGTAATTGCTTGTGATTGGTTAGGTAGTGAAACATATACTGTTCCGTATTTAGGTAGTTTTTATGGGTTAAATACACCTATTTTATTTATTGCATTAATTTTTGCCGCAATAGGGAGTAGTTTTCCTGATACAATCATCTCAATAAAAGATGCTAAAGATGGAAATTATGACGACGCGGTATCAAACGCTTATGGAAGTAATATATTTAATCTTTGTATAGCATTAGGGGTTCCTCTATTTCTATACACAACAATGTATGGAACTGTTATTGAATTAGATGAACCAACAATGGAAATGATATTTAAAATTTGGGTTTGGTTTGTGGGTTTAACTGTCATTTCTATTTATACTTATTACTTTGGAAAAGGTATAAACAAATCCCGTTCTATAGCAATGGTAGCAGCATATGTTGTGTTTATAATATATGTCTTCGTTTTAGCGTCTTCTATTAATCCTGGTAATTAATTTTTTTTATTAAATTAGTAAAGAAACAACACTTAAAAATATGTATAAAAAACTTCTTGTTTTTCTTCTTTTAGTTGCAATTAAACTAAATGGTCAAACAACAAATGAAAAAAACGAAATTATAAATAGTATTAACGATAACAAAACCCAATATGAAGAGTCTGCTTTAAAAATATGGGGTTGGGCTGAATTGGGTTATCAAGAATACAAAAGCGCAAAAGAGCTACAAGATTTATTAAAAAATGAGGGTTTTTCACTAGAGGTTGGAATAGCTAATATTCCAACTGCCTTTGTTGCAACTTATAAAAATGGCGATGGTCCTGTTATTGGGATTTTGGGGGAATACGATGCGTTGCCAGGGATGTCACAAACAAATGAGCCAAAAAAAAATTTAAGAGACGGGGTTTCTAGTGGTCACGCGTGTGGTCATAACCTTTTTGGTGTTGCAAGCGCGGCATCTTCTATTGCTATTAAAAAATGGATGGAAAAAACAAACACAAAAGGAACTATTAAGTTTTTTGGTTGTCCTGCTGAAGAAGGTGGTTCTGGAAAAGTATATATGGTCAGGGAGGGTTATTTTGAAAATGTTGATATTGTTTTAAACTGGCACCCGTCAAATAGCAATGGGGCTTCTGCCGGTTCAAGTTTAGCTAACAAAACAGGTAAGTTTCGTTTTTCTGGGGTTTCTGCACACGCAGCTGGAGCGCCGCAAAGAGGTCGTTCAGCTTTAGATGGAATTGAAGCAATGAATAATATGTTGAATATGATGAGAGAACATGTTGAACCTGAGTCCAGGATACATTACATTATAACAAAAGGTGGAGACGCCCCGAATGTTGTTCCAAATTTTGCAGAAGGATATTATTATGTTAGACACCCTAACCCGGAAGAAGTTAGAAGGTTATGGGAAAGGTTAGAGCTTTGTGCGAAGGGGGCTGCTTTAGGAACAGAAACAACTTATACATATGAGGTTACTGGTGGGGTATATAATATTTTACCTAATGAGGTTTTACAAAAATTAATACATAAAAACTTAAGTGATGTTGGTGGTGTTAAATATAACAAAGAAGAGCTTGCTTATGCTGAAGCAATTTCTTTAACCTTTGGGGATAATAAGAAAAAATTAAGTGTTTCTGAAGAAATACAGCCTTATGTTTATTATAAAGAAACAAAAGGTGGTGGCTCTACTGATGTTGGAGATGTTAGTTGGGCGGTACCAACAGGGGGATTTAGTACAGCAACTTACGTCCCAGGAACAGCTGGTCATTCATGGCAGGCTGCATCTTGTACCGGAACAAGTATTGGTACTAAAGGCATGTTAAACGCCGCAAAGGTTATGGCTTTAACAGCATATGATCTGTTTACAAACACCGGTTTAATACTTAGCGCCCAAAAAGAGTTTAAAGAAAAGCGTGGAGAAGATTTTGAATACAATCCCTTAATAGGAGATAGGGACCCTGCATTAAATTATAGAAAATGAAAAATTTAAATATTATATTTTATTTCTTGGTTGTTTGTTTGTTTGTTATTTCATGCAACCAAAATAATGAAAAAAAAACAAAATACGATCAAGCTGTTGGTCAAACAATTAACACTTTTTACGGCGATGCTTTAGAGTTTAAAGAAAGCTACAATTTACTTAGGGTTTTATCAAAAGACATTGGTCAGCGTTTAAGTGGTTCTGAGGGCGCAAAAAAAGCTGTTCTCTGGACAAAAAAAATTATGGAAGATTATGGTTTTGATTCGGTCTATCTTCAGCCTGTTATGGTTCCGCATTGGGAAAGAGATAAAACAAGACAAGAGGCTTACTTTTTAAACTCAAATGGAAAGAAAACTAGCCTGTCTATTTTAGCAGCAGGAGGTTCTGTTTCTACACCAAAAGAAGGGTTGGTTGCAAATGTTGTCGAGGTAAAATCATTAGAAGAGGTTGATCAATTAGGAGAAGAGGGTGTAAAAGGAAAGGTTGTTTTTTACAACAAAGCTTTTAACCCAAGGTTTATAAACCAAGGAAATTCTTATGGTTCTACTGGTTTTCAAAGAAGGTCTGGGGCAATAAAAGCTGCAGAATACGGCGCTGTAGCGTCTGTATTTAGATCGCTTTCTTCTAGCGACGATGATGTTCCACATACCGGTTCAATGTCATACAAAGGTGCTGTTGATAGTATTCCTCATGCCGGTCTTGGTGTTGTTTCTGCTAAAAAGCTTTCGGCTGAGCTAAAAATTGATAAAAACTTAAAATTATTTTTAAATTTTGGTGGAAAATGGTATCCTGATGCTTTATCTCACAATGTAATTGGGGAAATAAAAGGGTCTGAATTTCCAGATGAGATAATTACAGTTGGGGGGCATTTAGATTCTTGGGATGTTGGAGAAGGGGCACATGATGATGGGGCTGGTTGTGTTCATTCTATTGGAGCGTTACGTTTATTTCAAAAACAAAACATCAAACCAAAGAGAACCCTTCGTGCGGTAATGTTTATGAATGAGGAAAATGGACTCAGGGGAGGACAAGAATATGCATTACAAGCTGTTGAGCTTAAAGAAAATCATGTTGCTGCAATTGAAAGTGACGCAAGCGCTTATGTGCCTCGGGGATTTGGGTTCTCTGGATCTGATGAGCAGTTAGAAAAGCTTCGTGGTTGGCTTCAATATTTTGACAAAAACACCATTTCTTATTTTTCTAAAGGTGGTGGTGGTGCAGATATCGGGCCCCTTCATCGTTCTTTAGGGACGCCAATGTTTGGTTTAAATATTGATGGACAAAAATACTTTGAAATGCATCATACCGAAAAAGATGTTTTTGAGCTTATTAATGCAAGAGAGCTAGAGCTTGGGACGGCTTCGTTAGCGTCCTTAATTTTTCTCATAGACAAATATGGACTATAAGAATTTAGTTATATTTTGTTGTTTGTTTTTTGTTTACACCCACTCTTATTCACACGCTTTCTATGTTAGTCTTTGTAATGTTTACAATGAAGAATCAACTCTTTATTTTTCAATACGAATGTTTAAAAATGATGTGGAAGATGCCTTGTTGATTAAAAAAGATATTATTACAAATGAAGACGAAAAAGAAAAGGTTCTGAGTTATGTATCTAAAAACTTCACCGTAAAACTTAATAATACAGCCCGAGTAATGGTGTTGGAAAAAATAAATTATGAAGGAGAAGACTATACAGAAACAATAAATCTGAAATATAGTATTAATCACACAAATAATGTTGATAAGGTTGAGATAGAAAACCGGTTGTTGTTTGGTTTTTTTGATGACCAAACAAATATTGTTTACTTTTCAGCTTTTGATAAAGAAAAGACACTAACCTACAATAGGTTTTTTGAAAAAAATTGGATAGAGATAAAATAAAAGTTTTAATAGGATCTAAAAACCCAACTAAAGTTAATGCGGTTTCTTCTGCGTTTAAAAAAACCTTTCCTGGGCTCTTGATTTCTTTTATAAAAACCGACGCCCCTTCGGGTGTTTCTGATCAACCTATTGGAGATGAAGAAACAAAAAAGGGCTGTGCTAATAGACTCGACCATATTTATAAAAAGGAGTCTGCTGATTTTTATGTAAGTATAGAAGGGGGTGTTTCTTTTGATAAAGAAAGTCTTTTTGCTTTTGCTTGGGTGTTTGTCAAATCAAAACATAAATTATCAAAAAGCAAAACCGGTATGTTTTTGCTGCCTCAAGAAATTAGAACTCTAATAGAGGGCGGGAAAGAGCTTGGTGTTGCTGATGATATTATTTTTAATAGAAAAGATTCTAAAAAAAAAGATGGAGCGGTTGGGATATTAACAGGAGGTCTTATAACAAGAAAAACATATTATGAAGAGGCTGTTGTTTTAGGCCTAATACCTTTTTTAAATAAAGAGATGCTTTTTTAATTATTAAAAATTATAAAGTTATTAACAGCGTCTTCCCAATTCATGTATATTTTTTGATTTTCTTTAATAAAAATGTTTTTTGAAAATGAATGTTGAAGTAAAACAAAATAGCCTTTTTTAACTTTTCCTTGTGTTTTAATTTTTAGGTAACCCTCAATCGTTTCCTTTCTACCATAAATCAGCCTAAACATATATTTCACTCCTCTTGAAAAATAAAACCTTGAGTCGTCTTTTTCTTTAACAAACTGGCTTTCGTGTTTGTATGAATCAAAAAGTTTTTTTAAGGTGTTGTTTTTTAACTCTACTTCCTTATTAAACAAAAAAGCCTCTGTTTTTTCGTTTAGCTTTCCTTCTATTTTATCAAAAACAACTACAGCAAGTTTTTCTTTGTCTAATTTAGGTGTTTGGCCATATACAACCTTCCCAATGGTTGAGTTTGTTTTATATATTCGTTCTGGTGTTGGGGTTGGTAGAAAATTACCTTCCTCAAACTTTTCTTCTAACATTTGTTTTTGGAGAGGTAAGAATGGGTTGTTTTCTTTGAAATAAATAGTGTTTCTTTTTGTGTTTAAAAGGGTCGGTTTGTTGTTAAATGTTGATAAAAGTAATTCTTCGTTTTTATTTGTCTTCTTATAAATGATAATATTTTTTATTTCTCTTTCGGAAAAGTAATTCACAAACGAATTTTTGATTTTGTTATCTATCAAAAAGTCATTTAAATCAATGTAATTAACCACGTCAATATTTGTTGTTAAAAACTTTTCATGGAGTTTAGTTAATTCTTCTTTGGTTTTTTTACCATTCATTAAATACAAAACCACGCTTTTTGTTTCTGTAATTTTATTTGGAATTAAGTTGTTGATGTTTTGATTTGCTATATAAAGTCGGTTCATCAACTCGTGGTGTTGAGAATATGAGCTAAAAGAAATAAGAAAAAAAAGAAAAGCAGTTGTTTTTTGAATCATAAATTAATTTCTTTATTATAGAGAATATAACGTTATAAAAACTAGTTGTGTATAACAAACTTTTTTATTTTTTTATTTTATTAAGTTTTGTTGTGGTTTCATGTGTTGATAATTGTGGGGATTTGTTTGGAGATGAATCTTGTGAAGACTGTATAGATTCAGATAAAATTGTTGTGGATGGTGCTTGCACAAAAGAATATAATCCTGTTTGTGGGTGTGATGGTATACAATATTCCAATCTTTGTGTGGCACAGTCTTCTGGAATAACTAGCTGGAGCTCTGGTGAATGTGATTAAAGAATTTATTTTTGTCAAATGATTGAAAAATTAGAAGAAATAAAAAAAAGATATCTTGAGGTTGAGCGGCTTTTGTCTTTACCAGAGTCAACGTCTGACATGGCTCGTTACAAAAAACTCAGTAAAGAATATAAGGATTTAAAAAAAATAGCAACAAAACATGACGCTTATTCTGGTGTTATTGTTGGTTTAGAAGAAGCAAAAAATATCTTTGAGAAGGAAAAAGATGAAGAGTTCAAAGAAATGGCAAAAAAAGAAATTGAAGATTTGAACAAAAAAAAACTTGATTTAGAGGGAAAGCTAAAAACTTTATTAATTCCAAAAGATCCTAATGATGAAAAGAACATAATTTTAGAAATAAGAAGTGGCACCGGGGGTGATGAAGCTGCAATATTTGCAGGTGATGTATTGAGGATGTATGAGCTTTATGCAGAAAAAATGAAGTGGTCTTTTAACGTAATAAGTTATACCCCAGGAACTGTTGGTGGGTATAAGGAAATTGTTTGTGGCGTTGAAGGTGAAGATGTTTATGGTGTTATGAAGTATGAGGCTGGAACACACAGGGTCCAACGTGTGCCTGACACTGAAACACAAGGTAGAGTCCACACATCAGCTGCAACTGTTGCTGTTTTGCCTGAAGCTGAAGAAATTGATTTAAAGATCGATACTAGTGAAATAAGAAAAGACACCTTTAGGGCTTCTGGGGCGGGCGGACAACATGTTAATAAAACCGAATCTGCGGTAAGGTTAACCCATGATCCTTCAGGTATAGTTGTGGAGTGTCAAGACGGGAGATCACAACACGCAAACTATGATAAGGCATTAAAAGTTTTAAGGTCTAAGTTATATGAAAAAGAAGTTGAAAAAAGAGATAAAGAAATTGCTGGGAAAAGAAAATTAATGGTTGGCTCTGGAGATAGGTCTGACAAAATAAGAACATATAATTATCCTCAAGGAAGGGTGACCGACCATAGAATAAACTATACTGTTTATAGTTTGCAAGAAGTGGTTTCTGGTGATTTATATTCGTTTACAGAAAACTTAAGAATTGCTGACAATGCAGAAAAAATGAAGTCTGGTAAGTAATGGTGTTTCAAAAAATAGTTTCTTTGAGGTCGTTCCCTCGTGGGTTTCACATAATAACAAATG
>CEVP01131664.1_pt1 | contig 12354 bp, 20 predicted proteins | sample 427071 | NCBI WGS metagenome assembly CEVP01 (sample SAMEA2623808, study PRJEB7988) | marine metagenome | isolation source: saline water (ENVO:00002010), including | reverse complement strand
GCTTCATTTAATCCGGTCACATCTCTTATCATTTGTAAATAATAATTGTAAGTAGTAATTAAGCTTTGTAATTTTCTACCAGCAGATGATGTTTGTAATTCTTGAATAGGTACTTTTCCTCTATTAGGATCGCCATCTTGAGTTAGTGATCTACCAACTATACTACCAGTTTGAAAATACATGTTTAATGCTTCTTGTGGATTATAGTTTGTTCCATTACCTAAATCAACTTCAGCTAAACCATCAGCATCTACAAATACTCCATCAGGAACCATACGTGATATAACTTGCTGTAACTTTAAATGAGTTAATTGAATCATATCTGCAAAACCTGTAATCTTACTTACTAATGATTCTACTCTACCATGATAAAGTCTAGGTGCACAAATAGCATAATTCATTCTTACTTTTGTGTTATCAGCAAAAGGACGCGTCATGTTTTTAGACATTTCCCATTTTATCATTTCATTAATACCTAAAACCTTAGCTCCTTCATATAAAACCTCTATAGTTCTACCAACTCTTTCAAAGTTATCTGTGTCTGGTGGAGAAAACGTATCTGGTTTTTCTAATGCTTTTTCTAATCCTTGATCAGTTTTTTTAATTTTAAAAACTTGATCCATATAAGTTCTGTATTCAAAAAACATAACAGCAACCACATCTGGTGCTTCATTCCAGTTTCTTAAGTAATTCATTTCACCTGGAAACTTTTCTATCTTTTTTAATTGAGCGTCAGTTAAATAAGGAAATTGTTTTTTAAGTTCTGACATGCTAATCATTTTGACTTCACCTACATAATATAAGTCGTCAAAATTAGGATCAGTAGTATAAGAGTACACTAAATTCGCAGGATCTACATAGTCAACTGTAATACCTTGAGATGTATTAAAATTAGTTTTAACACAACTTATACCACATATAACTAAATCTTGTATTAATCTTTTTTTAGTTTGCTCGTATTTGTTTTCTTCTAATATACTAGTAATGGCTTCTTCTTCTGCTATTTCCACACTTTGCTTATAACTAAGCTGCATATGTAGTTCTAGTTCTTCTGTATTTTCTGGTAAATTATCTTTTTCACCTGAAGCATATAAGTCCATGCCTAATTGCTCTTGAGCTTTAACAAGATATTCTTTCATCATCATATCTCTCATTAAATCTCTAGCGTAATTTGTTCTTTGTTTTAAACTTTCTGGGTCAGTAGAAAAAGCTTTAATTTCATAATTTCTATCAGATAAACCATTAACAACTATATCTACAAACTTAGATATAATAGGAACTGGTTTCCAGTCTAAATTAAGATATGATAAATCACCATTAATAGATAATTCATCTTTATATTTTTGTATACTTTGTTCACCTCTAGCATATAATCTTCTATTATGATACTCAGCATAGTTTGTTTGATACAGTCCTGTTCTAGTTGTAGCAGCACCATATCGGTTATTGCTAAACCACTCGTTCTCTATCGCTCTAGCTACTTTTAAGCCGTACTCCCAACTATTCTTTTCCTCGATAGGTACCACCTGACTAGGAAAACCACTTAAATAATTAGTATCCGTTCCGTTCATTTATTGTATAATTTTTGATGAGTAACCAGAATTATTATATTTTTTAAACCCTAAAGGAATCATATCCCTTTTATATTCATTAACTGGTTTATATTTATTTTTATTACACGCCATTATTGCTAAACCTGAGCTAATCGACGCATCATGCTTTGTTCTATTAAACATATTAAATTGTGCCCAATCTTCCAATGTACGTTGAAAAAACATTTCTCCATACATTTCATTATTATATCCTACATGTGTATCTATGTAAGTTTCTATAGCTGCGGCGTGAGCTTGCCTTATATCTTCGCTAGAGTTTGGTATACCACCAACTTCTTTTTCTGTAGTAGATAATTTAGAAAATACTTTATCAGGTCTGTTAATTGAAAATTTTCTATAACCTCTTCGTTTTAAATAATAAAGCAATCTAGGTTTATTATTTTCTGCTAGTATTGGCATACCATAAAATACTAATGCCATTAATACATCTTCAAAAAATATTTCTGCTGTTTGAGGTCTAGCTATGTATTCTAAAAAAAAACGATTAGATGGGTGTTCGTCCATACTAAACTTAGTTAAACCGTGTAAAGATCCTTTAGAACCTATACCATCTACTGTTCCTGATATATCATAACTATCACATCCAAAAGCACCCATGTGTTCATTACCAGGATATTTAACACCATTTTTAATTATTACGTTATTTTGATAATGATTAAGCGGTGTCCATGTAATCCAAAATCTACCATCTCTATTTGGCATAAAAACAACTCTTGTGTCTTTAACACCATTTTCCCATTGAAAATTACCTTTACTTAATAAAGGTGATCTCATCAGCATTTCTTCATTATAATCTATTTGCTCGTATATTTTAGTTAGATTAAATAAAGATTGTTTTGTTTCGTCTCTAAACGCGTGTTTTTCAGTTCTTGGAAACTGACGATAAAATTCATTTAAAGAGTCAGGGCTATTTTTTAAACCTTCAACTTCATTATCCCAATAATCTATAACACCTAAATCTATTATATCACCGTGTGGTCCTAAAACTTCTTTTTTGGGTGTGTCGAATACAGGTATGCCATAAGAATCAATGTATCCTTCGTAATTCCATTCCATAGGTATGAACAAAGAATAGAGTCCTGAACTAGTCTGTCCGTTGCGGTTTCTTTTTGTAACATCTGATTCATAATATAATTTTTTAAAATTATCACCACCTTTTTCTAAAGCATTAGACGTAGAACCCATCATACATTTACCAACGATTCTACTACCCAATCTTAATGTAGTTTTAGTAACTCGCCAGTTGTTTAAAATATTATTTGGTCTTTCCCATTTACCACTCTCATCATGTACTAATAGTTTTAGTTTTTCACCATCATAACTATTATCACCTGTGTTTTTCCAGTCAATAGTTGTATCAAGACCTTGAAGCTCTTCAGGTGTTTCACCTGATTCTATCTTTCTTCTAGTAAATTTAGAAGCTGGAACTCTATATGCTAATTCTGTTTTTGGTCTATCCATACCATCTTGGATAGGTTTAAAAAAGAAAGGATAATTTACAGATATAGGAACAACCTTATCTGTAAACATTTTTTTAGCATCTGGTCCAGTTTTAGATAATATACCATATCTTGAATCACTCGATATAGTTGCTAGATTTACTACTTCTCCCGAAGCCATAAAAGAGAATCCTGATCTACGGTTTTTAAGGTAACACATTCCGTAGCATCTTCTATCTGCTTTGCAAGCTTCCCAGAATATGAAGAATAATCTATTGGCTTCTCTATAATCTGGTGCCCCAACATCAATCTTACTCCACTGCAAGTACATATAATGAGTGCCAGTAATATAAGTAGAAACACCTTTGTTATTAAACCAAAAACCTTCTTCACGTCTTTTAAATTCTTCATCTATATATTCAAACCATTTTTCTTTAAACTCTTGTGGATATTGTTTCCAGTCAAAAACAGTTTTTATTCTATTTAATTCTTTAGGATAATCAAACTTTACCCATTTACTTTCTTTGTGTTTAAAAATATCTTTTTCTTTGGGTAAAGCTATTTTTAAATTTTGTATTTCATATATTTCACCTATTTGCCCAGTCTTAGATATAACAATTACGTCGTGTTCTTTGTTATAACCATAGTCCCATTTATTATAACGATTTAATCGTTTAATTATTTTAGGTTTAATATGATCAACTACTTTATATAAAGTCTGCTCGTACATTATTTAGACCTCCCTTCTGCAAAACCTTTAAAGTTAGATTCTTTTTTTTCTTCTACTTTTGGTTTGTTTTCTAGTATATTTTTCTCTTCTTCAATGCGATTAAGTATTTCAAAAGCATCAAATATAGCTAGCTTCTTTGTTGCAGCAGCATTTTTTAATCTATCAGCCGATATATCATCATTAGAATCTACAATAGGTTCTTTAGCTACCTTAATTAATTCCTCAACTGCTTTGTGCCCAGCTTGGATTATATTCAGCTTCGTGTCCTTGGTACTCATGCTTTATAATAATATTAGTTGATTTCATACAATATAATAATTCCTGATCTATAACAAATTCCCATTCACGATTATTAGGATAACTAATTAAATCTCCTGGAAACACTCCTTGTTCTTCTAAATATTTATCTCCATATTTTAATATACCAACTAATTTTTTATCAATAATATTTTTTATTTTATTATCGTTTTTAACTGGTTTAACAAAACAATAACCACCAAATGTTTTCCATTGATCATTATGTTTGTACATAAATATTTGATCAGGTTGAACAAAATATAAATTTTCTTTAAAATAAGATGATGAGTTTCTTTCAACACCTTTTTGATCATACCATCGTCTAAATACATTGTGATGTATTATAATGGTATCTCCTACATTTATATCTGTTTTATACTCGCTAGGTAAAGAAACTACTTTAGCTTCTCTACTTATAAAAGTAAATTCTTCAACAGAACTATTTACAATTAATTTTTTATCACCTACATTTATCTCGTTATTATAACGATTGTTTAAAGGAGTGACAATAAACTTATATAAACTGTTCATTAATATTCTAAATCATATTCAACAGATATAGCCATGTTAGAATTAAACTTTTTCCATGGCAATATCTCTTGATCTTTCTTTATAAATATATTATAAGAAGAATCAGATTCATTAAATATAATAGATCTTATATTGTGTCCACCGTATACCTGCTGACCTACAGAATAATGCATGGCATCATTTTTATAATCAGAGCCAATACTGATTTTTCTTATATTAGATGTCATTACTCAGCTTTTTTAAGCTTTGCTACTTCTTCTTTAGGAATATCAGCATACTCTCCGGTTTGTATATTTATATTTACATCACCGTATTTTTCTTGTAATTCTTGCTTGATTTCACCCATTTCTTTTTCCAGCATAGCTATTTGACTTACGTCATTTGCTTTCTGTACTTCTAAGAATCCAATATTAGCTAAACGTTTTTGCAGATCATTTTGATTCTGCTGTACTTTTTCTAATTCTTCTTGTGTAATTTTTTTAACTTCTTTACTCATAATTTTATTTAATTTAATTAGTATTTACTTATCTATAGTCACGTGTTTCACGCGCTTTTTACTTTTTAAATATACTAGTTGCTTTTTCTGTTGTTCGTCCGCCGAAATAGGCTAAAACAACCGCCATCATAACATTCTCGAAAGTAGAGTTCCAATTATCATGTATTGTAAAAGGTATACTTTCTACACTATCTAATATTCCAGCAAATGAAAATATAACAATACACCATATTAAAACTAGTGGACGTACATTTTTAGACATCCAAGAATCTGACATTGAATCTGATTTCCATCGAGAAGTTATTGCTTCTAACTCTTTATTTTGATGATCGTATATTAATTGCTGTAATTTAATTTTATCTTCTGCTGGTGCATCAGACTTGGTTATTTCAGCTATAGCTTCTTGAGGTGATGTAACTCCTTGTAATATATTTCCTAATGTAGGATTTATTACAGTAGCAGCACCAAATAATAGCTGACCAACTGTAGTATCTTTAAACTTTTTTTTCTTTTGCATATGCTTCTTTTTCCCAAGGTAAGTTTTTGTCTCCTTCTGTTATTTTAGATCTATCATACCATTTACCTTCCCAGTAAACCCACTTATCATTCCAGCAAAATCTACCGTCCTTGATTTGTTCTACATGTACTTTTTCATGGCTAATAGTAACTTCTTCTTTTTCCTGAGGTAAGTCTTCGTTTAACACTATAGCGCCATTAAGAAGAGTAACACCATGTGTATGACCATCTTCAAAAGGTGCTCTATACACAGGCGTGTTATCTATTTCATAAGGGGCTTTCATTTTAAAAGCCATGTCTTATTTTTTAAACTTGTCTTCTCTTTTATTGTCCATAACAGTAGCATCTGCATCTACTGGTCTATTACCGCCTTCTAAAGATATATCTTCATCGCTTTGTTTTTTAGCCATGTAATCTTTTTTAGCCATATGATCCATACCTCTTTTTGCTAAGTAATCACCGTCTTTGTGACCAGCAGCTTTTCTATCTCTAAGCTTTCTGTCTTCATCATAGATAGCATCTTTTGCATCATGAATTAATCTTCTTTCATGATCCATGTCCATTCTTAAATGGTGGTTTCCACCTGAATATCCTTTATAATGTCCCATTGTTTTAATTTTTAATTGTTAATTTTTAATCTAATCTTTCAAACGATATTTCTATCGGTCTGTTACCTGTATCTGATGGGAACGGATTTACACCACCGACAGTAAACTCTACTTCTACTTGTATTGTATCGCCAGCACTAAAGGTTTGAATTAGTTCTCCATAAAATATTTTATCTCCTGTTAATTCTGTAGATTTTTGATCAATAACATCTACAGCGGTACCACCTGCTAAAATAAAAGAAACTCTCATTTCTACTTGACTGGTTTGATCAAACCAATGTTGACAAGTTCTTACTTTCCAGGTTCCTCCTCCATCTACTCCTAATGTAAAAGTAGCTTCTTGACCGGCTGTACCACCAGCTGCGTTAGCACATGTCCAACCATATTGTGTGAAAGCCGTTGGGCCTGGAGCATTTTTTTGAGCTGCTATTAAAGCTGTTGTATTAAATGGTAAAGCACTAGCTGTAGCACTAAGCCAATTTGTATATGCAACTGGAGTACCATTTGGCCAAATAAATACTTGAGTCATTCTATAACCAGTCACGTTTATTCCTGGAACAAAAACAGCATTTGTACCATCGCTTTGAATAAGGTCTCCTCCAGAAGATGCGCCAGCATTGGTTAAAGCGTTAATAGCTAGTTGCTGTGTGCTTTGCCCTGTACCACCGTTTGCTATTGGTAATACGCCTGTAACATCTGCAGCAAGATCTATACCAGCAACAGTTGTAAAAGGTGTAGCAGCATCAGCTTTTAAAAAGCCAGCCGTAAATGTAGTTTCACCAGTTCCGCCTTTATTTACTGGTAGCGGACTAGTGTCAAATAGTAAACCCTCTAAACTTGTAACTAATTCTGTAGGTGTAATACGTAGGTTGCTAGGACCTGTTGTATCATAACCAACTATACTATTAAAGTTAGAAAGATCCGCTTCAGCGGTAAATTGTGAAAATTTTATATCTGCCATTTTATTTAGTTTTCTCGGATCATTAAGTCTAATCCATTTTCTGTTAGCATTCTATCCACTCCATTTTCCATAATTATATAATTAGTTATTGGACCTGGGGATATTTTGTATGAATTTGGTACTGCTAATAAAGCATTAGCATTTCCTAAAATTGTTGGAGCCATTATAATAAAGCTATTATATCGCTAGCTGTAGTATTAGATGCATTAACTCTTCCTACATTAATAGGTATAAAAGAAGCGTCTCCTACATTTTTCATTAACACAGGTATAGGTGATGATGTTTGTATTTCAACATCTCCTCCAGTTCCTACATATAATAAAAATGAATTAGGATCTGGATTAGGTTGATATATTGTGTAAACCTGTGGTGTTATTAAAAATATATTAGCGCTTAACGTTATAGTAGAATTACTATTAACCGCTGTAACACTTGCTATTTCACCTGTGGATTCATTGTAAACTGTATCACCTACACTAACTGCGGGCACTGAAGTACCAACTCCTTGAAATTGAGCACTGTTATCTATTAACGCGCTTGGTCCAGTTAATGTATTATTTCCTGAAGCCACAATATATGGCTGAGGAATATTTATTGTATCACTAGGTATTACTCTAAAAGCAAAGCTAGCTTGATCTAATGTTTCATTGGGTAATGTTGCCATTTCTTTTTTTTTATTTAAATTATCTTTGAGCCTTTGCTGTTATAGGACCCATTCCTGAATAAGGTACTTTTCCCATTTTTAATGGCATACCATATATACCATTACTAGCACCTTTCATCATAGGCATACCAGCTGGATTTAAGGGAGCTTCCCATAAATACTGTTGACCGTAATCTTTTCTTTGTTTTTTAATTGTTGCCATAATATTGCTGTTTGTTAAAAGGGAACATTTTATTCATTTTTTCCCTACGTTTACCGCATCCACAATCAGCCCCTGTTCTTGAGGCAACTGTGTCTACTATTTTCTTTATACCAGTTTTTTCTGTAAATTTATGTATTAAATCTCCTGCGCCTTCCATTTTAGTTATATCCCATGTTAGCATAGAATTGACCTAAGAAATCATCTATTTGATTTTGTTCAATTTGATTAGCCATGTTTAAAGCTTCATTAGGAGAATCTACTGGTCTTGTACTAGGGTTCATTGTTTCTACAGAACTATCAAAATCAAATCCACCACCGCCACCGCCAGCTCCATAATAAGGCACACGTTGATTAGGAAACATTGGTGAAGTAATATTACCTGCGTTATAAGCCATTATTTGATTAATTTGAGAGGTTGTAGCTACAGGTGTATTTTTAGGTGTTCTACCCGCGCCTCTAGCACTACTAGATCCCGTAGCTCTATTCATAGTGTATTGATTAGGTACTGGTTGAGTACTTAATACACTTCCTTGAGGAGGTATAAGAGCTGGTGGTAATGTATTGCTTACAGGTGCTGTTGAAGCAGCTGAATCATACCAATTTTGATAAGCTGCCATTATTTATCTTTTCTTAATTCAGGAAATTTTTTATACACACAAGATTTTATACCCTCTGGGTCTGGAGCGTTATGAGCTAATTTAAGAGCAGATCTTCCTCTTTCTACAGAGTTAACAGGAAATGTTCCTTCTGCTGCTCCACCTGCTGGACCACAAAATGATTTAACATCTGGGTATTTACCAGCATTAGAGCTACCTGGTTCTTCTCTTATTTCGCTTAAACTCTTTTTTAATCCCATGGACATATCTCTAGCTTGTTCCATTTCTCTACGAGTTAGGAAGTTGTTAAAACCTCCGGGCATATATCTAGTTGATTCCATAATTATCTAAAATTTTTAAGTGATTTTTTAATATCCATTCCTAATCGAGGAGCTAAATATGGTCCTCTTTTAGGAACTGTAGTTTTTACAAGGTCATTATTAGTGTTACCTTTGTTTTCGTTGTTTTCTACTTCTGGTTCTGGTTTAACGTAAAAAGGATTTTCAATAAATTTATTAACTCTATCTTTTACATTTTGTACAACCTCTTCAGATTTTAAATCCATAGGTACTCCAGGATTTAACTTTTCATGTATTTTTTTTCGTTTTTCTAAAGAATTTTCAACATTTCTGTTTAAGTTTTTTATAGTTCTAGGCATTTTCCTAGTTAACTTTTTAATAAGTCTATGATACTCAGGATTATTTTCTATACCAGGTTTGTCTTTAACTTCATTATATAAGCTCCAAAGTTTATTAAACCTATTGCTTCCATATAAGAAATCATCACCAAATTCATTTTTAGTCTTTAATTTAACTTCTGGATCTCCCTCCCCACCACTACTTATAGGGTCACCTACTTTTACAACCTCACCAATTTCATTTGGATTAGTTAGTGGATCTTTTTTTTGCTTGCTTGGAGCAAATATCGTAACTTCATTTAAGTCTTGAATTCCAGAGGTGTATGGAAATAACTCATCATCTGGATCTGTTTGTTTGGCTAAGGCTTTTTTATCTATATTACCTTGATTTTTTCCAGGTTTCATTTTAGGCATATTATCTATCTTTATCTTTGTTAACTGTATAAATCGCTTGAGTTAATACTTTATCAGTATAAGTATCACCTCTTATTAACTTGTTTCTTCTTTCACTAGTAGGTATATCATCTTCCCCTAACATAATACGGTAAATTCTTTTTATTAATTGTTTACCTTTAAAAGAAACTTTATATACATTGTATTTTTGAGTAGTTCTATTTCTATGTCTCCATACCACAATCCACTCTTTTTGTATTAATTTATTCCAGCGTCTGTTATCCCAACTATATGAGTAAGAACCTTCTTCAAAATCCTTACGCGTGAATAAATCTTTACAATCTAAATATATAAGTAATTCCAAATCAGCATCGGTTAAGCCGTTGTTCTTGGAAGCCCATTTTCGTATTATACGGTAATGTTTAAGCAGGTTAAGATTTTTTAAATCATCTGCCGATAGCTTTTTCATAAAACAACGACCACGTCTCTTAGTTTGATAACGTGATATATATTTTTATTTATTTCAATTTTATTAGCTGCTCTCATATCAAAGTAAATAAGATCTTTAGCTTTAATACCTTTTACATCTTTACCTACTGTTATTACTTCAGCTTTATTAAATCTTATATCTTCTCTTTGACTATGTGCTAATAGTAAACCACCTTTTGTTTCTTCTACTCCTTGTTCTAAAGGTTGTATTACTAAATTATCTCCTATCGCCTTCATGTATTCTTATATTATTAATTACACAATCAGTTGATAATATTGTAGTAGCTACAGAAGCCGCGTTTTTTAGAGCGCTTTTTGTAACTGATAAAGGATCAATAATACCTTCATCAATCATGTTTACCATATTTCCTGTAACCACATCAATACCGAATCCATCTTCCTCAGATAATACAGGGTCTAATCCGGCATTTTGTAATATTGTTCTAAATGGAGATAAAATTGCTTTACTTAAAACTTCTTCACCTGGATTATTTTCATCCATGTTACAAGCAGCGTTAAGCAATGCTATTCCACCACCAGGAACAATCCCTTCTTTTATTGCGGCTTTAGTAGCACATATAGCATCTTCTACCCTATCTTTCTTTTCTTTTAATTCTACGTCAGAATTAGCACCAACTTTAACATTGGCAATTTTAGCAGATAGTAATGCTAATCTTTTTTCTAATCTAGTTATTTGACCAGCTACTTTTTCTTTATCTAAATCCTTTTCAACTTGTTTTATTAGTTTTTCAACTTCTTCAGTTGGGGGTTTTGTTTGAATTATAGTTTCAAATTCAGTAGTAGATGTTTTAATACATTCACCTAAATGTTCTGGTTGTATTAAATCTAGGTCATCTCCTAAATGCTCATTAATTACAGTGGCTCCAGTCATTAAAGCAATATCGTTTAAAACTTGTTTTTTGGTGTACCCAAAAACTGGTGCATCTACTATATTAATTTTTATATTACCTTTTATTTTGTTCATTGCAAGCGCGGATAAAACCTGTGGTTCTACATCAGCTATTACAAATAAAGCTCTATTATTTTTTATTACATATTCTAATACAGCTTGAATTTTTCTTATATTTTCTATTTTAGATTCTACGATTAATACTAAAGGTTTTTTAAGTTCAGATGATTTACTCGCATCATCTGTTGTAAAGTGTACAGATTTTAAACCTTTATCATATTGTATTCCATCAACAATATCTACATGTGTTTCTGGAGTGTGTGATTCTTCCATAGAAACTACACCTGTTTTTCCTACAGATAAAAACGCATCTGCAATTAAAGCACCTACTTCTTCATCATTGTTGGCTGATATAGTAGCTACTTGTTTAACCATATCATCTTTAACAGGTATACTAATTTTTTCTAAATATTTTACTACTTTTTTAACACCTGAATTAATTCCTTGTTTTATCTCTCTTACATTACCGTTTAATTCTGTGGCTAATTTTAAAATTTCATTAGCTAATACTGTGGCAGTAGTTGTACCATCTCCAGCTTCTTTTACTGTTTTACGAGCAGCATCTTTTAATAAAGTTGCACCTATGTTTTCTACAGGATCTAATAACGTAATTGATTCTGCAACTGTTACACCATCTTTAGTAATACTGGGTCTTCCGTGTTGATCTTCTAGTATAACACACTTACCGCTAGCTCCTAATGTGGAGCTAACAGCTTTAGTGAGTTTGTCTATCCCTTTTAATATCTTATCTTTGGCATCGTTTCCAAAATTAAGATTCTTGACAAGTTTGTCTGACATATTTAATTAAATTTAATTTGATTGTAAAATTACTATTCAAAAGTCTTAACAACTTTTGGACCGTTAATAAACTCTAGTTTTTTAGCATAATGAGCAATTGATGAATCAATAGCTTGTTCTGCGCCTTCTAAAGTTTCGCGTCTAGTAACGTCGTGCCAAGTCTCATTTTCTGGATCTTGGTACTCGGTTTGATAAAAGCCGTTTGGAAGCTGGGTTATTCTCCAGTTCTTCTTTTCAGCTACGTGTTTCCAAAGGTTAATGGTTTCTTCGGATACTTGTGGTTGACTATTCCACGTTCTAGTCGAATAATAAAACGTCATTGGTTTTGGTTTTAAATTAATGTTTGGTTTATTGCTCTTCCCGAGCAGGGTATATTTATAATCACCTATAAAGGTGATATTTTACTAAGCATTT
>CEVP01008344.1_pt1 | contig 12422 bp, 28 predicted proteins | sample 427071 | NCBI WGS metagenome assembly CEVP01 (sample SAMEA2623808, study PRJEB7988) | marine metagenome | isolation source: saline water (ENVO:00002010), including | reverse complement strand
AGAATTAGAAGAATGGCATGAATAGCATTGAGTGGTTAAAACTGGCTTAATATTTTGTTCAAAAAACTTAATACCATTTTCCTGAGCAAAAACCGATCCAGTTAGTAATATAAAGATAATACAAGAAAATCTCATTATACCTCCTAAAATAGTATATTATAATACACCATACTATGTCTTGGTACTACCCTTCTTATGTTTAGGAATATATGGACAATTTTTACATCTACATCCACAACATTGTTTTCTCGATAATAATAACTCTCTACTCAAAGGTTTAGTCATAAGTATAATTCATCATATCTATTATTTATGTCAATATTTATATTTCCTTATGCCAGTTATTGTGGGGTTTGCCTTCCCAATAAGAATGTAATTTTTTCTTTATACTAGATGTTCGTTTGATACATCTAAGAGTTATTCTTCTGTGTTTATCGTCATTGTATTTATCTTCTGGTATAAATGTCGGCTCTACAAGTCCAAAAATTTCTAAATTATCAATTAGTCCTTTGTAATTAAACATTGTGCAAGTACTGCCACTAGAATCTTCTTTTTTTGGACAAAATAAAAGAGATTTGTTTTCAGTATTCGACCATATTATTGTTTCAATGATTACAGTGCCTTTATTGCGTAGCAATTCTGATATTTTTTTTAATGCTAAAAACGGATACTTTAAATGATATAATACGCCAGCAAATATAATTATATCGAACTGCCCATCCATATCATATAATGATTTTTCTAACATCTTAACTTTAGAATTAAAATGTGGAATTAGAAATTCTACAGCACCTAAACTTAAACAGGTATCAATACCTAATATACTTTTTGCTCCTCTTTTTTCTGCTTCAAAAGAATGTAGACCATCTCGACAACCTATATCTAAAACTGTTTTGTCGGTAAAATCTATACAATCAAAATGTTTAATAGTATCAGGATTAGTATTTATTCTAATATCGCCGGGAGTCCAGTGATTTTCATCAATTTGTATTTTGTGATACCATTTATATTTATCAAGAGGATACATTTTTATCACATATATATGTCATTAATATTTACATTTCCTTACGCCAGTTATCACGAAGTTTGTTGAGTATTTAAAATTTCTTTAGCTATATTTAAACGAATATTGTCTAGATCATCATAAATTATATCTGTACTATTAATATTTAATGTATTGTTATATTTCTTATGAACAGCTATAATTCGTTTTATATTATTGTGAGAAATATGATAAGTCTTTATGTTTTTGCTATTTATTGCAGGGAAATACATCTTGCATAAGTTAGGTTGTCTGGACATTTTAAAAACATTTTGTTCTAAACCCTGATCTTTAATTGCTATCAAAAAATCTTGATCATGGAAGTATTCTCTTTTTGTTTTTAGTTTTTCTTTCAAGCACCAATCTGTAATTGTATTTTCTTGAGTGAGTAGAAACTTAATATATTTAATCCAATTATTACCATTACTAGAAGCAAAACATGAACAACATTCATCTCTCCAGTGTAATTTACCTGCTTTTGGTTTAAACTGAAAATCTTTATTAATTAAATCATAGTCTGATATATAAGAAGGTTCTTGTTTTTCAATAGTTGTAAAAGCAGCTATTTCTAACTGTGCGGCTAACCAATAGCTATTTTCTGGTAAGATTTTATCTGATATATTTTTGTGAATCCTTTGTATAAAACTATAATACTCTTCATACAAAGAGGATTTTTGGGCATCAATTCTAGTTAAAACTACTGGAGCAAAACCTTGTCTTGACCAGCTTTTTTTCCATACCTCTATTAGTTCTGTTTGATAATTAAACCCCACATCTTCATAATAGGTATATATTTTCATCCTACTAATCAGCACCTATTTGAATAATAGTCCAGTACTTGCTTCCACAATTATTGTCTACCCATTCTTCTGCCATATACTTCTCTTCAAAAGGCCCAAATATTCTATCGTCCCTTTCTCCAAGATGAAATTTAGTTAATTCAATAGAAAATTTAGCCAATTCATTAGTTACCACAATATACATTAATAAATCTCCAAATATTCTTTTCCGCTATGAAATAATTTATTTATATATCGGATATAGTCTTTAGCTTCCGACTCTTTTTCAAATTCTACTTTTTTAAGTTTGGTTAGTTTACAAGGTAATAGCAAGGGTTTGTCGTTCTTGTATACAACAAATTTTGAGTCTTCTTTCCTGACAGTATATGCCATATTATCCTCCTACTTTTCATTAACTATCTTTTTCATTTTCTTCTCTATGCTTTTTATTGTTTTTATAACAGGAACAGAGAGTTCATAATCATCCTTATATGCTATAATAGCGTCTAAAATTCTCCACGCTTCTTGTTGTGTAATTTCTGTGGTCATATCTAAACTCCTGAAGGAATAGTTAGTTGACAGTTATTAGTAAAAATTATACCTTTATTATTAGGTGCTGGTTGAGATTCCTCAAATTTATGAAAATCACTAACTACCCAACCATATTTCTTTTTTCCTTCTTTCCACGAAAATTCACTATCCGGTTGTACCAGATGCCTATTGAAATCATCTTGCCAAGAGCATTGATCTGGATATTCAAAACAATGACTAAATGTTATTGTTCCTATAATCCTAGCTTTAAAATCTCCGTTTTTACCGGGAGTTTCAATTAAGGCTAACTCTTCACCTTCATATTTTTTAGGTATAGGATAACTGCGAGTCTCGACGCATTTATCTCCATTAATTAAAAGCGTAGACCAAGGAGACTGAATATTAATCCCAGTCATTATTATATAAGTATTCCTGTAGGGTATTCTTGAGAATGAGTAATTCCATTTTACTCATCGGATGCAAACTGTCAATATAGCCCCAAACATTTTCTCCGTTTTCTTGCTTGTAAGACCTGAATATTTGCACTGATTTTATGTCTGGATTCATTTCCGAATCTTTTACTTCAAATTTTATAGAATCGTCCATAATTATCTCACAATATCGTTAATTGCTTGTGTTGTTTTATTTACACCTTTGTAGCAATTCAACGCAAATATTATGTGCTTTAATTATAGAAGCCATTTAGGAAATTTATCATATCTTCTATTTCCCCAGTAGTATAAGGCTGATAGCCAGTACTTTGCTCTAATTTCTTCATAACTTCTGTCATATACTCTAATGAGTCCACAATCATAGTTAGATCATGTTTATCTAATTCAACGTGCATTTCTTCCCCTTGTTAAATTTATCCTCCAAATTAAACACTTCCCACATTTCCTTAGCTAGTCTATCAATATCCTCCATTTGATAATCTTTACCCACATAAGCAAAACCAATTTCTTCATCTCTCTTTATTTTAGCACGTTTTTCCAAAAGAGCATCATATAGCATAAGATAGTCTTGTTCTGGAATATCAAATATCTGATTAAAATATTTCATAATTGTTCTTTCTTTACAACTTCCGTTAGTAGATTAATAGCACCCTCTAAAAATATCTCTGTAGTCCTTGTATCCATATTATCTTTATCATTAATTTGATTTTCATAGGAAACAATAAACTTTTCTATATTTTGTCGTAATTCGTCTGTCACACTGCCACCTTTCTACCACTGTATAAATAACCCCCATGAGGATCACAAACCTCTAAAACTCTGTCAAAATTCTCTGCCAGATTATATCTAGCACCTTTTGCTGGAGAGTTCCATGTAGCTGCTTTTAGTATATCCAAATTGTTATTATCAACAAAAGCATGAACACTACTACCGCTAGATTCTACTCTGATAATTTTAGTATACTTTTTATTTATCTTAAAGCTATACTTGACAGGAGGGTTTGTAGGATATTTAGCCTTAAATTTAGACTCCAATATTTCACACCATTCTTCTACAAAGTTGATATACTCGTTAATCATTTGGTTATCCTTTTCCATTCTGTATAAGACGCAATAAAAAACCATGCAGTAGCTAAAATAGCCACAATATGTAATACTCTACCAAATATCTCCATTACTTCTTTCTTTTCTTAGTCTTAATACCAAACCCTATACCACTCTTACTATCTCTATAGTACAAATAATCAGGCAGACTATCATCATAATCCCCATTCAAACCTTCTCTAAATCCTTGCACAAACGCCCAGATAAGTGCTATCATAAATAAGGTAGAGAGTATTTCCATTTGATTTCCGTTTCATTTGTGGGTAATTAACCCCTGATTACTTCTTGATTAATCTATTTTGTGGGAATCCTACCCAATAATGCCCTGTCAATGATATGTAAATTCTTAGATTCTTTGTGTTTTATTTGATTCAAATTGGTATTAATATGAGTATGCAAGACTTTGCGTAACAGTTTGATTTCGCTCTCGGTAAGAAGTACGCTTTTATACATTTTTTCCCTAATTAATTAACTTTCCTACCAATAGTATACAGGATACCATCACTACTGTCAATAGGATTATCGGCACTAGGAACACCACTACTTGAGGCTATTTCAGGATTCTTATTTTTCCTAGAGTTTTTACCTAATTTCACCTCCGCTGGTCATAATAAGTAGACTTATAATGTTTTTAGCTTAATATTGCCTAAAATTTTGTTCAGAAGGGTCTAAAAGTGTTTATGCAGGATTGTAATAGGTATAATAGGGGCAAATAGAATGATAAAGATGGTCGTAATATAATATACTGGTTCTTTTGGTTCTGGTTCCTATTGGTAGTGGTGGTAATAATGTTAATAATAATAGTTTGTATGGTGTAAAAACAAATAACGCGTTTTTAATCCGAATATATTCCTTTTGTGGAGAATAACAAATGGCGAAATTAGATAATGTAACCGATGTATTTGCAAATGCAAGCGTCACTACCCAGAGTACTTCGGTAGCTGCTGGTAACTTAGTAATTCCAACAGGCGATTTACCAAGATTTAATCAAGGTAATAATGTTGCTGAAGGTGCAGAAGTAGTTTATGCTTTACTTGCTGCTATGCACACAGCAGTAAATGCTGCTGGTAATGAAAATGCCAATGTAAGTGCTGGTGTAAGTAATAGCTTTAATGCTAGTGCTTTAACAATGAATAGAGCATTTACTTTTAATACTAATCTTGATCTTAGTAGTAAGCTTGATGATTTTGATGTTAAATTAGATGCTAGTAATATTGTACCAAATCTTTCATTTGCTGGTTCTGACAGCACAGGCACATATACCCTTTCTACTGGTGATTCTAGTACAAATATTGCTTCTATTGTCTTACTTAGCGATGGCGTATCAGTGGGTGCAGGTAGCACTGATTTTACTCTTTCAGCAGTCTCCGATGTTGATGGAAACTGGACAGTAGTGAATGATGGTGGTGCATACAAGCTGAGACTATCTGACGAGTCCACTCTTACCTCAAGTGTTTCACCGGGTACAGATCATACAGTCACAATTAAGATCGAAGACAACAGACTTGGTTTTGACCAATTCCCTGTTGTAGAGAAAGACATTATTGTAGCTGTTATTACTTAATTTATAATTTTATTATATTTTTAAGAGACCCCCGGATTCGTCTGGGGGTTTTTTATTGTCTAAATTCAATATTAGTTATCTTATTAGTCTCCTGACTATCTACTATCTTCTTAATATCTATAACTAATACATAATCTTTCAAGTCGCCATATTCCTTATTATATTCACCCACATATTCCCCTATCTTTTTGCATAAACTATTACAATCAATATTTTTATTCAATGTAAGAGATATCATAACTCGCTGACTACCAGCATGGGGGCGATCCTATTAGTTTAGATGTTACAAATCATTTATTAAATTTATTTTTTAAATAGTAATACCACCAACGATGGTAGTGTCTGAAAGTTTGTCCACTATTATCTATTCTAATATTACTATACCATCTAACTTCTTCACTACCTTTTCTTTTGTAGTATACCTTAAATGTTCTACTCGCATGAGGATAATAGTTAGTAGATTCTAGTTCTATAGAAACTATATCTATATCGTCTTTAGGAATATTATAATGATCTTGTTCTATACTATATACCTCGTATACAGCAGATTGTTCGTGCCTATGTAACGGATCAGGTACATAGACCATATCCACATAAACAATCAACAAAAATATAAAAACTAAAAGCGAATATATTCCAATAAAATATTTTACAATTTTCATATTAACTTCCTATAAGCCTAGCCCAGCTACAAAGTAGTTATACAGTATAATAATTTAAACTGGTCAATGTGCAAGGTATATTTTCAAAAGTCTTCTAAACTCGCTGACTACCAACATCTGTCCGATCTGAATAGATTAGGTAATACAAACCTTTAGGCATTAAGAACACCAGAAGAAAGTTTAGGATATTCATCCACAATAGTTACCTTAAGGTCTTTATTGATCTTAGCAAAACAACTATATGTTATTCTCTGACCTTCACACCCATCTTTTTCTATCTTGGTATAAATATTCACCCTATACCTATCTGAATAAAGATTGATGGCTTTACAAGTGACTAGATTATCTGGTTTGCCTATGATACTGAGTATCTTGTCGCAAATGACACCATTAGTCTCCGTACTTATTGGTTCTCTTTTCATAATCTGCCACCTTTCGTTTTTGTAAATTTAAGATTGGTTTTATGCTTGACAGAATTGGAGATATAGATTAATATTTATGCAGGTCGGGTGGTTATAATATATACCTAACCTACTAATATAATACACTATAATCCTATTCTTCTGTATCAAAATAGTTAGTGATCGCCCTTCTACAAACTTTCTCCTGTAGGTTTAAAAAGTTAACAAATAAAGGTAATAATCTGGAAATTGTCCAACAAATATAAGCAAGGAATATTGCCCCAAGTACAGTTAGAAAATCAGCACTTTTTATTTGAAAAAAATCTATTGACAAAATCTCACAAACCCTTATAATTCCTGCTAAAACAAATAATAATCCTAATAAATTAAATGATGGGTATCTCATTCAAACCTCTACAAACAATAGAAACAATATTGCTAGAACTATCAAAATTCACTCCTCCTGTTGACATGATAGAATAATTGGCTATAATAAATATGTAGGACAGGACTAGCCCACTGTTCTCAATTATAACATATGGGACAGGTCTGTACAATACTTTGACTATTGTGTGGTACTTTCGTTATTGAAACCAATATTAGGGATCAAAGAACCTTGGTACAAACCCACACTAATATCTTTGCTACTGTAACATTCTCCATCACCATAAATAGGTAATTTTTTACAACAGGAATCTATACTCTTAACATACCTATCAGTATAGGCAGCACCCTGTTCATAATTGGTAAAACATTTGACTTTTATTGGTATATTATTTCTACAGACAATAAATTGCCATATACATTCATTTTCTTCTTGCATAACTAAAGTGCCTCCTATATTCGCTGACTATAACCATCCAGACCAAACCTTATGGTTCAGGTGGGACAATAATCAACAATATTATCATAATGATAGATCGTATATAAGTCATTACTGACAAACAACTTACGTCTACCCTATACCATTATATCGTCTTTCCCCTCCCATGTCCATTAGTAAATTGTGCGTAACCCCTTGATACATAAGGACTTACGTTTTATAATATATATACTTAATTTTGGGGGGTGACGCGCGGCCGGGAATCAGCTAAGTCCTTTACTGACAAGCACTTATAGATATAAAGAAGGAGGGCCAACCCCGTTTCCAAGGCTGACCCTCCCGACACGCACCACGAAAGGAGAGCGTTATACAGCGTTGGCATACTCTGTGGCGAGATTCAACGCTCTGACATTATCGCTGCCGTTCTGACCAAACCACAGGCTTTCCATGCGGTTGTTGGTATTACGACCCTTGGTGTAATTAAGATACTCGTTGAAGCCATTATAGGCTGCCCACCAAGTACCTCTGACACCTTGCATTGACTGCTTTGGACCCTCGATAGTGCCAAGAATCTCGTCGAGAATATTCTTAGTACGGGTCTTTAGGTCTTCGTCATGGGTCTTATCAACATTCAACAAGGTCTTGACATATCTACGAACGTCAGCCTGATTGAAATCTCGACTAGCAAGGAATCGGAATTGTTCAGCAGTAGCTTCAAACTGTCCGTTGATATTGTCCATGATATCACGAACTCCATCAAGATTAGCTGCTGCACTTTTGGTATGCCTAATACGTAGGAGTTTGCTTACACCGCTCTGGTGAGCAAAAGCCAAGGTATTGACACAAACAACACGAATCGGAGTATAACCTACACGAATAGCGGTTGTGCCATCGTGACTATTGGAGAGAAGAATAAACTTCTGCACCTCGTCACCCTTGACAATTTCGCTAGGGTCACGATTCAGTTGAGCCAATGCCCAAACCTTTTGACCGCTACTTAACGATCCACCAGTATGCAGGGTGCATTCACCGGCATCTACGAACGGCTGAAACCATTCAAAGGCATCTTTATTCTGGAGAGGGACATATCTTGGTCCGACTACTCCAAGAATGCTATTGTCGCTTTTGCGATATGTAGCTTTTGCAGGAACATCGTAACCGTCTTTGGTTACAAGATCTTTGACTCCAACTTCCCAATCTAAACCAGAAGCCTCGATAGCTTCACTGATTGTCGGAGCATCTTCCAACTTTTCACCAAGTCCGTGCCACGGAGTAGCACCTGTGTAAAACATAGATTCAACATTAGCAGCCATTTCGTTTCCTTTTCGTTAGTGGTTACTTGCTATGTCCTAAGTATATCATATATATCGTCATTGTCAACAATAATCTTTAGGAAAAAATTTAGCAAGCGTAAGTCGTTGTCAGAAAACAACTTACAGAGAACCCGGCCGCTCGAATTGCCTTAAAGATATTCGATACCTAAATCTTTTTTACAGTACTCTGGATGTCTTCTGTATGTAGATTCTTCTGGAATATAGCAATACACTCCCAAGCATTTAGATCGTGGTACTTCGTTTTTTATACTGTTGATTATATATTTCACAGTATTTCCAGAGCATATTAAGTCATCAACTATGATATAGTTTTTAGCAGGAGTTCCTTCTACGATAAATTCACTATATCCGCCAGTGTCTTTACGAACTAGGATGATATTTTTCTTCAGCAATTCTGCTATTTGTGGAACCACCAACATACCACTAGCACCACAGCAGGCTATTGCAGTATATTCTAGATTGAGTTTATTTAAATGCACATAGGCATCCATCACTACTTTATTACGATACCTATGATTGAGTATCTTACTAGTGTGTGCAGCACCTTGAATTACTTCACCATTTTCAGTTCTGCGATATTCGTCTAGTTGTTGTTGTAATATATTCATAGTACCCCCAGTAGGACTCGAACCTACAACATACGGTTTAAAAGACCGCTACTCTACCGATTGAGTTATGAGGGCGAACCAAGCTGCCCCGATAGGACTCGAACCTATAACCTAGCGGTTAACAGCCGCTCGCTCTACCATTGAGCTACAGGGCAAAAACTACGGGACAGGGACTTGAACCCCGACTAAAGGTACCAAAAACCCATGTGCTACCATTACACCATCCCGTAATTCATGAGTAATCCGCTATTGCTTTTCTTCTTTCATCCAATCTGGTGCGAACTCTGCGAATCCTGTTATCATGATGACCAGAACCAGAACGATAGCTGTTGTGTCCACGCGATACCTCCCAAGGTTTTTTAGTTGAAACTCTAATCTTACCGTACTTACTCATAGTTTGTCCTTTAATAGATCTTCAAGAAATTCCTGAGCAACTTCACTCGGATCTTCCTCAACCTCTACATCACACTCGTTCAATTCTCCATCGAAAGCATCTCTGTATGCTACCCCCAAATCTTCTAGGATATAATCATCACGCTCATCTTCATCCAACTTTAGGTATTCTGTACCTGTAATGATACCTGCGTGAGATTCATTATCTTTATAATCACCTATCCATTGAAATCTGATACTCTCAGGGTCGGCTTCAACCCAACCAGCAAAACCTATAATAATCTTACTCATCGCTAAGTTTCTCCACAATCAGGTCACAGATCAAATCAATAGTGCTTGCGTCACTACGTCCATCAAGGATCGCTCTAATGTCCTCTTGCATTTGCTCACAAAGTTCGTTCATCTTCTGCTCCAATCTCTGAACAATTCCAATCGAACACCCACATCCATTGTACCAGACATAGGATCGTTGTCAAGGTCTACTGTTTTGTTGCAGTACATTGTTGTCTTGGTGGTTGTTACGCACCCAGAACAGAAAATTAGGACGAACGCCAAACATAGTCGATATACCATTCTACCACCTCCTTGAGAGTAATATCGTCATTCTCAAGTATTTTCTTTACCTTATCTGTTTCTACCTGATTCATCACACTCATTCTGTGATTCAAGTAGTCTAAGACTGTTGTTATTTGTTCTTTTTTATCCATAATAGCTCCGGCGAGAATCGAACTCACATCGACGGTTTAGAAGACCGCTGTTCTATCCGTTGAACTACGGAGCCAAAAGAAGGCCAGACCTACAGTCTTGGAAATCCCCATTGACGCTGTAGGCCTGACCCTTTTGATTATACCGCAGGTACGGTTTGAATCTTCGACTTGGTTGCCTTATGAGCATCACCAGCCGACTTTGCATCGATACCAAACTTACGGTTGCGAGCAACCTTCCAACCCTGTTCTGAATACTCCTTGACACCATCGGCCTTGCAAAGGGCGAGAGTTTCTTCAGGGAGTGCTTCAACCAAGGCCTGTCGAATGGTATCTTCTACCACTTCGCAATCAAGAGCGGTTGCTGCAATCGTTACGTTGAATGAAAAAGCCTTCATATCTAATCTCCAATATTGAACCAAAAGTAAGTAACTTGCACGGTGCTTGCCACTTGTACTATCATTCTACCATATATTATCGTCCTGTCAAGGGTATTATCTTGAGGAAAGGTCAAAAAAAATTATTACACGTAAGTTGTTGATGGGTATAGACTTAGGCATGATCCTTGCGGCCGGATTAGGTATAAAAAAACCGCCTTGCCCCATGAAACAATATCAGGATAGGTCTTACAGGCGGTTTATATTGTTGGACGGGGAGGACTTCTTTTTCTACCTCCAACTTTTCAGGGCATGATATGTCAATGTTCCCTACTTCGCACGACTAGCTCAAACCTCAAGCACTTGCCCGTTGGTAAGAATTCGCCTACTGTTGTACCCTCATGCGGGCCAGCACACTTTCAGTCACCGTCCTATAGCAAGGTAGCGAACCCTGCCATGTATTGTACTATACTTCTTTTTCCTCCTTGTAATAATCCATTACTCCGAAGTCATCAATAATTTGGACAGGAAATTCACCTATATCGCCCTCGTAACATTCTTCCTCACCATTATCCCATGTTCCGGCAAAAACCATTCCTGGCTCAAAATAGGAGGCTTGTACGTCAAACCCTAAGACTACCAGCCTTTCATAGAATCCCACAGGTGGACTCCAAGCACTATCAAAAGTACAACTTAGTTCATTGCCGACTACTGTTGGTTCTAATCCGTATGAGTCCTTACAACCAATATCCCACTTTGTCCCCCAGTTTGCTATACGCCAATGCCACCAGTTATTGGTTTCGTTTTGGTTGTCGCTATAAGATTCTCCTTCTCCCATGAGTTTTGTTGGGTCATTTGCATCTCGTGGAGTAGGATAGAATGTTTCGATTACCCAATCCATACGATAGGCCTTCTCGAACCTATCTATCATAGACTTGTCTTCGTGTGATACTGTCAGTTTGTTGATGCACCAGTTAGGCATAGCAATTCTCCTCCAAAATATAAACCGTGTTACCGTGTGTTACTAGACTATCGAAATCAGTTCCATCCCAATCGAACTCTCCATCATCACCTCCACGCCGCCAGTGAACGTCCTTGATAGGATTATAGCATAGTTCCTCCAGATTGTCAATAGGCATTGAATTGTTTTCATGTATATCAAAATTGTCACACTCAACCCATCCACAAACATCCTTTTTACCTGCGTCATTTACCCTCCGTGCTGCGTTGACTTTGTTGACTAAATTACATCCTCTCATCTCGATCTGATATTTCTGTGGATCAAGATACTTGACAGTACCATCCCATGCTTTGATTTGCCAGTGCATATAGTGCTGACCTCTTTGCAAGTGAAATCGTACTTTGTATTCAAAACATTCCATAACTGTCTCCTTTCCCCTAGTATACATTATCGACATACTATTGTCAAGACTTTAGTTTATTCGCTGACTATCACCATCCCCACCTATCTTATTAGATTAGGTAAAACAAACTGGCGTCTATACGATGTTGGTCCAATCTTCCCCGGCCTAGCCGGAAGGTATAGAACTCCCCCGTTCCCAGTGGAGTACGCTCCTCAGAGGTCACCAGTTGTTTGTATTGTAGGACTTAGGTGAAACCCGTTCTAGGGCAACACTTTCCCGTATAGC
>CEVP01150680.1_pt1 | contig 12647 bp, 11 predicted proteins | sample 427071 | NCBI WGS metagenome assembly CEVP01 (sample SAMEA2623808, study PRJEB7988) | marine metagenome | isolation source: saline water (ENVO:00002010), including | reverse complement strand
TCAGAAGTTACTGGAATAGTATTGTAAGCTATTAAGCGTAATGACGGCACATTGGCCATTCTCCCATCTGTCAATGTGAGTAGCCTACTTGAAAAACTAGAATTGAATCCTCTAGCACTCAAGTTATAGCTATCCATACCTGATGCAGTAAAGTCAACGCCTTTGATATTTTTAAAGTAATCACCTAGGTTGGGATTGCTTTCACTGCGAATTTTTAGCTCTGAAATAACAGAGATAGCAGCTGGTGCATCCGTTATTTTTTCCCGCTTGCCCCTGCTTGCAGTAACAACATATTCCTGTAGTTGAATAGCAGATACTGACAACTGAATTTTCATATTTTGAAAAGAAGCAGTAGTGGAAGAATTTATACTAATATTTGATTTGAAATTCTCATACCCAATAAATGTAGCCATGATTTCATAATCACCTTCAGGTACATTATTTATTTCAAAAAAACCATCTGCATCAGCAGCAGCACCAAGATTTGTGCCGACCAATATTACATTTGAACCCGGTAAGGGAGTGCGAGACTTTTTATCGGAAATTTTTCCCGTTACTGAAAACTGTCCAAAAATTGAACTTATATATAGAATAGGGTAAAGAAGAAATTTTTTCATAGAAATTTTATGCTTAAGTGATCTTATACTAAAAAAAGGGGCAATAGCATGATTGCCCCTTTTTTAAAATACACTTAAAACGGATTAAAGCTATTCTTCAGCTTCAGCCCATACAGATTTTACAGTAAGAATCTCGTTTGTTGGGACACATAGCCCTTCACGAGTAGCAAAATACATTTTTCCACCTGCGTTTGGATTAGCGCCAGAAAATACTGTTCCGCTATCATCAACAATCTTAGGAGCAGTAGGATCTGAACTATCTACCATACTAGCAAAAGGCACACCTAACGGTGTTACTCCGCCACCACCAGCAAGATTATCGAAATGCATGAACATGACCATGTCACCAACTCCGACAGTTCCATCACCATCAAGATCGGTTAAGGGGTTCTTTGCATCAGCAGCTTGCGCTCCTGCAGACATAACAGCATTGTAAAAGTAGAATGTATATTGGAAGCTATACGGTGCAATCATAAGGGTTGGATGTGCAAAATATCCACCTCTGTGCGTAGGGTTCAATACCGCAGGATTAGGATCAGCTGAAGCGATATTACCATTAGCATCATTGAACTGTAAGTTATAGCCAGTGATCACTCTGTCATCTGCTTCACTCCAAGCATCTTGAACATTTTTATATCTTTCATCATGACCATCTTCATCAACATAATCAATATGCAAAACTTTCTCAGCTACACCATCATGAAGATGCTCATCAACCTCATAAACTCCAGTATAAAAAGGAGGAAGTACTGCTCCACCTAATGTTGGATCTGGAGTAATCATAAAGTTGCCAAGTTTTTCAGCACCAGCTCTATCAAAATCAGAGACATAAAGTCCTTGGTCTGTAATAGAAGCTACTGTGATTGTTGTCTGACAATCAGCCTGTCTAATAGTTGGATATGTTCCAGTAATTTTATAGGTCGCGCCTTCACCTCTTTTAGCTGCATCATCGATTTGCAGAAGAAGACTAACACCAAAACCAGCAAGCGCTGCTGGGCTAGTTAGCGCGGTTGTTCTTGGAAATCCAGGAATATTATCACCATTTTTTATGTCTATTGTGCTAAAGGTTGCACCTAGAACCGCCGCTGAAGTTTTACCACCAATTGCTTGGAAAAAAGCTTCAGTTGCCGCATCGCCATTTGCATCCCAATCCATATAATTTTTGTATTCTTGGTTTTGATCTTCGCCAGCTGGTACGCTTACAACTCTTTCGTATGTAAGATCTAAGCTTTCAAGATTCCAGCTTCCAACAATATCTCCATTGACTACCCCTTCATCATCGTCTTCACATGCAGTGAACATCATTGTCGCTGAAATAGATAAAAATAAAACTTTAGATAAAAGTTTATTCATTTTTCTCTCCTCTTATAAGTGTATTCTTTAAAATTAATAACTAATAATTGAAACAGAATATAACATTCTGAACTCACAAAAAGTACAGCTTAACTACAAAAGGGGCAAATATTTTTTCATACTATGAAAAATGGATATTTTAACTTATTTAACTAGTCAATAAATATGTAATTTAGAATATTCACTATAGAATTATTTTTTTGAAATATCTTAAAAGAGAGTATTAATGAGAATCGCAGTTCTAATTAAACAAGTTCCAGGGTCTGAGTCACCGTTAAATATAGATTCTTCCAATAAAGCCTTAGATGAGAGTCAAGTTGCATATATTATTAATGAAAGTGACAATTATGCAATTGAAGAAGCACTTCAAATATGCGATAATAATGAAAATGGAGAAGTTGTAATTATTAGTATGGGGCCGCAGCGAGTTAAAAAAGTAATTCGTGAAGCACTAGCTAAAGGGGCGCATCGTGCAATTCACATTGTAACGGACTCCAATGAATCCACAGATCCATTAACCACAGCGTCGGTACTAGCTGACGCAATAAAAAATGAGAAGTTTGATATCGTGTTTTCAGGATTACAATCCGATGATTTAGGCTTTGGACAAACAGGTGTAATTTTAGGTGAAATGCTAGAAATGTCTACCGCTACCCTTGCGATGTCAACAGAGCTGAGCGATGGCAAAATCAAAGTTAAGCGCGAGCTTGAATCTGGATATTTTCAATGGATAACAATGACGTTACCTGCTAGTATTAGCGTACAATCTGGTTGCAATACGCCTAGGTACCCATCACTTAAAGGTATAATGGGGGCAAAAAAGAAGGAAATTTCTGAAGTGAAATTTGATGGAGCAAATTCCTCACAAGAAATTAAAAGACTGTATTCACCTAGCAATTCTAAGGAGACGGTAATGATTGAAGGCTCAGCTGATGAGATCGTTGAAAAGCTTGTGGATGTTTTAAAAAATGAAATCAAAATAGCGTAGGGATTATTTATGGATATCTTAGTAGTTCTTGAAGATTTAAACGGCAAAATTCATCGTTTAAGCGTAGAGGCAATTGTTGGAGCACAAAAGTTTGCAAGCGCGCATAATCTTAGTGTTTCAGCTTTAGTTATTGGTATGAATGCCGAGGCTTTATCGTCTGAAGCTGCGCAATACAATATTGATAAGGTGTTAAAAGTTACAAATGACCTTGTTTCAACATATTCATCGGATGGTTATACAGAAGTTATTAGGCAAATAATTGAGCGTGAATCTCCAAAATATATACTGTTTGGCCATAGCTACCAGGTTCGTGATTATGTTCCAAAGCTTAGTGCAAAACTAAGGAAGCCTTTTTTAGCAGATAGCGTCGCATTTGATATCAGTGAAGATTCTGCTGTATCAACAAAGCAAATGTATAACGCAAAGCTACTATCTGATATTACATCTAATGAGGAACCTCCGTATCTGATTAGTTTCCAATCAGCGACGTTTAATTCAGATAATATTAATTCCGGAACTGCTCAGATTGAAGATTGCGATATATCCTTTGACTCATCAATTATCAAAACGCAATCAGAAGAGCCATTTAAGGAGTCGGGCGAAGACTTAGATCTATCAACTGCAAATTTAATTGTATCAGTAGGTAGAGGAATAGGTAAAGAAGAGAATATACCCCTAGCTAAAGATCTTGCAGAAACCATAGGCGCTGACCTTTCTTCATCTAGACCTGTTGTTGATTCTGGCTGGCTTCCATCTGTTCATCAAGTGGGAAGCTCAGGACAATCTGTTGCACCTAAGATGTACTTAGCTTTAGGAATATCAGGCGCCATTCAGCATGTTGTTGGAATGAAAGGTTCTAAAAATATTGTTGCTATAAATAAAGATCCCGATGCTCCAATCTTTGAGCTTGCTGATTATGGAGTGGTGGGAGATTTATTAGAAATTCTTCCAAAATTGACAGAAGCCTTGAGATAGATCAATGCTTACTGCAATAGAACGCGTCGCGTTTATTTTTCTCGTTATTTTTTCAATGAGTCTATCCTATACAACTTTTTCCAGGATGTTTAAAATCATATCCAGAGGAACCCAGCCATTGAATTGGAAATCTGTTTTAAAAAACTGGCCTAAGGGTTTAGCCGTTTTTATTAGTCAAAAAACCCTTTTTAAAACTAGGCCAATTATTGGAGCTATTCATGCAGGGGTTGCCTGGGGTTTTACTTTATACCTTTTAGTCAATATCATTGATATAATGTATGGAATGATTCCAGGATTTAAATTTCTGCCAAATAATTTCTTTGGCAATATTTATCGATTTTTTGTAGATAGCTTTAGTGTTATTGTATTACTAGGCGTTTTGTTTTTTCTCGCTCGTAGATTTATTGTAAAAGATAAACGCCTTACTACAAATGAGCCTGTAATGCTTAGTGACGCTGCAAAAAAAGGAATCAAAAGAGATTCGCTTATTGTAGGTTTATTTATAATCCTTCACGTTGGCTTTAGATTTATTGGCGCATCATTTGAAGTTGCGTTGCATGGATCAGATTGGAGTCAGCCCGGAGCAACTATGGTTGCATCATTTTGGAGCGGACTCCCATATGAATCATTGGTCATTGGAGAGCATATTTCTTGGTGGGTTGCCCTAGGATTGATTTTACTTTTTACTCCGTATTTTCCATATTCTAAGCATGCACACCTATTTATGGCTCCCCTTAATTATATGGCAGAAACCAAGCGTAGATCTATGACAACCCTAGAGATAATGGACCTTGAAGATGAAAGTATAGAACAATTTGGTGCATCAAAACTTGAACACCTTCCACAAAAAGAATTATTGGATGGATATGCATGTATTATGTGTAATCGATGTCAAGATATCTGTCCTGCATATCAAACCGGAAAAGAACTATCGCCTGCCTCGCTTGAGATAAACAAGCGTTACCATTACAATGATAATATGAAAGAATTTTCTAGTGGAGCTGAAAGTCTCGATACGCTATCGAAATGGATGCTTTCAGAGGAAGCAGCTTGGTCATGTACAACATGCGGCTTTTGCTTAGAGGCTTGCCCGGTAGGAAATGAGCCAATGGTTGATATTCTTAGAATGAGACAGGACCTGGTGCTTATGGAAAGTAAATTCCCCAGAGAAGCTATGGAGGTATTTGATAAAATTGAAAATTATGGAAATCCCTGGGGTATGTCCCCACAGGACAGGGAAAAATGGACAGAAGGAATGGATATTCCGGTTATGCGGGAAAAGGGGTCTGCTGAATATTTATACTGGGCAGGTTGCTCTGGAGCATACGATGATAGGGGAAAAGATATATCGAGATCAGTAGCAAAAATAATGAAAAAAGCTGATGTAGATTTTGCAATTCTTGGAAATGAAGAAAGTTGCACTGGTGATTCAGCCAGGCGAATTGGCAATGAGTATTTATTCCAAATGCAGGCCGATCAGAACATTCAAAATTTTGAAAAGTACGACGTAAAGAAAATTGTTACCCAGTGCCCGCATTGCTTAACTACTCTTAAGAATGACTATGCTGAAATTGGAACAGAGCTTGAAGTTATGCATCATTCAGAATTTATTTCAGACTTAATAAAGCAAGGTAAAATTGAACCAGAAGCTTCTGTTGATGAAGATATTACTTTTCATGATGCATGTTACGTAGGTCGTCATCATGGTGAATACGATGCACCCCGCGATGTATTGCAATCTGTATTATCAGAAAAAGCTACAATAAAAGAAATGCCAAGAAATAAAGAAGAGAGTTTCTGTTGTGGTGCAGGAGGTGGTAATATGTGGTACGAAATAAAGCAAGGTAAGCGCATAAACGTTGAAAGATTCGAAGAGGCAATCGAAACTGGTGTAAAAAAAGTAGCAACTTCATGTAATTTTTGCATGATTATGATGGAGGATGGGCGCAAGGTAACTGGTCAAGATGAAAATATGGAAGTTTATGACATCGCTGAGCTTGTTGCGGAAAGAATTTAAAAATGTCAAAAAATATTAATTTTACACTACTATCTAGTGTTTTGTCTGTATGTACGTTATTTGCAAGCTCTCCAGAGGTTGACTCTGATGCATTAAGGTACAAATCTATGAGCGCCGTTAGAACGGATTTAGCTCCTAAAATTGATGGAAATCTTGATGATGAGGTATGGGTAAATGCAGTTGCCTTGGATGATTTCATTCAATATGAACCTTACAATCTTAAGCCCCCTACCGTTGAAACTGAAGTTAGGGTTTTGTACGATGACAATTATGTATATATAGCTTTCCAGAATTTTGATCCAGATCCTTCATCTATTATGGATAGAATTAGCAGGAGAGATGACTTTGAGGCAATTGAAAAAAATGTTGACTGGGTTGGATTTGGCATTGATTCAAACAATGACGATATGACTGGAAACTGGTTTATGTTAACTGCTGCAGGAGTTCAGCTAGATGTTTCGATTAATGAGAGTGGAGGGTGGAGAGATAAATATGATATAAGTTGGAATGCCGTATGGGACGGCAAAACTCAAATTCATTCTGAAGGTTGGTCGGCTGAAATTAGAGTACCATTTAATGTATTTCAATTTACGAAAAATGAGGTGCAAACATGGGGTGGGACTTTTCAAAGAGGCTATTTTAAAGATCAAGAACAGATTCATTGGCCTGGAAGATCTAAAGGAGTAAAGAATACAGTTCCGTATTACGGTGCTATCAATGGAATAAAAAATATTCCACAACCTAAAAATCTTGAGTTAGTTCCCTATGTATTAGCAGGACAAACCCAGTCTGATGAATTAAATAATGAAGGAAATGTGGGTTTGGATCTACGGTATAACCTTAACTCAACTGCTACATTAAATATGACATTTAACCCTGATTTTGGCCAGGTTGAGGCAGATCCTTCCGTGTTAAATTTATCAGCGTTTGAAACACGCCTTGAAGAAAAGCGTCCATTTTTTGTTCAGGGTGCGAGCTTTTTTAATAGCTGGCTTAGACTTTTTAATTCAAGAAGAATCGGTCGTCGCCCCAACTTTAACGAGCCATCTTCTGGAGATATAGTTGACCAGCCCAATGAAACTACCATTTTATCAGCAGCAAAGGTTTTAGGTCAAACTACATCGGGTATTAAATATGGTATTATAAATGCCGTGACGAGCGAAGAATATGGTACCCGCGAATACGATTTAAACGGTGTAACAAAAAAAGACCGTTTTTTAGTTGAACCTTATTCAAACTACTTTGTTGGTAGGTTTACTAAGCCAATAATTAATGATCTTTCAACAGTTGGATTTATGGCGACCGATCTCCACCGGAATGGTCACAATATTAAAGCATCAAGTGTAAAAGGTGACTGGCTTTTAAATCTTATGGATAACAAGCTTGAGTTTACAGGAGAATATGCTACAACCATAAATGAGGAAAATGGTTATGCGGGACGGTTGCGACTTAGCTACAGAGATCCATCTTTTTGGGAGGTTGCAACTTGGGCAGGATTCTCAGACGATGAGTGGAATGTTAATGCGATGGGTTTTCAACAAAAGAACAATAACTGGTATTCTGGAGTCCGTGCTTCTTTTAGAAGGGACCAGCCTAAAGGTATATTTTTAAATCAAGATATGAGCATAAGGTTGTGGCTTTCTGGACTTCACAATGGAATGATAACAAGAAATAACCTTGAGATTGATTTTGAAAATAAGTTTACTAATTACTGGAATCTTGGAGTGCAGGTCGAAATTAATCCTGAAACGTATGTTGATGATGACATCTATCGCGATTCACGTGCATTTATAATCAAAGATGAAGCTTGGCGTGCATTAAATATTTGGTTCTCAACTGATCAAAGGAAAAAATATATTATCAGACCTTTTTATAAATTGAATGTTGGTGATGGGATTGCAAATAATTCCAGAGGAGATCAGACTGAGATAGGGGTTAGGTTGATGTTAAAACCTACCAATAATATTAGTTTTTCAATTAATTCATCAATTGAAAGAAGACCAGGATTTATGCAGTGGGTTGACGTTGTTGATGGTAGTGATGGCAGATTTTCAGATAGTGATGGAAGCTACGATATTGTATATGCAAAGACCAAAAGAAGTCAAGCTAATACCAAGCTGAGAATGAATATTGCATTTAATTCTCGAATGACCTTTGAAGCCTTCTATCAGCCTTTTAATGTAGATATGAATTATGAGGATTATTATCGGCTTGATGAACAGAATTCATTTAAAACTAGCAGTTTTAACTATAGTGAAAACAAGAATTTTGAAATAAACAATCAAAGGGGTACGTTTGTATATAGGTGGGAGTATCGACCTGGAAGTTTACTATATGTTGTCTATAATTTAAATGACAATAATTACTACTCAGATCAAGATGGAGAGTGGAGTCAATCAAAGTCAAACTCTCTTTTTTTAAAATTTGATTATTTTTTTCAATCTTAGAATTTTTTGAAGTCAGGGCTTGTCGCGAATATAAATCTTTACCGCAGAACGTAGTTCCCCAAAATATATTCTCTCAACAGTTTGCGAAAGATGAGCTGTAATAATTAGATAGGCCCATGTTGGTACGGGAACATCCGTACAACCTTTAATTAGCACTCTCTTGTTTTTGAAATTGCTCCAATCAGTTTGTTTTACTTTTTCCCTAAATGGCTTCTCTTTTAAAATTCCATCTTCAAGAAAATCGTCTAAGTGAACAGTTTCCATTTAGTCTGCAATTTTATCTGAGGACATATACACTTTTTTATTATCGCCCATAAAGTGATGATAATCTAAGATCCCATATCCTTCATAATTGCGAGTAGGGCAACTTTTACATGATGGCCTGCCATCAACTTTGCGTTGAACTAAGTCAAGGAGCTTTTTATCTGTTTCAGATGCTCCCGCTACAAGCTTTTCATCCGTTTCTACATACCACCGCATGGTTACTAAATATTTATATTTTTTAGATTCATTATCTTTTTTACTCATTTTACTCTCCTTTGTGTGCTGCAAGAATCAATCAGAAGCTAAGAAATAATTAGGCTAAAATTTTTGCAGTTTTTTTAATACTCTCCACAAGTTTATCAATATCCTTTGCATTGTTGTAAAGATAAAAGCTCGCTCTAGCCGATGCAGAGATACCAAGCACATTCATAATTGGTTGAGCGCAATGATGACCAGCGCGAATGCATATTTCATCTGTATCAAGGAATTTTGCTAAATCGTGAGAATGAACACCTTCGATATTAAACGGAATTACTGCACCACGATTTGAAGGATTTCCATATAGTTCTATGCCGTTAATTTTTGATAATTCTTCAATGCTATATTCCAATAACTTATCTTCATGAAGCTGGATATTTTCTAAGCCAATGTCGCAGATAAATTCAATTGCTCTGCCAAGCCCGATAACTTGAGCTATATTTGGAGTTCCAGCTTCAAATTTCCATGGAATTTCATTCCACGTTGATTTTTCCATGGTTACATTATTAATCATCTCTCCGCCACCTAAAAAAGGGTCCATCTTTTCTAAAATCGTTTTTCTTCCAACAAGGACACCTACCCCTGTTGGTCCAACCATCTTATGTCCAGAGTAAACATAAAAATCGCAATCAATCTTAGAAATGTCTACGGGAAAATGTGGAACAGCTTGAGCTCCATCTATTAATGTTACAACTCCTCTAGATTTAGCAAGCTCGATAATTTTTGACACAGGATTAATTGTGCCAAAGACATTTGACTGGTGAACCATAGCTAGCATACCGATATCATTTAAATCTGTTTCAATGGATGATAAATCAAGCATTCCATTTTTTTGCAATGGTAGGTATTTTAATTTCGAGGAAGTTTTTTCTGAAGCCATTTGCCATGGGACTAAATTGCTATGATGCTCCATCTCAGTAACCAAAATTCCATTCCCTTTATTAAGGTTGCCGCTTCCCCATGAGTAAGCTACTAGATTTATTGATTCTGTTGAGCTTCTGGTAAATATTACTTCGTGCGAATCAGGAACATTTAGAAATCTCTTTACCTTATCTCTTACGCTTTCAAATTCATTGGTGGCTTTTTCGCCAATCTCATAAAGAGCACGGTGAATATTGGCATTGTAATTAGAATAAAAAGAAGAAACAGAATCTATTACGCATTGAGGTTTTTGAGTAGTTGACGCCGAATCAAGGTATACCAGACCCTTTCTTTCGTGAAAAATAGGAAATTCTTCACGAATATGGTCTGCGTTTAACATTAAAGCATCCCTAATTGTAATTTCGCGGATTCATTAATCATGTCTCTATCCCAGGGTGGATCCCATACTAGCTCAACAGCTACTTCAGCTGTTCCAGGGATTCCTTCAATTTTTTGTTTTACTTCTCCCGCGATCATATCTCCCATTCCACAGCCGGGTGCTGTTAGAGTCATTTTAATATCAACATTTGTTCCGCTATTTTTATTATCTTTAAGTTCGCAGGAGTAAATCAAGCCTAGGTCAACAACATTGACTGGAATCTCGGGATCATAGCATGTTTTCATTGCTTCCCAAACAGCTTTTTCGTTTGCTTTTCCATCTTTTTCTGTTTCTTCCAGCCACGGTTGAACTTCAGGTATTTTCCCAATTGCATCAGCATCAACTCCTTCAACTCTAACCAGATTACCGCGAACCATGACAGTATATGACCCACCGAGAGCTTGCGTGATATGCCCTTCTTCCCCTTTTTTTAAGGTAATTTTATTTCCAAAAGGGATTAGCGTTGCTTCACAATCTCGCTCAATAGTTACTTGTTCATCTATATCTGAATACATAATTATCCTAATATCTCTTTTTGAATTTTGTTTATAGCATTACTAAATCCGTTCGTTCTTTGAGAGCTAATTGCTCGATCAAGACCAACAGACTCTAAAAATTTACTGCCGTCAATTTTAATTATCTCACCGGCGGAATGCCCATTAAATGAACGCTCGATTAACGATAATAAGCCCTTAACTATCATTGCGTCAGAATCAGTTTTAAAATAAAGCTGATCATCTTTATTCTCTCTAACAACCCATGCTTGCGATGTGCAGCCTTGAACTCGATTGTCTTCAAGTTTATCATTAGGAGATAGGCCCTTTGATGCTTTAGCAAGATCTACTAAATATATATATTTGTCGCGAGGATCTGAAAAAATAGAAAACTCTTCTTTGATTAAATCTAATTTTTTATTTATGTCAGACATTATTTCAATATCTTCTCTAACTGCTGCGACGCGATTTTGTTTAAATATTCACCAATATCTTCGTTTTTTATTAATTCAAGGATATCTGATATAAATCCATTCATAATCAGCTCCATAGACTTCTCATGTCCTAAGCCTCTTGATTTTAAGTAAAACAAAGCTTCTGGATCAATCTGTCCAGTTGTAGATCCATGAGAGCATTTGACGTCTTCCGCATAAATTTCTAATTGAGGATTCGCATTCATAAGAGCAGATGGGCTTAATACTAAATTTTTATTTGACTGACTAGCATCTGTACGTTTTGTATGCTCCTCTACAACAACTTTCCCATTAAATACTCCCGAAGATTGATCGGATAGTATATATTTGAATAGTTGATTGCTTTGGCATGCATCACTCATATGTTCAACTATAATATGCTGATCATGATGTTGTTGATCATTAATTAATGAAAGCGCGCTATAATCTGCACTAGAGCTATCGCCGCAAAATTTTAGTTTTATGTTATGCCTAAAGAGTGAACTGCCAAGTGACACACTATTAACATTTAGATTACTATCTTTATTCAAATCATAAAAGGTGTTGGCAACATGATGAGACATTTCTGATTCTTCTTGGATGCGAATGTGGTTCACAAAAGAATTTGCTCCTAGTTCAACCTTTGTAACTGAATTGTTAAAATATGGAGTGGAGGTTGAACCAATGTAATGTTCAACAACAGTAGCTTCTGAATTATTTCCAAATTGAAACACAAAACGCGGATGATTCATTATTTCACTTGTAATGGATGTCGTAAGATATATTATTTGAATGGGTTTAGTTATTTTTGCATTATCTTTAATATGAATGCTTAATCCAGAATTCATCATAGAGGTGTTAAGCATATAAAAAGGATTTAAGCCTCTATCTTGATGTGATTGTACGCTTTTTAATGATTGGTAGTTGAAATCTGAGCTAAAGTGATCTGCACCTGAGGCAACTTTAGCCTCATCAGGTATATCTGATAAATTCGGTTGGTAATATCCATTAATTGAAACAATAAGATATGTATTTGGAATTCTACCAGGTAAAAGCCCAGTAAGCTCAACAGCATCACTTAAAGAAGAAAGGCGAAAATCACCTTTTTCAATAGAAGAAAAATTTGTGAATTGCCAATCTTCCCACTTATTAGTTGGTAGACCATTATCAATAAAATTTTCAAACGACTTTTTTCTTAGATCAGTGAGCTCGTCTTTTTCATTATTAATTGAATCCAGTAGAGTGTCAAATTCATCTCGAAAATACTTCATGATTCTAACCAGGAATATCCTTTTTTCTCAATTTCTTGTGCTAATGATAAGTCTCCGGATTTAACGATCTTTCCATTAATCAATATATGGATGAAATCGGGCTCCATATATTCAAGTAGGCGTTGGTAGTGTGTAATTGCTATAAATGAGCGAGACGCATTACGAAAATTATTAACGCCTTTTGCAACAATTTTAAGTGCATCAATATCTA
>CEVP01037678.1_pt1 | contig 12732 bp, 11 predicted proteins | sample 427071 | NCBI WGS metagenome assembly CEVP01 (sample SAMEA2623808, study PRJEB7988) | marine metagenome | isolation source: saline water (ENVO:00002010), including | reverse complement strand
CCAACCAGTTATTTTTGGCTTGGTATAGAGCATTTATTAAGCGGTATAGATCATATGTTGTTTGTTTTTGGTCTACTCTTCCTTGTTTCTGGTTCTTTAAACCTAATTAAAACTATTACTGCTTTCACATTAGCTCACAGCATAACTCTAGCTCTATCAGTATTGGATGTTGTTAGTGTTCCTCAAGCCTCAACAGAAGCTTTTATTGCTTTAACAATAATTTATCTTGCCTTAGAGGTAGGAGACAAACAAAAGTATGATTCAACTCCTTGGCTTATAGCTTTCGGTTTTGGACTTTTGCATGGTTTGGGGTTTGCTGGAGCTCTCACAGAAATTGGAATAAATAATGAAAATCTAACCTTGTCTTTATTACTTTTTAATTTAGGAATTGAAGCTGGCCAATTGATGGTTCTACCTTTCTTTGGTCTAATAATTTACTTGCTTAAGTCTAATATAATAAAGATTGAGGTAACTGCCTTTGCAAGTTACTTTATAGGAGGATTAGGCACGTATTGGTTGATCGAGAGAGTGATTTCAATTTAATAAAAGAGGAAAGTATGGAAGAGATAGAATTTAAATTTATAGAAAGTAATGGAATTAATTTAAGACTAGCAATGATGGGCGATGGACCATTAGTCATTTTCTGTCATGGCTGGCCTGAAAGCTGGTATAGCTACAGACATCAACTGCCCGCAGTGGCAAAAGCAGGATTCAAGGCAGTTGCTTACGATGTCCGGGGATATGGAGAGTCTGATAAGCCTCATGAAATTGAAGCCTATACTATGAAGAATATGACTGATGATGTGATTGGAATTATTGATGCCCTTGGTTATGACACTGCGATTACTATTGGACATGATTGGGGAGGGCCTATAGCTCTTAATACAGCGGCATTGAATGAAGATAGGATAACCGCAACAGGAACAATGTCTGTTCCATTTACAGGACGAGGCCCTATGCCAACCTTAGATTTATGGAAAGAGATTTATCAAGACAGATTCTTCTATCAACTCTATTTTCAGAAAGAAGGTGTAGCCGAAGAAGAATTTGAATCTGATTTGAACAGATCTCTATTTATTACTTATACAAATAGTGACGGAAGAGGAATGCAAAGAAACCTTGAAAAAGGCCAGAGTGGTTTAGTTCCTCAAAAAGATAAAAATTCAAGCTTTTTAGAGGGCATGGAAGTATTTGAAGACTTTCCGGGTTGGTTCTCTAAAGAGGACTTAGATTATTTTGTTAGCCAATTTAAGATAAGTGGCTTGAGAGGTCCCTTCAATAGATATAGGGCTCAAAATATAGACTGGCATGAATTACCTGAATTGGAAGGTGCCATTCTTCAACAGCCTGCTTTTTTTATAACTGGAACCTTGGATCCTGTAAACTTTTTTATTCCTTCAGAACAAAGTTTAATCGACAGAATATCTCCAAACTATAAAGAACTTCTATTTGCTGAAGAGTTTGAGGGCATAGGTCACTGGACTCAACAAGAGGCTCCCGATGAGGTCAATAGCTTGATTTTAAAATTCTTAAAGCAAGTATCTTAATTTCGTTACTATGATTAAATCTTATAATGAATGCTGTAAGAAAAATTACTAAAGAAAACCAGAACATTGCTGTAAATGTTCTTTTACTTGCCTTTTCTAGTGACCCTTTTCAAAGGTATTTAATGCCTGACCCAACAATATTTTTTAAAAATTCATCTATATGGTTTAACAATGCAGCGAGCCAATCAATATCAACAGAGTCATTATTCGGAACTGATGATAATTCTGGTATTGCTCTTTGGTTCCCCCCTAATTTTGATGTTCAATTTGATGCAATCAGCGAGACATTTAAAGATCTTCCAAGTTATTCCCAAAAAGATATATTTCAATACTTTGATGCGTTTGAAAAGCACAAACCCAAAGATGCTTGGTATTTAGAGTATTTAGGGGTTGATCCTAGTAAGCATTCTTTAGGGCTAGGCTCTCTATTATTAAAAAACTCTCTTGATAAGATAGATGAACTTCATCAGCCAGCTTACCTTGAATCCTCCAACCCTAGAAATATGTCTTTGTATGAAAGACATGGATTTGAGGCAGTATCAAAAATTCAGTTTGGAGAAGGACCTCCGATGCATACTATGTATAGAGAAGCCAAGTAAGCATAAGGTCTTACAAGGCAGTATCTTAGTTAGCCCTATCTAAGCCTGATTCGATTATCCAAGAGACTAATTTACGATGGGATTTAGTTGATACATCGCTTGAAGACCTTCTAACTATTTTTTGTATCTCTCTTAATGAGTTATACGCTGCAGCCGTAGCCAATTCATCGTAGTAATCTTGTCCAAGAATATCAATTAACCTTCTAACGTATGCAGTCTGAAGATTTCTTCTTATCGAACTGACCTTATTATCCTTGTCGCCGGTAAATATAGATTTTGTTAAGTCATTCATTACTTCGTTTACGGAGTAATCATTTCCGTACAATTCAGTGTCAGAGATTCTATATAAAGTCCATGGACTGAGGACGTGATCTAAGACTCTGTTTTGTATGCTTAGAATAGTCTTATGAATTTGAGGATCTTCATGTTCTCCATAAAGATCAAACATTCTTCTTTCAACTTGTGCTCTCATGAGAAGGTCTGGATTGACAGGGAAGGCTTCTATTGAAAATGCATGTTTATGAAGAATTCCCATAGCTCTTCTTTGCTCCTCAGGTGGAGCAGGGCTATAGGGCATTTTATCATTTAGGTTTTTTGGGTCATACCTTTCAACATAGACCCCACCTATATGTCTTGATACTACCTCTAGAGACCTTGAGTATTCCCTCATAAAAATTGAAAGAGCAAGCCTATACTCTTCAAATGTTTTTACGTTTCCTGATAGCTTAGAAACAACATTTGCTTGGTTGTAATTTATTAATTCAATTCTTTGAGCTGCATAAGTGATTGGATCATTGGTTAAATCATTGATCATTGCCCTCGGGTCTACTCCTCTTCCCGGCGACCTCATATCTTCTGAATCATTAGCAAACATATGCTCAGGTCTATTTTGTTCGGCAATAATTTCATCTAGATCAGAGACTGTTAAGTTAGGAGTATAACCATATTTAATTGCCCAAATATCATAAGGCCCAGGTGTCGTATCATAATAATCCCCCTGTTCAACCCCCAAGGGAGCTAGATTAATCGCGGGGTATTCCATGACTGATGCTGTCACACCAACCTTGCTTGTTATATCTGGGTTATGAACATCTTCATTATTATGTAGATAGCTTCCTTTAAAGTTATGATTCAAACCAAGTGTATGTCCTACTTCATGAAGGGCTAGGCGCTTGATGGATTGTTCTATTATCTTTGGATCGTTTAATTGAATATTCTCAGCTAGGATGATTCCATCTTGTATTAAGTTGGACGAATGACAGCTTGCTGGAGAACTCTCCGCATTAAAAATAGAGTCATAATTTATACGATTTGTCAGATATACCCATTCGAGCATTATGTCTGCTCCCAGTATTTCTCCTGTTCTAGGATTGGACAGTCTAGGACCATAACCACCAAACAGTGGATCTGGAGATGAAGTCCATCTTAGAACGTTGTATCTGATGTCACCTGCATCCCATTCAGCATCATCAGGTTGGATTTTTACTTCTATCGCATCAATAAATCCAGCTTCTTTAAAAGCAATATTCCAGGCCAAGACACCTTCTTTAATATAGTCTCTAAGTTCTAATGGTGTAGTATTTTCTATCCAAAAAACTATAGGTTTAACTGGTTTAGAAAATTTGGCTTCTGGATCTTGTTTCTTTAGATGCCATTTAGAAATGAGATCCTCATAAGGTGTAATTTCTTTTGACGTAAGATTAGTTATTCTGTCAGAAAAATATCCTATAGATTGATTTTCAATTCTAGGTTCAAAATCATTATTTGGCATATCTATAAAACTATATCTCATGTGCACACTCACATTTCTAGGATCTGCTGCATCTTCTCCATCATATTCATAAGAGGGAGCACTTTCGATGACATATTCGACTTCAAAATCAGTATTTTCTTCATAGTTATGAACATCCAGAACCCTTGATTTGGTGGGACTTACTTGTCCCCAAGCAAAACGGGATGGTGAAAAATCTTCAGGCGAAAAAATCGGAAGAATTGGGGTAAGTGATTCAGAAAGAAGTAAGCTTGTAATATCAATCAAGAAATTATTTTTCTCTTTATTTTTCCCTTTGATAGGAATAACTTTAAATGTTGAATCAGAAGTATTAGCTCCCTTTGATCTTTTAAGAGGGCTTTCTTCATCAAATACATAATTAGTTAATACTCGAGTAAATCTTAAGTTTTCAAAATCTTTTTCTATTTTAAAGATTCCTTTATCAGTATAAGAACCTCTTACATTACCTGTAGTTACAACACTATCCAGTACATGGGCAAAATATATAAATTCCTTTCCTAATTGATTTTGATTTATTTTTAGAAAAATTTTGTTTGTTTTAGGATCTCTATAAGTTATAAAAAACCCAGGTATTTCTTCATAATCTTCAACCAACTCCTCAATAAAAACTTCCTTGTCTTTAGATTCTTCATTTTTAATGTCGTCTTTGAGATTTTCACCTTCATTAGCAAACAGTCCACTTGAGACTATAAAAAAGAGTATAGAAAATCTTTTAATATAATTTGTCATTAGCTTTTATAAATATATATGCAGTTAAATTTAAGGTGCGATACTATATCAGAAAGAAGTTTATAATTTTTGAAGGTTTTTGATATGTATGACTTAATTATTAAAAATGGCTTGATTTATGACGGAACCGGAAGCGATCCCTTTGAAGGTGACGTGGCAGTTCTCAATGAAAAAATAGTCGAGGTAGGCCACATAAATGGCGACAGTAAGAAGGTAATCGATGCTAAAGGAAAAATCGTTACACCAGGTTTTGTAGATATACATACACATTATGATGGTCAAGTTACTTGGGACCCTTATCTTAGACCTTCAACTTATCATGGTGTTACTACGGTAGTTATGGGTAATTGCGGAGTAGGTTTCTCACCATGTAAACCTGATCAAAGAAATTGGCTTATAGGTCTAATGGAAGGGGTAGAGGATATACCAGGAACAGCATTACATGAAGGTATTGATTGGGAATGGGAGAGTTTTCCAGAATATCTAGATGCATTAGAAAAAAAACCCCTTGCCATTGATGTTGGGACACAAATTCCTCATGGAGCAGTTCGGGCTTATGTTATGGGAGAAAGGGGTATCAATCATGAAGAAGCATCTCAAGAGGAGATAGAGAAAATGAAACAAATAGTTCAAGAAGCAGTCCAAGCTGGAGCTTATGGTTTCAGCACTTCTAGAACAGAAAAACATAATGATGTGAATGGTAATTTGACTCCAAGTATTACTGCCCACAAAAAAGAACTTGTAGAGATAGCCAAGTCTCTAGGAGAAATTAACCAAGGAGTTTTACAGGGTATATCTGACTTTTATGATTTTGATTCCGAATTTGATATTTTTAGATCTATGTCTCAAGAGTCCGGAAGGCCCATATCTATAACAGTAGAACAACAGGATGCTAGACCTGAGTGGTGGATGCAATTACTCGATGGTATTGAAGAGGCTCAATCAGAAGGCATAGATATGTATGGTCAGGTACCTCCCAGAGCAACCGGTATTTTGATGGGCCTTACAGCAACACTAAATCCATTTAGATTCCATCCTTCTTATATGGAAATTGCTGATCATCCATTAGAAAAAAGGGTAGAGATTATGAATACTCTTGATTTTAAGAATAAATTACTTTCTGAAGAGGCCGTTTCGATAAATCCCTTAGTAGACGAAATAGTTAGTTCTTATAGAAAGATGTTTAAATTAGGTGAACCTGCTAATTATGAACCTGATCCCAAAGACTCTTTTTTGTCTTTAGCCGAACGTTCTAATATGACGGCTCAAGAGATTGCATACGATGCTATGTTAGAGAAAGACGGAAAGGCCTTGATTTATCATCCTCTATTTAACTATCAAACAGGGGATCTAAGTCTTGTTGAGAAAATGCTTAAACATCCTTATACAATCTCTGGGCTAGGTGATGCAGGTGCACATTGTGGCGCAATTAGTGATGCAAGTTTTCCTACTACTCTTGTTCAGCACTGGTCAAGAGATAGAGAGAGAGGTGACAAATTACCTTTAGAGACAGTTATTAAGATGCAAACATCAGAAACAGCAAATTTACTTGGAATAAATGATCGAGGAATAATTCAAGAGGGTTATAAAGCAGATATTAATATTATTGACTATGAAGGGTTAACTTTACATGAACCTGAAATTATTAATGATTTACCTGCAGGCGGCAGAAGATTAGTACAAAAAGCTTCTGGCTATGACTACACAATTGTTTCAGGAGAAATAGCCTTTGTTAAAGGAGAGGCCACGGGTGCATTAAACGGAAGACTTATTCGAAACTCCCATTAAATATGCCTAGTCATATTTTAGATTTACATGGTTTCAGACATCATGAAGTTGATTTAGCAGTTGAGAACTTCGTTTATTTAAATCAAGATGAAATGCCTTTGACTATAATATGTGGGAATAGTGAAAAAATGCTTTCACTAGTAAGGATTGTATTAGAAAGATCAAATGCCGAATACTATAATGGGTCTGGACATGAATATGGACAGATAAAAGTCCATAGACTTAAATAATATGGATATTAAAGAATTAGGTCCTATAGGAGCTGAGCTAACAGATATAGATCTTAAAAGTCTTAGCAATGAGGATGTGGCTCGTATTAAAATTTATTTTCTCGATCATTCTGTTATCGTGTTTAAAAATCAGAATTTAAACCCACAAGATTTAAAAAATATCTCTAAACTTTGGGGCGAAGCATTGGTACATCCAGTTTTCAAGGGCATAGAGGGACATCCTGAGATTATTGAAATAAAAAATCTAGGAGAAAAATATCATACCAATGCCCATTGGCACTCTGATGTAACTTTCGAAGAGTGTCCACCAGATGCCACACTTTTATATTCTTTGGAGGTACCAGAAAAAGGCGGGGACACTTTGTTCTCCTGTCAGTACCTTGCGTATGATGAATTAGACAGAGATCTGAAATCTTTGCTTTCTGAAAAACTAGCTATCCACAGTAATATCGGTGTTTTGCTGCTGTCTGGAGGAGATCCTAGTAATGCTAAGATGGTTGAACATCCAATATTTAGAGAACACCCTGAAACTGGGAAAAAGGCTTTATATGTTACAGAAGCTTTTGTTAAATCAATTAAAGATATGGACTCCAGAGAGTCTCAAAGAATATTGGAGATTCTTTATAAACATGCATCTAAGAAAGAATATATTTATAGACACAAATGGTCTAACGGAGATCTTGTTGTATGGGATAATAGAAGTGTTCAACATTATGCCGAACATGGTTATGGAGACCAAACAAGAACTATGCATAGATTAACTACATCAGGGAGTAAACCATTTTGAATAACACAGTAACTATCAAGAATTGCAAAGTCGTCAACGAAGGCCAAATTGAAGAAAAAGATTTGGTAATTAAGAACGGCAGATTTGAAAAGATTGGGAATGACTTACTGTCTGAGGGCGAGGTTATTGATGCTGCTGGCTTATTTTTATTCCCTGGTGTCATTGATGATCAATGTCATTTTAGAGAGCCGGGTTTAACAGAAAGAGGAAGTATTAAAACTGAGTCTTTATCAGCTATTGCTGGAGGGACTACTTCTTTTATGGATATGCCGAATGTCATCCCTCCAACCCTTGATTTAGGTTTATGGAGAGAAAAGATATCTATTGCAGAGCAAACTGCATCAGCAAACTTCTCTTTTTATATGGGGACTTCAAATACTAATATTGATGAAATTAAAGCAATTGATCCTAAAGAAGTTTGCGGAATTAAGATTTTTATGGGCTCTTCAACAGGCAACCTTCATGTCGATAGCGATGATGCATTAAATGATTTATTTAAAGAGTCACCAGTAATAATAACTACTCATTGTGAAGATGATCCAATAATCAAGGCTAAAGAGCAGGAATTTTTAGCTAAATACGGTGAAAATATTCCTGTAGAAATGCACGCAGAAATAAGAGCAAGAGAGGCGTGTTTGAAATCTTCTAAAAAAGCAATTGGGCTGGCCGAGAAGCACAATGCTAACTTACATATTCTTCATTTAACTACCAAAGAAGAAATAGAATTATTTTCTAATAAACCTTTAAGCGAGAAGACAATCACAGCCGAAGTCTGTATACCTCATTTATACTTTTCAAAAGATGATTACGCCACCAAAGGCACTTTAATCAAGTGCAACCCATCAATAAAAGAGACAGCTGATCGTGATGCCCTTAGAAAAGGATTGTTAGAAGGTTATATAGATTATGTCGCGACTGATCATGCTCCCCATCAATTAGAAGGTAAATCGAATAACTATATGGATTGTCCTTCTGGAATTCCTAGTGTTCAACACACACTGCTTGTTTTATTGGAGCTTGTTCGGGAAGGTGTTTATTCTTTGAATGACCTTCCTTATTATCTTTCGCACAAGGTAGCAGATAGATTTAAAATTATAGATAGAGGTTATGTTAGAGAAGGTTATTGGGCCGATTGTGTGCTTGTGGATCTAGAGCATGAGCATAAGATTACCAAGGAAAATACATCTTATTTTTGTGGATGGTCACCTTTTGAAGGTGATACTTTCAACTCAAAAATTATAAGTACTTTTGTTAACGGAAGACATGCTTACAACGAAGGAAAAATTTTGGAGACAAATTTGGGTATGCAGTTAGAATTTGATAGATAAATATGGATCAAGAAATTAAATTACACGCTAATAATTCAACCTTCTCTTGGAATATTCCTGAAGGTCCTTATAAATTTTTCTCTGAAGAGGAGATTACATCCTTCAACGAAAGCGGCTTTGTAGTCGTGGAAGATGCTTTTTCGCCTTCGGAAGTAACTGAAGTTATAGAGCAAATAGATCCTTATGAGTTTAATGTTACCGAAGCATTAAAGGGACTGGATGGTGGAAAGTTTTTTATATCTAGAGCTGAAGAAATAACTTTCACTACCCATTTAGTTACTCAATCTGAACAACTTAAAGATTTTAGTCGGCATAAGGTATTTTCCAATATTTGTAGAGACTTAATAGGCCCAGACGTAAGACTTTATTGGGATCAAGCCGTATACAAGAAACCTGGAACAAAAGATGAATTTCCCTGGCACCAAGACAATGGATATACCTTCATAGAGCCACAAGCATATCTTACTTGCTGGATTGCATTAACAGATACTGATGAAACAAATGGATGCCCATGGGTTATGCCTGGTTTACATCAAAAAGGAACTTTATTTCATGAGGCTACAGACTTAGGTCATGAGATACCTTTAGATTCTTCTGACTCAATTTGCTTACCACTTAAAGCCGGAAGTATAGCTATTTTTTCTTCCTTAACTCCTCATCGGACTGGCCCAAATCTATCAGAAGGTATAAGGAAGTCATATATTCTGCAATATGCACCAGACGGTGCAAAACGTGTTATATCTCAGTCATTGACTGAAGATCTAAATGATGAAACTAGGCAGTTTCTAATACTTAAAGACGGCGAAGCAGTAAATTAAGATACAAACCCAGTAAGCCTTTCGTAGGCTTCTGCAAAATCTTCTTTGAATTCTTGTACAACATCACTGGCAGAAATACTCTGGTTCATTAAACCAACTCCCTGACCAACCCAATAAGTAGCTAGATCTTTGGCACCATCATGGCCGCCTTCAGCTAATTTATTTACTTTTTGTAAAGCTGGTTCAGCAACCATAGGTTGCAGCGGCATTGGTAAAGGGTCTGGAGCTTGTTCTGACTCCCATGCATCTGTCCAAGGCGACACCAGCTGTCTTGAGTGCTTTCCAGTTCTACTCCTCGATCTAACTGTCTGACTTGAGTTTGCTGCTACCATTTTTTCTTTTATAACTGGAGGTACTTCAGATTCAACTGTTGTTAACCATACAGAACCACACCAGGCACCTGAAGCTCCCATTGCCATTGCACCTGCCATTTGTTTACCTGTAACAATTCCTCCTGCAGCAAGTATTGGAGTATCGCCATAAGGTTGTATAGCTTGATAAACTTCAGGTATGAGAACCATAGTAGAGACACTTCCACAGTGACCTCCAGCTTCTGTTCCTGAAACAACGAGTATATCCACGCCCGCTTTAACTTGATTAATTGCATGTTGGGCTGTACCCAAAAGTGCTGCAACTTTAACGTCATTATCTTTACCCATTTGGAGCATCCAATCTGGTGGGACTCCTAAGGCATTAGCTATTAGTTTAATAGGATGATTGAACGCCACGTCTAATAAAGCTTTTGCCCCATCAGATTTTGTGTTTGCAGCAAAACTTGAACCTGCGGTGTCAATTGTTCTAAGTTCACTCGCTTCAATATCATGTTTTTCTAAAAGATCTGCTCTGAAATCTGCGTATTCTTGTGGGATCATACCTTTCAGTTTTTCAGCATCAAATTTTTCACTTTGATCTACCATTTTATTTGGAATTAATACATCAACTCCATATGGCTTACCATCAATATGATCATCAATCCATTTAAGTTCTTGTTCTAGTTGTTCCGGGGACATACCTACAGCACCAAGAACACCACATCCTCCAGCCTTTGAGACAGCCACAACAACATCTCTGCAGTGTGTAAAGGCTACTAAAGGAAACTCTATATCCAGAAGTTCACATATTTTTGAATTCATAATCTATCCTTTTCTTATGTTGAGTAATTTTAATAAATTGCCTGTAAGTAGTTCGCAAGAATAAGTTGTGCAATAACTACTATTCCAATAATTACACTAAACAAAGTCATATATTTATAAGTTTTTTTGTCCTCTTCCATTTTTTTCCTCCCTTTAAAAGGGTTATTATTCCCATAAATCATATGAAACGTCAAAGAAAATTATCAAAAGAAGCTTGGAGATGGGCATTTTATGATTGGGCTAATTCAGCATTTGCTACAACAGTCATGGCTGGGTTCTTTCCAATATTTTTTAAATCATATTGGGCTGCTGATCTTACAGACGCTGAAAGCACTTTTGTGATTGGATCGGCTAACTCTATAGTTGGTTTATTGATAGCTATTAGCGCTCCAATCATGGGAGCTTTTGCTGACGCCGGGAACACAAAAAAGAAACTATTAGTAACCTTTGCTCTGTTAGGAATAGTCTCTACAGGTTATCTTTTTTTTATTCCAGAAAGTTCATGGAAATTTGCAATAACTTTTTATGCAATAGGAGTTATAGGATTTTCTGGAGGTAATATTTTTTATGATGCTTTGCTAGTTTCTGTTGCAAATGACAATGAAAGAAACAGGGTATCTTCTCTTGGTTTTTCATTAGGTTACCTTGGAGGAGGTCTGCTATTTCTTTTGAACGTATTAATGTTTTCCTTCCCGAGCTTTTTTGGACTTAATTCTCAAATAGAGGCTGTTTTATGGTCTTTTTTAAGTGTCGCAATTTGGTGGAGTATTTTTACTATTCCACTGCTTACAGGAGTTAAAGAGCCGCAAGTTTCTAGAGAAGGCAAAGGTTTTCTAGAAATCTCAACAGACGCATTTAAGAGTCTATATCAAACTGCTAGAACTATTAAACAGTACAAAAGCGCCGTAATTTTCCTCTTAGCATATTTTTTATATATGGATGGAGTGGATACGATTATCAGAATGGCCACTTCATATGGTTCTGATATTGGTCTCTCAGCTCAATCTATGATTGGAGCATTGCTTTTAACTCAGTTTATTGGCTTTCCTGCGACTTTAGTTTTTGGCAGATATTCTGATAAGTTTGGTCATAAACAAACATTATCCTTTGCTATTTTGATATACATCGGAGTTGTTTTATTTAGTTCCCAAATGGATAGTGCAATTGAATTCTTTATAATGGCATCTATTATCGGACTTGTGCAGGGAGGGGTGCAGGCTATAAGTCGTTCTTACTTTAGTAGTCTTATTCCCGCCAACAAAGCAGCCGAATTTTTTGGGTTTTATAATTTTATAGGGAAGTCTTCTGTCTTTATTGGTCCATTTATGGTGTCCGGGATAGCGCTCGTCACTAATAGTCCGAGTCTAGGTATACTAAGTTTACTTTTATTATTTATTCCTGGATTAATACTTCTTCGAAGAGTGCCTTAATTAAAAAAAACCTCTCTCAGTCATAGCCTCTTTTAAGACGCTAGGCTTATCAGTCATGATTCCATCAACACCTAAATCCATTAGGTTAAACATCTGCTCTTTTTTATCTATAGTCCAGACATGTACAAGTTTTCCCTCTCTTTTGGCTGCATTAATGAACCTCTTAGTTAGAACTGGCACTCCCCATTGTGTTAATGGTATCTGAGCACAATGACCGTTAGTTTTTTTAAATTTAATCCCCACAGATCTGCACATAAGTTTAAAAATATCCATCTGACCTGATGAAGTACAAGCTTCAGGTCCGGCTAGTTTTCTAATTCTCATGAGTCTAGAAGAAGAGAAGGAGGCAAGACAGGTTCTGTTGAGACTATTCATTTCTTTTATAATTCGAACTGAATCCTCTAAAGCTTCTTCAGTCTTAATGTCTATGTTAAAACGTAGTTCAGGAAAACTTTCTAATGCTTCGCTCAATAAAGGTATTTTTCCTCCATTTATCAAATCTACCGATCTGACTTCATTTAAGCTTAACTCTTTGATTGTTTTATTTATGC
>CEVP01090211.1_pt1 | contig 12736 bp, 11 predicted proteins | sample 427071 | NCBI WGS metagenome assembly CEVP01 (sample SAMEA2623808, study PRJEB7988) | marine metagenome | isolation source: saline water (ENVO:00002010), including | reverse complement strand
TTCCATACTTTCTATTTCTGCTGTCTTTTTAAATTCCTGTAGCAGTGACGATAATGCCAATCGTGAGTCGTCAACTAATGAACCAGTTTTGGAAACGATTTTAATTAGTTCTGATTTTGTATCCATTGAATCAGGCAATACAGTGACGTTTTCCGCGGTTACAAATTTGGGAACAGATGTTACGGATGAGGTTGTTTTTTCTGTTGGAGGAACTATAATATCTGGAAATACATATGTTTTTCAACAGCAGGGTAGTTTTGTTGTAACAGCTATATATAACAACATAACAAGTAACTCAATTGTAATCAATGTAACTGTTCTTCTTACAAGTATTAATTTGAGTTCAAATTCCCAATCCTATTTTCTAGGAGATCTAGTTGAATTTAGTGTCATCGGGAATGACGGTATTGATTTAACTGACCAATCTACAATTAGCATCGTAGGGGATAGTGATTTATCTTCCAATATTTATGCAACTTCTGCAGAGGGAATGTTCAGCTTTGTCGCTACTTATCAAGATTTCACATCAGCTGTTTATGATATTAATGTTTTGCCCGCACCAACAAGATTCAATCAAAATGTATTAATTGAAGATTACACAGGAACTTGGTGTGGGTATTGTCCACGGGTTTCACACGCAATAGATTTGGTCAATCAACAAACCTCGGAGGCTGTTGTAGTCGCAATCCATAGAGGAAGTACAGACCCCAACAACTCTTCTTATGACCCCTATAATTTTCCCGCGGGATCTTTAGAGGACTTAATTAATCTTCAAGGCTATCCTACTGCAATGCTGAACCGCACAACAGAATGGAATTCTCCAGAACCTAATAATGTTAATCAAGTTATAGATTTAACTTCTGAACCAGCAGACGTAGGTTTAGCCATAAGTCCAAGTTTAGATGGTTTTGAGATGAGTATTGATGTTAAGGTAAAATTTGGAGGACAGTTCTCAGACTCTGAAGCAAACCTTGTCCTTTATGTTTTGGAGGATGGTTTATTCTTCGATCAAACTAACTATACAAGTTATTATGGCGGATCGAGTGTAATTTCTAATTTTGAACATAATCATGTTTTAAGGGCGTCATTATCAAACCTGAGGGGCGACCTAATTCCAGAAGATGAGTACTCAGAAGATAATGTTTATCAAGTTAATTACACAATGGCAATACCCTCAAATATTTCTGTAAATGAAAATATGACATTGGTTGCATTTGTTACAAATGAGTTTAATGCTGCATTGAACGTAAGAGTTGCCAATTTTGGGGAAACCCAAATATTTGAGGAACTATAAAAAAAGCTGTTCTTTTATTGTTCAAATGAGTTATTTAATCTAAAAACGGATACCTGTAATCTTCAGGTGTAACAAAAGTTTCTTTTATCATTCTCGGCGAGACCCATCGCAATAAGTTCTGCGCAGACCCCGCTTTATCATTTGTGCCAGAAGCCCTTGCTCCTCCAAAAGGTTGTTGGCCTACAACTGCTCCAGTTGGTTTGTCGTTGATGTAGAAATTTCCAGCTGAATTTTCCAAAGCACGTGTGGCTACATTTGCAGCATAACGGTCGGTTGAAAAAACAGCACCTGTGAGTGCATATTCACTAGTTTGATCAATGAGTTCAAGCGTTTCTTCAAAGGCAGCGTCATCGTAAATGAATATAGTAATTACAGGGCCAAATAATTCCGTACACATGGTTTCATATTTTGCGTCTGTAGAAACAATCACTGTAGGCTCAATAAAATATCCTTTGCTTTTGTCATAACCGCCACCGGCAATAATTTCTACAGCAGGATTGCTTTTGGCATTTTCAATGTAGCCCGTAATTTTATCAAAAGCGCCCTCGTGTATGACGGCTGTTACAAAATTTGACAAGTCTTCAGGCCCCCCCATTTTTATAGATTTTAAGTCTTCTAACAAATGCGCTTTAATGTCTACCCATAAACTTTTTGGAAGATAAGCTCTCGAAGCTGCACTGCATTTTTGACCCTGAAACTCAAAGGCACCTCTTATAATTCCCGTCGCCACTTGTTTTGGATGGGCCGATTGGTGGGCCAAGATAAAATCTTTACCTCCGGTTTCTCCAACGATGCGGGGGTAGGTTTTATAATTGTGGATATTAACGCCAATTTGTTTCCACAATTCTTTAAAAATAAATGTAGAGCCAGTAAAGTGCAAACCAGAGAAGTCTGGGCTTGAAAGCACGGTTTCTGTAATCATAACTGGGTCTCCAAAAACAACATTGATAACGCCAGCGGGGACTCCAGCTTCTTCAAAAACATCCATTATCACTTTTGCAGAGTAAATTTGGCTGTCGCTGGGTTTCCAAACCACCACATTTCCCATCAGGGCCATGCATGCGGGAAGATTCCCAGCGATGGCTGTAAAATTAAAAGGGGTCACAGCATAGGTAAACCCTTCCAAGGGTCGGTATTCAATGCGGTTCCAAGTTGCATTGGTACTTTGGGGTTGGTCGTTGTATATTTCAGTCATAAACTGAACATTAAATCTTAGAAAGTCAATGAATTCGCAAGCAGCATCAATTTCAGCTTGGTGGACTGTTTTGGATTGCGCCATCATGGTAGCGGCATTGATCTTAGCCCTGTAAGGGCCGGCGATTAGTTCAGCAGCTTTTAAAAAGATTCCTGCCCGTTGTTCCCATGGCAGTTGCGACCAAGTTTTACGGGCTTCTAAAGCAGTGGAAATCGCTTGTTCTACATGCGATTTATTTGCAGTGTGGTAAATGCCTACAACATGTTGGTGGTCATGAGGTGGGCTCATTGTCTGCGTTTGACCGGTTTTGATGTTTTTTCCATTGATGTACATTGGAACTTCAATTGTTGAATTGTACATATATTTGTAGGCCTTGAGAACATTCTCCCTTTCTACGGATCCTGGAGCATATGAAAGTACAGGCTCATTGATTGCTGGAGGCACTTTAAAAAATCCTTTTCCCATAATTTGAAATGATTAAATAATTAAAACTTAAAATTACAATTTATGGTCGAATCAACCACAAACTTGCGAAGATTAATTTTGGGCAAAATCTGCGCAAAGCCTGAAGTTTGGAATTGTCACTTCAAACTCATGATTGTCAGATAGCCGAAGCATATTATAAACGCCTTTCATACACCCCATAGGCCCCTGAAGTGCACAACCAGAGTTGTAGCGGTAGGATTCAAAAGGTTGAATTATGGGTTGTTTTCCGACAACGCCTTCGCCTTTGACAATTTCATTTTCATTTAAAGCGTCTAAAATTGTCCATTTTCGTGATATTAGTTGTACGGGATGAGGATTGTTATTTTCAATCTCTATGAAATAGTTGAATCCAAAACGAAGTCCCTTTCCGTCAAAATAACTGCACTCAAAATTAGACTGTACGGAAATTTTTATACCTTCGGTAATTTGCTGAATCATCGCTTAAATTTAATTTGTCATTTGAACAGAATTGGCCTCGCCCAATCCAATGAGTTTGTCATAACGCGCTCCAAGGTCACGGTAATAAACAAGCACTTTATAATTGTTTTCAGTTTCATCAAAATTTCCACTGATTGCCCCTTCCTGTAGTGTATTTTCTTTGTCAATAACCACATATTTGTAGTTATAGAAACCTTGTTTCATCAATAATGATGCTTCGTAGACCCCTTTATTTGGGTTGAAAACCATTTCATTCTCTTTTGTTGTTGAAAAATTATTAAATCCACCATAAACATAAACGGCAGCATTTAAGAATTCTGTAGCGCTTAATGAAAAATGAACATAGGTGTAATCGGCTTCTATTCTGGGGTCATCACGGTCTATAACGGTCACCTTAAATCCGCCATTGATATCAGGATTAAAGGTGTATTTTTTGCGAGAACGTTCAATATTTGTATATAAATAACTGTGATAAAGGTCTTGCAAATCAATGTACTGTATGCCAAGATTTGTGGCGCGAATGTCTTTGTTTTCAAAAAATAAATATTCATTCCCTCCCCAAAATAAAGAAGCATTAGTGTATCTGTAGACCAATTCATTGCCCATTATATATTGTGGCTTTAAACCATGAATCGCAGTTTTAAGATTATTGTTTTGAAGCACAGTGGTTTTAATGGTTTCTAATGGATTGTTGAAATTTGAAGTGGTTGGTGTAACTTTAAAATCTACGGATTGTGTTTCGTTGATAAGAGCCACGTCTCTTGAACGTCTTATTTGTACGCCCACATTTGCCATAGGCTCAACGACCATAAATTTTCTACTAAATACTAAATCATCGTAATCGTCAAATATTTTTATAATGTAATTTCCTGAAACTCTTAAACGTGTTTGCTGGTTTGGTATTTGTAGGCGGTAGTGGGAATAAATTTGGTAGGTATTAAAGGAATTTACATAATCCACAATACGGAGGTTGTCCATTCCTGCTAAATATTCTGTTTTCATAAGCTGGGAAGGATTCCAATCGGAGTCAAAATGTTCAATTACATAGTAAAAGTCTTCTTCTAAATTATTCAGAACATCAAATTCTAAGACCAGGCGATCGTTGAGATTAATAATTGCCAGACCAGAGGCATTATCTACAACCCCGAGAGATATGGTTTTGACGTCAGTAGGTGGATCAACCTCCTGAACTTGTCCGGTCAAAAACAATGGCATGAACAATGTGATAATAAAAAACTTGAAGTTGCACATTTATTTTAAAAATTGAAGGTAAATATAACCAAAAATTATGGCGTCTGTACATTTTAAATTTTAACATAAAAAATCCGATTAAATTTTATGACATATGCATTGTTTATTTGTAAATTTGCTCGATTTTAAGATTCAAATTCAAACATCCAAAGATTATATGTCCAAAGAAATTAGAATTAGTAAAGGTCTTGACATCAGACTGGTAGGTGCAGCTGCTCTTTCAATAACAGATGCTATAAAAAGCAATTTTTACACACTTAGGCCTGATGATTTTCACGGAGTAACCCCAAAATTAGCAGTCAAAGCAGGTGCTAAGTTAAAAGCCGGAGAAACTGTATTTTTTGACAAAGCAAATGAAGCCATCAAGTTTGTAACGCCTGTTTCAGGTGAAATCCTAGAAATTACAAGAGGAGACAAACGCCGAATACTTGAGGTTAAAATCAAAGCGGATAAAAAAATATCTTTCAAAACCCATAAAATACCCACATTAATAACAGCCCAAGCAGATGAAATTAAATCTTTGTTGCTTGCATCGGGTTGTTGGCCATTTATCAAGCAGCGGCCCTATGATGTAATCGCGAAACCAGAGCGTCAACCCAAAGCCATTTTTATCTCCGCTCATGCCACAGCACCACTTGCTGTTGATTATAATTTTACTCTTCAAGGAAAAGAAGTTGAACTTCAAGCCGCTGTTACAGCACTCTCAAAACTCACAGATGGTCCTGTACATGTTGGTGTTTCTAAGACTTTAGACTCACCCTTCAAAGATTTACAAGACATTTGCATACACAAGTTGTCTGGGCCACACCCTTCTGGAAATGTTGGCACCCTCATAAATAAAATAGACCCCATAAACAAGGGTGAGACTGTTTGGACAATTGCCCCTCAAGATTTAGTCATTATAGGCGAATTATTATTAACAGGAATATACAATGCCGAGAGAACAATAGCCATGGTAGGCTCTCAAATTGAAGCGCCTCGTTATTTAAAAACCCGCATTGGAAGTGAGGTTGCCACCATGATTTACGATCGCGGGATTCAAAAAGATGCACATGCTCGAATTATTTCGGGGAATGTACTTTGTGGAAAGGAAGTGAAACCGGATGGGTTTTTAGATTTTTACAGCGATGTGATTACGGTCATTCCGGAAGGTGACGATTATGAATTTTTTGGCTGGAATAAACCTGTTTTTAACAAAGTTTCCACATCGAGAGCTTTGACATTCTCGTGGTTAACACCCAAGAAAAAATACGACCTCAATACCAATACCAATGGAGAACACAGGGCGTTTGTTTTGACAGGGTCTTATGAAGAGGTTTTTCCTTTAGACATATTCCCAATGCAGATCCTCAAGGCATGTATGTACAAAGATTTAGACGAAATGGAGGCCCTTGGAATGTACGAAGTGGCTCCTGAAGATTTCGCACTTACAGAGTTTGTATGCGTTTCTAAACAACCGCATCAGAAAATAATTAGAGAAGGATTGGATTTAATGCTTAAAGAAATCGGATAAATATGGGATTAAAATCAAATTTACATAAGCTTAAAGAGAAATACAAAGGGACAAAAATGGCTCCTGCTTTTAATGCCATTCACACCTTTTTGTATTTACCCAATGAAACCACGCACAGCGGGGGTACGCACATCAAAGCTGCAGACGATTTAAAGCGCACCATGAATACTGTTATCATGGCGATGGTTCCTTGTTTGATATTTGGCATGTTCAATGCTGGCTATCAGCACCATCTGGCACTGGGAACAATCGAAGCTTCACACGGATTTTTAGGTGAGACATTCTGGACTTGGGACAATCTTGTTATTGGACTTTGGAAAGTTTTACCACTTGTAGCGGTGTCTTATGGCGTGGGTCTTTTGATTGAATTTATTTTTGCGGTCATTAAAGGCCATGAAGTCGAAGAAGGCTATTTGGTTACCGGAATGCTTGTACCTTTAATTGTACCGATTGATCTTCCCCTATGGATGTTGGCTGTGGCCGTTGCCTTTGGTGTAGTCATTGGAAAAGAGGTTTTTGGCGGTACAGGGATGAATATTTTAAACCCAGCACTAACCATCAGAGCCTTTCTATTTTTTGCCTATCCAACTTGGATGAGTGGCGATAAAGTATGGGTACATGGTGCTGTTGAACGTGCTGGTACAGCAGATGCGATTTCGGGTGAAACCATTCTGGGGAGTTATGCTCAAAATCAGGAAGTTGTTTACAATTATGCCGATATGTTTTTTGGTTTGATACCTGGTTCTGTTGGTGAGACTTCTAAATTACTGATAATTTTTGGAGCCTTGTTTCTCATTTTTACGAAAGTTGGAAGTTGGAGAATTATTTTAAGCACTGTTATAGGTGCCTTGGCCATGGGGCTTATTTTTAATGGTGTTGTGGATGCTGGTCTTATTACATCCTCCAGTAAATTTTATGGGTTAATGGATGTTCCATTTTGGCAACATCTCATTATTGGCAGTATACTTTTTGGGGCTGTTTATATGGCGACCGATCCCGTTACGGCTGCACAAACAAATAAAGGGAAGTGGATTTATGGCTTTTTGATTGGTTTTATATCCATCATGATTCGTGTCTTTAACCCCGCATACCCCGAAGGTGTGTTTTTAGCCATTTTATTAATGAATGTATTTGCGCCAACAATTGACCACTATGTAGTTCAAGGGAATGTAAAAAAACGCTTGAAACGCGTGAAAGTTAAAACAGTATAATTATGAGTAGAAATACAGACAGTAATCAATATACAATCCTCTTTGCTATTGGAATGGTCGTTATTGTAGGGTCTTTACTGGCCTTTACAGCGTCTTCTTTGAAGCCTAACATAATTGAAAACGAGCGCATGGAAAAGCAACAAAACATACTGTATGCGATGGGTGTCAATGAAAATGGAGATAATGATATTGTTTTTGTTAGTACTGATAAAGTCGCTTCAGAATTTTCTAAATATGTCACCACACAACTTGTTTTAGATGCACAAGGAAACGCATTTGAAGACAATGAAGCTTATCTTATTGATGTGAAAAAAGAACAGGCCAAAGCTAAAAATGGCGGTATCAGAGCCTTACCACTTTTTGTTGGTAAAAAAGAAGGCCAATCCTATTACATCATCCCCATTCGTGGCAAAGGACTATGGGATGCTATTTGGGGCTATGTTGCTTTGGATGAGGACATGGTGGTTCAAGGAGCCTTTTTTGATCACGCCGCCGAAACACCAGGCTTGGGTGCCAACATCAAACAGCGTTATTTTATGGATGATTTTATAGGCGAAAAATTACTCTCTTCTACAGGCGATTTCAAAGGCATTACTGTAGCTAAGGGTAATAACGATCCTAAGAACCTTATTAAGGATGATTATGAAGTAGATGCTCTAGCAGGGGCTACCATTACCGGTGATGGTGTATCAGCAATGATCAAGAGTGATCTGAAATTGTATTTACCCTACTTTCAAAATTTAAAAAATCAATTGAACTAACATGGGATTACTTTCAAAAAAAGACGTCAAGTTAATTACAGATCCCTTAGCGGACAACAACCCCATCACCATTCAAGTATTGGGGATTTGCTCAGCATTAGCAATTACTGCAGAATTAAAAGCCTCACTCGTTATGGGGATTGCTGTATTGTTTGTTATGGGAGTTGGTAACGTTGTAATTTCTCTGATCAGAAATATAATTCCTTCCAAAATTAGAATTATCGTTCAACTTATTGTGGTCGCTTCTTTGGTGATTATTGTAGATCAAGTTTTAAAGGCCTTTGCTTACGAGCTTAGTAAAACATTATCTGTATTTGTTGGACTGATCATTACAAACTGTATCATCATGGGACGGTTTGAAGCCTTTGCGCTTGGTAACGGGCCGTGGAGAGCATTTTTAGATGGCATTGGTAACGCATTTGGTTATGCCGTTATTCTTTTGGCTGTTGGGTTTTTTAGGGAGCTTTTAGGGTCTGGTACTTTATTTGGAATTCCTGTGTTGGGAGACCCTATAGAAAAAACGGGACTTTACGCCACTGGATATGAAAACAATGGATTCATGCTGATGCCTCCAATGGCACTTATTATTGTTGGGCTCATCATTTGGGTACAACGCAGTAGAAACAAAGCTTTAATTGAAGATTAATTTTTAAATAAATTAAAACACAATGATAGAACATATCGAATTATTTTTTAAATCAATCTTTATTGACAATATGGTGTTTGCCGTTTTCTTAGGCATGTGCTCTTATTTGGCAGTTTCTAAAAAAGTTGCAACAGCTGTGGGATTGGGTGCGGCAGTCATTTTTGTACTCGCCATAACGGTTCCTTTAAATTGGTTGTTAGATCAATATTTGTTGCAGCCTGGTGCATTGTCTTGGTTGGGCGAAGAGTTTTTAGATTACGATTTAGGCTTTCTATCCTTTATTATGTTCATTGCAACCATTGCTACCATGGTACAATTGGTAGAAATTATTGTCGAGAAATTTTCACCATCACTGTACAATTCTTTAGGAATATTCTTACCATTAATTGCCGTTAACTGTGCCATATTAGGGGGTTCTTTGTTTATGCAATCTCGTGAAATAGAAACCTTAGGATTGGCTGTAAATTATGGCATCTCATCTGGAATAGGATGGTTCTTAGCCATTTTAGCCATTGCTTCTATTCGTGAAAAAATTAGATATTCCAATATCCCTGGCCCACTAAGAGGGCTTGGAATTACATTTATTGTAACGGGTTTGATGGGTATTGGATTTCTCAGTTTTGGAGGGATGTTAACAGGAGGTGATGAAGCTCCAGCGAAACCAACTGAAACAGTTCAAAATGCAGAAATTGAATCTACCTTGGACGAAGAAAAAGAAATTGTAAACATTACTAAAACAGATAACTAATATGATTATTTTAGCTGCTGGAACAACCGGAACTGTCATTGCTACTGTAGTAGCTTTCTTAGTGATTTCTTTACTTCTCATTAGTGTGCTTCTTTTCGTAAAGCAAAAATTATCGCCTTCAGGCCCTGTCAAAATTATGATCAATGGTGAGCGAGAAATAGAAGTGGCATCTGGAGGCACTTTGTTATCGACGCTTGGTAATCAAAAAATATTTTTACCATCTGCATGTGGTGGCGGAGGTACTTGTATTCAATGCGAATGTCATGTCCTGTCAGGCGGGGGTGAGGCCCTTCCAACAGAAACGCCTCATTTTTCAAGAAAAGAATTAAAACACGGTGCCCGTTTGTCTTGCCAAGTCAAAGTAAAACAAGACATGGAAATTACCATTCCTGAAGAAGTTTTTGGTATAAAAAAATGGGAAGCTACAGTCGTTAGAAATTACAATGTGGCCTCTTTCATCAAAGAGTTTGTTGTCGAAATTCCAGAAGATATGGGCTATAAAGCTGGGGGTTATATTCAAATTGAAATCCCTCCCTGTGAAATTAATTTTGATACCATTGACATTACTGCCCACCCTGAAGAACACGACGACCCTAAGAAATTTCAAACCGAATGGGATAAATTTGGTCTTTGGCCTCTAAAGATGAAAAATAACGAAACTGTAGAGCGTGCCTACTCGATGGCCTCTTACCCGGCAGAAGGCCGTGAAATCATGCTCAATGTACGTATTGCAACCCCGCCTTGGGACCGTTCCAAAAATGCATGGATGGATGTCAATCCTGGAGTAGCATCGTCCTATATTTTTGCTCAAAAGCCAGGCGACAAAGTCACCATTTCAGGCCCTTATGGAGAATTTTTCATCAATGAAAGTGATTCTGAAATGCTTTACGTTGGTGGTGGTGCAGGTATGGCGCCCATGCGTTCACATTTATACCACTTATTCAAAACGCTTAAGACGGGTCGAAAAGTTACCTATTGGTACGGCGGTCGTTCCAAACGTGAATTATTTTACCTAGACCACTTTGAGCAATTAGAAAATGAATTTCCAAATTTTAAATTTTACCTTGCCCTCTCTGAGCCTATGGAAGAGGACAACTGGAAAGTCAAAGAAAATATTGATGCGCCTGGTGATGGTTTTATTGGTTTTATTCACAACTGTGTGATTGAACATTATTTAAACCACCACGAAACACCAGAAGACATCGAATTGTATTTTTGTGGACCCCCTTTAATGAATCAAGCGGTCCAAAAAATGGGCGAAGACTTCGGGATACCCGATGAGCACATCCGTTTTGATGACTTTGGAGGCTAAAATCACCATTCAATTAACGTATATAGCCCAACCTTATGTTGGGCTTTTTGTATTTTTGTAACATGCGCAAACCACTTTCTAAACAAGAAATGCACAATTTGGCAATGAATCATGTCGGAAAAGATTTGGAGTCTCGTGGTTTTGAATTTGTAGCCATTAACAGCAAACTCAAAAAACACCCTCAATTTGTGTGTATTGATAAAAAAAGTCAGTATTTTTTTGTGATTGTGCGCGTAGTCAAATTGCCAGAAAATCCTAATAATTACGATGTGGTTTGGATGGAGACCTTTAAAAAGCACGCCTTAGAAAAAGAGGCAAAAGTTTTATATGCTGGTGTTGGAATCGGAAATCCTAAAGGAGATGAACTGCCCATATATCTCAATGAAGAATACCTCATTGAATACAATGGAATTCAAGTAATTGAAACAAATTATAATTAGATGAAAATAAATTATTTCCCAATTTTATTGCTTGTACTTGTTTCTTGCAACAAAGAAATAACAAACACCAAATTAAAGGGCCCAATTTTTGGCACATTTTACGAAGTTACCTATATGTCCAAAGGAAATGAGAACTATCAAAAGCATTTGGATAATATTTTTGAGGCAGTCAACCAATCGATGTCTAATTATAAAGCGGATTCTGATATATCTAAAGTTAACAAGCATGAGCTGGATGTTGTTGATGGCTATTTTGTGGATGTGTTTAAAGCAGCAAAAAAAATATACAATCAGACCGATGGTGTTTTTGATCCGACCATAGGGAAGCTGGTCAATGCATGGAATTTTGGATCAGAAGAATATAAAACAAAACTCGACAGTATAAAAATTGACAGCCTCATGCAATATGTTGGTTTTGAAAAAGTTAGATTAAACAATAATGTATTGATCAAGTCAGACCCCAAGCCTTATATCGATTTCAATGCCATTGCCAAAGGCTATGCAGTAGATTTAGTAGCGGCATTTTTAGACTCAAAAGCCAGTGAAAATTACATGATTAATATTGGAGGAGAACTCCGAACCAAGGGCATCAACATCGAAAAACAAAGCGGTTGGACTGTAGGAATTGAAAATCCCAATTTTGATGGCACACAAAGCTATGACAAGGTGTTTGTACTTAAAAACAGTGCGATGGCCACAACCGGTACATACCGCAAGTTTAAATCGGATGAAAATGGCAAGCGCTATGCGCACATTATCAATACTAAAACAGGTTATCCAACCAGAACCAATATTTTAAGTGTCTCAGTCATAGCTGAGAATTGTATGATGGCAGATGGCTACGCCACCGCCTTTCAGGCCATGGGTGTTGAAAAGGTTAAGGCGTTTTTATCAGTGCATCCAGAATTAAAGGCCTGTATAATTTTTGAAAACAATAACAAGGAATTTGAAAGACTATCCTTGAATAACTTTCCCGTTAATTAGGCTTGTAAACGACGGGGATTAATTCGCCTTCACTAAGGCAATATTTTGAAATTTCTTTTTTAGAAAGTGTTTTGGTAAAATCCACTTTTTCGACTTTAAAACCACAAGATTCCAGGCGTTCAAAATAATCCAATCCGTATACGCGAACGTGGTCGTATTGTCCAAATATTTTGGCACGTTGTTTTGGGTCCGTAATGCTGTTGTCCTCAAAAGTGGTCTTACGATTTACATCCAATGGTATTTGTAAAATGCCCACCCCACCAGGTTTCATCACTCTAAATAATTCTTGCATCGCTTTTAAATCATTGGGAATGTGTTCCAGAACATGATTGCATAAAATAAAATCAAAGCTGTTAGAAGCAAAAGGAAGTTGGCAAATATCGGCTTTTATATCTGCGATTGGAGAATTTAAATCTGTAGTTGTATAGTCTAAGTTTTTCATCTTTTTGAACCGCTT
>CEVP01012319.1_pt1 | contig 12857 bp, 8 predicted proteins | sample 427071 | NCBI WGS metagenome assembly CEVP01 (sample SAMEA2623808, study PRJEB7988) | marine metagenome | isolation source: saline water (ENVO:00002010), including | reverse complement strand
TTTCACAACCAATTGAAGAATTAAATTATTCAATTGAAGAATTAAAGAAGATGATGCAACAAGCAGCACTCGAATTAGACTTCGAAAGAGCGGCAATGTTGAGAGACAAAATTCTCGACTTGGAATCCTCATGACGCAGTCATGGGTTTCATATGCGAAAGCCTCGCGCACTGTCCATGGCAATAGACCCCGAGTCATTTGACGAGCCGGTCAAAGACTACGATTTCGCATCCTTAGGAGATGCTTCTTCACTTATTGACCAGATGGCAACAGCCGGTGGTTTCACTGCAACCAAACTAGCCTATGCTAGAGAAATTCTCAAAGATATGAAAGCAGAGATCGATGAGGTAGGAGGAGACCCTAGTAAAGTCACAAACTGGCTCTCTTTCCCAGCATGCCTGTGTGCTACCGGCACTAGAGGATTTTTTGTTGAGGCAGTGAAGCGTAAAATGTTCAATGTGGTTTCTACAACTTGTGGAATGTTAGACCATGATATCGCTAGAGCATACAAGCACTACTACCACGGTGCTTTCGAATTAGATGATATTGAACTGGGTGAGCATGAGTTGATGCGTTTAGGAAACGTAATCGTTCCAAATTCTAGCTATGGAGAAATTATTGAATCAGTAGTAATGCCTGTTCTTGAAGATATCAGAACCGATAGGATTGCAGAAACAGGAAAAGAAGGCGCTGATGCATGGCTCGGGTTCGGCTCCATCCACCTAGTATGGGAACTTGGGAAGCGAATCGGAACGCCTGATTCACTAATCTATTGGGCTTACAAGAATCAAATTCCTGTGTGCATACCTGGAATCACAGACGGCAGTATTGGGGCGCAGTTATTCATGTTCAGGCAGAAATACCGTGATTTCCATATCGATACTCTTGCGGATGAACAAGTGATGAGCGATCTAACATGGGATGTGGAGAAATCCAACGCTCTCATGGTCGGAGGAGGTATATCCAAGCATCACGTAATTTGGTGGAATCAATACAGAGGGGGTCTAGATTCTGCAATCTACATCACTACGGCTCCTGAACACGACGGTAGCCTTTCAGGTGCTCGATTGAGAGAAGCAATCAGTTGGGGGAAGATGCGTCCAGAAGCGCCAAATGTTTGCGTTGAGGGAGACGCTTCTGTTCTATTGCCACTTCTTGGCGCAGATATATTCAAAGGTGAGTGAATGAGAACGATTTTCCTATCATTACTGATGGTCAGTGCATCACTTGCTGGGTGCTTTGGAGAAGAGGAAGCCAAACCCACAATTGTGGAAGAAACCGTTTGGGACTTTGAAAGGCCTGAACTTACTTGGTACCATTTTGCCGATGCGATTGATGCTTGGGGCAATAATGAGTATGAATTCAAAGACAGAAATATGCCATTTATTGCTACTGGAACATATTACGGAATAGGGATGTCAACGTTTGAGCCGACAATGGGAATCACTCAAACCGATACGATGGTCATGAGTTCGTATGGTAACGGTCCAGGCGGCTCTACTGCGGTTGTCTCCTGTGATTTAATCGGCATGTACGATACACTGTCCTATTCTTGTGAAAATGTGTACGACCCACTGCTGCCAATCGTCAATTCAAATGACCCTTACATCTACGTTGATCCTTGGACTGGTCGAATAATGAAGTTCGACATGCATGCATTGCTAGGAATGACTGTTGAATGGTCAGATGATGATGGAGCCTCATGGGATGGCCCGAGTGTTGCAACACAGATTTATTCGGTTCAAGACCACCAAACTATTGCTAGCAGCAATATGCCTGCTTTCGCTCATCCAACAACGTGGATGTTCTGTATTAATGGAAACGCACCACACCCGTTGTGCTCTTCGAGTCAAGATGGAGGTGCCACGTGGGGTCCTGAAACCTCAGGAGCGCCCGTTACATGCAACTCTGGAGGCCTTTCTGCGCACTTAGTGGGCAGCGTGGATGGAAACTTCTATCGTGGCAACAAGGGATGCACAGGAGACGGTTATTCTGTATTCAGAACGGCAAATGCTGGACTGTCATGGACTGAACATGTCCTACCAACAACTGAAACCGGTATAGCCGATACCTGGAATGCTGAAGAAGCTCAAGTCGAAGTCGATACTGAAGGAAATGTACACGCTATGTGGATGGGGCTAGACAACATGCCTTACTGGTCTTACTCAAGAGACCAAGGCGACACATGGTCTAATGCCACAATGATTGCACCACCAATCAATTTGTCAGGTACCGGCTTCCCTGTAGTAGTGGCAGGCGATACAGGAACTGTGGCATTCGGATATGTTGCCGAAACAGAAGGCGAAGACGAGGTATGGAATGCATACCTTACCTATGCAACAGATGCTTTCAACGAGACACCATTATTCACAACTGTACAATTGAACGGAGATGATGACCCAATCGATACAGTCGTTGATTGTGGATACAATCGATGTGGCGGCCTAGGAGACTTCCTTGACATCAGAGTCGATGCATACGGTAGAACATGGTTCTCACTATCTCACAACATCGCTGATATCGGCATATTCGCTACCTTCGATGTAGGCCCGAGCCTACGAGGCGAGACAATATTCATGCTACCTGAGATGCCTGCAGGTGGTCCTCAGACTCTGTGATTAGCACTAATTCGGCTATTTCACCACTGGCACGGTTCAAGATGGGTTTTTCCTCCCATCAGAGGAACTAAACAATCGGGAACGCTTACTCGGCCATCCTCAAGTTGGTTTTGTTCCATGATCGCTACAAGAGCTCTGCTAGTTGCAACCGCTGTTGAATTTAATGTGTGAACTGCAGCGTTACCTTCACTAGTCCTGTAACGCATTCGTAGCCTATTTGCTTGGTAGTCTGTACAGTTTGAGCAAGAGACGATTTCCTTGAATGCATTAGCACCTGGAAGCCATGCTTCCAAATCGTACTTCCTTGCAGCAACGGTTCCCATATCGCCTGTACAGATGTTTACTACCTCGTAATGTAGTCCGAGTTCATCCCAAAGGTCGACACAATTCTGCAACAAATCTTCATGGTGGTCCCAAGAATCATCAGGATGAGAAATCACAATCTGCTCAATCTTTGTGAACTGGTGTACTCGCCAAATTCCACGGTCTGAGAGGCCGTGAGCACCAACTTCTCTGCGGAAACAAGGGCTTACTCCTACCATCTTTATCGGAAGTAGGCTTGGCTCGATTACTTCATCCATATACATCGAAGTGAGAGGATGTTCGCTAGTTGCAATCATGTATAGCGGGTCTGGAGTGATGCCATACATTACTGTCTCAAAGTCAGACAGATCTGTGACTCCCTCGTAGGCTTGACGATTCATCATTACCGGTGGTTGCACAAAGGTGAATCCACGTGATGCTAAGAAATCGACAGCATAGGTTTGAAGAGCTAACTCAAGGCGTGCTAAATCTCCTTTTAGGAAGAAGAAGCGACTGCCTGCAATCTTTGCAGCACGTTCTAAATCGACCCATTTGTTCATATCGATTAATTCGTTGTGAGTTCTTGGCTCAAAATCGAATTCTGGCTTTGCTCCATGTAGAGAATGCTGTGTGTTACCAGATTCGTCATCTCCTTTCGGCACAGCATCATGAAGAAGGTTTGGGATTCGCATTCTAATGCGATCTCTTTCTTCGAGCAGAGTGTTCGCCTTCTCATCTAAAGCAGCGATTCTATCGCCCAAATCTTTGACTTGGGCCATGATTTTGTCCGCTTCTTCTTTGTTGCCGCTCTTCTTTGCGTCTGCGATCCCTCGCGCTGCTAGATTACGTTCTCTTCGGCCATCTTCCATTTCTTTCAGAGCGCCTCTCCATTGCTCGTCTAAATCGATTACTTGGTCGATTCTGTCATGAGGTATTCCACGCTTATCGTGATCTGCACGGACCTTATCCACTTCATTTCGAAATAAATCCATACTCAGCACGAAAATCACCTCACAATGTAATTCCAAATGAAAATGCTGCACTACCCACGAATATTAGCCCGCCAATAATGTAACCTAAAATTGCGCCTCCATTCAGTAATGGAAGCCCAGCCTGTGGCCTACCTGATGCCACATAAGTCATCAGAACGAAATAACCAATCAAACCACCTATCAGTGCAGATATGCCTACTGCTAAACCGCTATCAGAAATGTAGTTGACACAAGAAATCACCAACATTCCGGGGAAAATTACGTCTCCAAGACCCATGAACATGGCTTCCTTAGGCTTCTTTCGCTTTACGACCTGCTTAGGAATGGATTCTGCCGCACTTTCTGCTGGAGCATCGCTCTGTTGCTCGGGCGGGCGAATTGAATCCTTTTCATCAAGCATTGAGTATCCGCTCTCCTGAGGTGCAACTAGTAATATTGGCAGATTTAGTCCAATCATTGTATCTGCAAGGTCTAACATGTGCTTTGAGCGATAGACTGCCCATGCATCATATATTGCAGCAAGAACCATGAAAATTACAATCAGTGTTGGAACGAATGTTACTCCTAGCATAACGATTACACCGGCTCCAACCAATACTCCAACAGTATTGACAATGTACCATTCTGGACGAATCATAAGAGCAGTCATTAGCAAGACTGCAAGACCAATTCCGACTAGGAACGCTGTATCATCCCACTGAATTCCATAGATATTGTACATTGTATCGGGGTTGAACTGACCACTTTCTACAACGAACATTTCCATTGTATTATTATTCGAATCTTGATATTCTGAAGTTCGTGTTGTTTTGATGTCATACCCATCGATGAACATAATTGAATCAGAACCTAACTCTACATTAATAGTGACATACTCTATCAGTGAATCATTGAATAGGCCGTGAATCCCATCACCATCGGCAATCCATAACTCATCACCATTACGAGCGTCTAGATCGAAGTTTGCGATGTATGCAATCGGCCCTTGGAAGGAGTCGCCTCCTCGGAATCTATCTTCCTCTTCGAAAATCTCATCAACCTCTTCATCGATAATCTGAGCATCTATTGCTCCATTTTCAAACCCTGCCATCACTAATTCTTGTGATTCATTCCAAGGATTGGTTACCACATTGAATGCCGAAATCAAATTATTTGTTTCAGGAATGAGAATCCATTCAAGACTACAACCGTCAGCCCAATTTGCAGGTCTCGGCCCTTGCTCAACATAAGGGCTGGATGATTGTTCCAATTCAATCATAGCTGCACCGTATGGAGTCGCCACTAGCAAACTATCTGAATCATATTGCCGGCTCATTAGAACCTCACCATTCGTTTGTAATTGGGGGTAAGACCATTCAGCAACATTGCGATGAATTTCGACATCATCCATCAGTTCTGACTCAATGAAGGAATTTGCAAAGGTCTCGGACCTGACTATTGTATTCGTAGCGGTCAAAATATACAGCGCACCTTTCCTCTGCCCAGTTTCTGCTTCAGCGTCTTCAATGACTTCTAAGGCTGAAACGCAAGGTCCAATCTCTGCTATTTCAGTAGCATTAACCAGTGTACCATCCCAATTTTCAAATTCAAAACAAGCGTACTTGCTCAAAATTTCGCCGCTGTCTTTGTCTAAAGTCCATATCCATGCATTGTTGTTGACAGTGTAGCCATAATCACCTTCGATTACTGCAAACTGGTCAGGAATCCCAGGGTATGAATCCAACTCAACAGACCATTGAGAAGTAGCATTAGACGATTTCTTGGAGACTATCAACGAATGTTCAGATTGATTATCGCCATAAATCACTTTGTGAGTAATTATCGTACCGTCGCTGTTAACAGCGAATAAATTCTCTTCCACATCTTCAAAATCTGTAAATTCAAAGGCCTCAGTTTCTATTTCAGGTACCAATAGAATATGTGCGCCTGGCACGGTAGTATAGCAAAGAGCAAGGAATAAAACGAACAGAATTCCATACTTGATGAAATGTTGCAGGTGATTCTTTGCTAACCACAAAATCATGAAAGTAAATGCAAAAATAGCAACCAATTCAACAATAATCCAGCGGACTTCTGTAGATCCGGATTCACCAAATGCTTGTAATCCTGCAGCATCAAACCAAGGCTGCAACCATATTCCTATGAAAATGGTAATCACGAACATGAAAGCCATTCCAATCATGCCCGGAGCCTGCTCAATCATATTGGAAAGAAGGCTGTCTTCTTTGGCCAATTCACGTTCGACGCGCTTGACATGGTCTGTAGATGAAGACTCTCCCATACTTTACACCGAGAGTGAGGGTGGTTTTCTAATCATTGGATGGTCTGGCCCCTACGGGGCCAATGACCGATAAGACTGTTCGAGAGTGGTTATATGCCTCCAAATCAAAGGGTATGTCGCTTGGATTATCCAGAGTAAACGCAGCACTGGAAGCCCTTGGGCATCCAGATAAAGAAATGGATTGTATCCATGTTGCCGGCTCAAATGGCAAAGGAAGTACGTGTGCACAATTAGTAGCCGGGTTAATTCGTGCAGGTTATCATGTAGGACTGTTCTCTTCACCTCATTTGATTAGTATTGAAGAACGAGTTAGAGTTGATGGCAAGGCGATTTCAAAGGATGATTTTGATACCGCATTACAACAAATCAGGGACCTTAATTGTGAACTAACTTTTTTCGAAATAACATACCTTACTTCTCTAATCGCTTGTAGAGATGCGGGGGTATCAATAATGGTTCTTGAAACAGGGTTAGGTGGCCGACTTGATGCAACTAGATCGGCTGAAGTTGTGGCCTGCCTTGTCACTTCAATCAGTTTGGAGCACAGCGATATTTTGGGAGATACTATCGAAAAAGTCGCTAGAGAAAAGGCAGCAATATGGAGACCTGGAATTCCAATGCTAATTCGAGATCCTGGAAATGCACGAGTTCGTAATGCCATGCGTGATGAAGCGATTAGTGCTAGATTCTATTCTCCCGAACCATCTACATTCATGGATGAAGCCGGTGATTTAGCAGAAATGTTGTGTTCTATGATCGGTTATTCCTTCATTCGCAGACCCATTTCATGGCCTGCAAGAATGCAATACATACCAGGTGAGCAGAACTACTTACTCGAAGCAGCTCACAACCCAAGTGGAATGAAAAGAGCAATTCCCGAGATTGCTACAATCCTACCCGAGAGGTGGTCGCTCTTACTTGGAACCTCACCTCAACAAGACATGGATGCGTTCCTGGCTCCTATCTATGAATTAATGAGAGCATTTCCTCCTGTTGAAGTGATAACAACCGAGCCACAAAACGGGAGATATCCCGGTGTTGAAAATCCCCTTAATGGAGTGAAGCACATCAAAAAACCAGATGCTGCTTTAGATTCATTCTCTGAAGAATCGGACCTCATAGTCGTAATCGGATCACTATATCTATGCGGAAATATACTCTCTCACCTAGGTCTTAATGCCGACATAGTTTATTGAATGGGGAACCAATCAGTTCGTTTGGGGCGGCTCTATGAGTAACAAATGGGACCATCGATTCATTGAGTTAGCAAACCACATTGCGAAATGGAGTAAAGACCCTTCAACCAAAGTCGGTTGTGTTATCGTAGGAGAGGACCGTGAAATTCGATCAACTGGATTCAATGGGTTTCCAAGAGGCATAAATGATGACGAGGAAAGGTTGAGTAATCGTGAACTAAAGTACCCGTTAATCTGCCATGCGGAAGAGAATGCAATTATGCACGCCGCAAGGATTGGAGTTTCACTCAAAGGCAGTACTGCATACGTAACTTGGCCCCCTTGTTCAAGATGCGCTAGGTCATTAATCCAAGCAGGAATAAGAGAAGTTGTATATTATGGAGATGTCGAAATTCCAGAAAGATGGGTTGAAGACTTCAATGTGTCATCGAGTATGTTTGTTGAAGCCGGAGTTGGCGTTCGCAAAATTTGAGCCATAATTCATGTTTTTCTAAAGCGCAATACCGGTGCGTTCAAATGGAAAGTTTGCTAGTTTGACTCTATGCGAGGGCATGTTTTGTTGGTGTCCTTGATTCTGCTTCTATCGCCGGGTTGCACCTATTTTGACGAAATTTCTGGCGAAGAAAATGTAGATGCAACTCAGCAAATTGACCCAATTTTTGGATGTACTGACTCTGAAGCCAACAATTACAACTCAAGCGCAACCGAAGATGATGGCTCGTGTGAATATGATGAACCAGAGCCCGAACCTGAACCTGTTTTGGGTTGTACAGATTCTGATGCGATGAACTATGATTCAAATGCAACTGAAGATGATGGCTCATGCCAGTATATGGAAACGATTCCATGCAATGGATTGGTCATACTTTGCCACAGAACTTACGACCAAGTAACATTCCCTGAAACCCACAATTCCTACTCAACTCACGAAGATAATATCTACTATCCTGCAAGCAATCATAGAACCGGATTCCAAGCACAGTGGAATGCAGGGATGAGGGCATTCATGCTAGATACTCATTACCTTACAACGGCTGACCAAAGCGCATCGAATGTACGATTTTGCCATGGTGATTCAGATAGAGGATTTAGCCCCTGTACTTACGGAGCTGTTGACCCTTGGAACTGGTTGAGCAATCTAGAATCGGAAATGAATAGTGAAGAAAGAGACATTGTCACTTTACTGATTGAAAATTATGTTGAGCCCGACCATTTGAAGGATATATTCGATGACGTGGGACTGACAGAAATGATGTATGTGCATGAAATGAATTCCGAATGGCCCACCTTGATTGATATGATCAACATGGACAAGCGTCTTGTTGTTTTCTGGGAGCAATCGGGTGATTCTGGACACCCTTATTTCCATGATTTCCTCACGCATAGTTGGACCACAAATTATGCTGATGATGATACATCTTCAATGGACTGTGAGAACTTGAGAGGCGATGTCAACCAACCTGTGTACCACATGAATAATTGGTTGAAAAATCAAGCAGGATTGTCAGATCCAAACCGCGCTAGTGAAGCGAATGATGTTGATTTCATGGTTGAACGCGCAATCGAATGCATCGAACTTCATCAAAAGCGTCCTACCTTCATCGCAGTCGATTGGTGGGAAGAAGGAGATGTTGTTGAAGCGGTTGAAAGGGTTAACCTGATGGAACTAGATTCTGACTAGCCCCAGAATCGCCGCGTCCTAGCATATTCTATTTCTGCAATATGAATTGCTTCTAACAAAGCCTCCTTATCTCCACGCTGAACTTTACGCATCAGCCTTTGACAAGTTGCTTCTCCAACCCCTCTTCCCATCAATGCAAGTATGGCGTCCATCCCTCTATTTGCAACAGTCTGAGCATTTTTCATCATCCGGTCTCGTGTTTTTTCGTCATCTGATTTTACCCATTCAATCAGTTGCTTTTCTAGGCCTTCACGTGCGCAGGCCAACATATGTCCACCGCAACTCAAGCATTTTTTTGCATCCGACATTTCAGGATATCTTGCAACCCTGAACCTTCGTATTGAATGGCACTTTAAACAGCACAGGACCGCTCTCTCGTTCATCAATCGGCCCTCAAGTCTAGCACGGACTTGTTGATTGTCGAAATTTGGGAGAAGTAGGTCTTTTTCCGAGCGACTAGAGATACCTAGAGGTCCCATTGCAGTTACTTCTAAACTAATCAATCCGGATTGCAATGCCCGCATTATATCGCTAGCACCATTGACATCCATTCTCTCATGGAATAATTTTGACAACACTTCTTCAAGAACTGGTGTACCTCTATACTTCTTCAACAATGCTTGGATGTTGATTTTTCTTGGATCCACTCCGTGTCGCAAAATTCCGAAAATTTTGGCTATTTGTGCGAAGCGCCATCTAACTTCTCTAGAATTTGGAAGAGTTACTGACAAGACGCCTTCCAATGCTTCAGGAGGAGTATCGCATAACCATTCGATAATCTCCCTAGGAGCAACCCCGCCTACCTGTAGTGAAATTCTACACGGTTCAACGACTAATCTGCCCCACTTACCTGTACGGGTACTTGCCATCGCTAACAGATAGTGCCCAAGAGCTTCATTGATCCGGTTCCCCTGACATGAATTGATTACCAAAGCCTCGTCTCTATCTTCGATTGTAATCAAACGCTCGCTAGGAATCATTCCTGCTGAGTCAAAGTGAGTGGTAATTATCTCTGCGATTATTCCCTTTGCTTCCCCGTTCAGCGGATAATCTTCTAATTTTGAATCACCTTTGAGTAATTCTGCAGGATCGATTTCATTCACTTTTTCATCAACCATCAGACCTAAGTCAATAGCAAACAAACGACGTAATCGCCCCGCTTCTCTTGCTACTTCGGCTGGAGTTGGAGGTAATTCTCCCACCCATTGAGGAGCATGTCCTTGGTCGGAAACGGGAGCCACTAGCAGTTCATTTTGCTCAGGGTCTGCATCTACGACAATCCAGGTTCTACCTGCCATAACGAATCTTCTTTGAGTTCCATCTTGGTCTTCACCACCATCATTCAATGATAGCACGAATGCTTCGTCTACATTACCAAGTTGCTTTCGAGTAACAGCATCTCGAACCCTATACGATTGTTTATCTGGGATCATCGAAAGGTGCCTGCTTACCCATTCTCGTGTCCTTCCTGAGCGACTCAGCCAACCCTTAGCGAACTTGGGTGGTACATCGAATGACAATTTTGCCAAATCCTCGCTGGGTTCTTCATCGTAAGCGAGTTTGGGTTGTTCAGGAAGTGGCTTTTTGTGATGCTTTTGGAATTCCTGCCATACATCATGTGGCCAGCGATACCAAGGAACAGTAGTTGGATCTTCTACGCACCTTACAACCCATCTATCAGCAAGAATATTACCAATCGAAATTGTTTCTTCTCGTGACCATCCTTCGAATTGATATGCACCAGATATTGCTTGTGAAACCGTATCGATTGGAAGTGCGCCGTGACTGTGTATCATCATTACAATTTGATTTGCTGCTACAGAAAGAGGGCGGTCCCTCCATTCTACTGCTTCGATTTCTCCAGCTATCGCTTTGCGCGCGATTACTGCAGACTCGAATATATCATCACTTTCCCATGACAGAAGGTGTCCTCGACCTATTCCTCCCAGCCGGTGATCTGCTCTACCAACTCTTTGCAACATTCTATCTACAGAACGAGGGGAGCGTATCTGCACTACATGATTGACACTACCAACATCAATTCCCAACTCCAAACTCGAAGTACAAACCAAACCTTGCAAATTCCCTTCACGGAGGTCATTTTCCATTTGCGTTCTAGTTTCCTTCGCAAGAGATCCGTGATGAACACCAATCGATAGTTCTGGAGCAATTGCTGTCAATCGTTGAGAAACTGTTTCGGCACTATTTCTCGAATTTACGAAAATTAAGCAAGGGAACTTGTTAGCAACTATATCCGCAAGTCCTCTCAATGTTGCGTGCGCTCTTGGAGAAATTGCTAATTCCAGTGAACCGATTTCATCTTCAGGTAGTTGAATGACCGCATCTACTGAAAGTTCTGTTGAACGTGGAGCGACCGCATTAATCGCTTCAGCATCTTTGGACAACCACTTCGCTACCTGGTCAGGATTTCCTACCGTTGCTGAAAGGCCAATTTTCTGAACCTGTCTGCCGATGAATGATTCCAAACGTGAAATCCCAACCGAGAGTTGCCAGCCTCTTTCTCCATCAGCCATTTCGTGAACTTCATCGATTACAACCGCCTGAACACACTTGAGTAATTCTCTCAATTTTGAGCCTGTGAACATAAGTTGGAATGTTTCTGGGGTTGTGATCATCACATTCGGTGGATTTCTGACCTGTTTGGTTCTTTCCGATTGAGTAGTATCTCCATGTCTGAGACCGAGACGTAAGCCTACTGCGGAAGTAATTTCATCCAATCGCCTGTCCACGTCTCGGTTTAATGCACGCAGTGGAGTGATGTAGAGAATTGACATACCCTGCCATTTTTGTTTTAGGCATCTGTCCAATAATGGAAGCATTGCAGCCATTGTTTTTCCGGAACCAGTTGGAGCAATAACCAACCTGTCACCGCCGGATGAAATTGCATTTTGAGTTACTTCTTGAACCGGCGTTGGTGTCCATTTTCTCTCTTCAAGGGCCTTCTGGAGACTCTCGTCGAGTTTGGAGAATACACCCTCGGCCATGGTTGCTGGGCGAAGTCACTGGTTCAAGAGGGCAACGATTTGAAAATCAATAATCTTCATCGTAATCGTCGTCTTCATCCTCTTCATCTTCATCCTCTTCCCAATCTTCTTCTTCTTCCCATTCTTCTTCGAAAAGAGAATCTTCGCCATGGTTAATCGCGGTTCTATTTGCAGTTATTCCAATAGCAACTAGAACGATTATCGATAGAATCGAGAATAGCCAAATCAGAGGTTCTTCACGTATAGAATCAAACCATCCCATGTATGAAACATAGACAATTTCGACTTTATGATCTGCAGAGTTGTCATCATCATTAACTTCAACGATGACATCATCTGGGTCTACTTCGACACGAATGCGGTCAATTCCTTCCTTGGCAGTCCACTTAGCCGAAACTGGAATATTCTCATTTGCATCGATATTGTTCAGTGTTACTGTATCGAATGGTACAATTGCATCTCCTGCATAGAATGCGACTTTGAACTGATAATTGGTTTCGCCTCCAACATTTAGCACATTTGCAGTGATTTCGATTTCTTGCCCTGGAGCTACGTGGTCATCTGATAACTCAATTGAGCCGATCTTTAATTGAGGGCCGACTGCACCCAATCGAACCCATTGCCTCTCGAAGTCTGTATCATCTGCAGCTATTTCGGCAATAGGACTTGCCTCAGAATTAGATACAACTGGGAATTCATTACCTGCTGAATCATATCCAGTCAGATAGAAACCTACCCAGTCTCCTTCACGCAGTGTGATTCTTCCGTTATCGGTCAAGTC
>CEVP01060167.1_pt1 | contig 12893 bp, 13 predicted proteins | sample 427071 | NCBI WGS metagenome assembly CEVP01 (sample SAMEA2623808, study PRJEB7988) | marine metagenome | isolation source: saline water (ENVO:00002010), including | reverse complement strand
AATTGTTGAAGATCAGCATCAAGTTCTGCTACTTTTTGACCTTGAGCTACAGTTCTAATAATAATCCCAAAACCTTTTGGTCTTATACTTTGAACGAGTCTTTTTAATCGATTTTTTTCGCTATTTTCTTCAATTTTTTGAGAAATTGAAACTCGATCTGAAAAGGGCAACAGAACCATAAAACGTCCAGCCAAAGACAATTCAGAGCTTACTCTCGGTCCTTTAGTGGATATAGGTTCTTTGACTACTTGAACTAAAACTGTATCTTGACTTTTAATTACATCATTAATATTTCCTTCCTTTGAAATATCAGTTTCAAACTTAAATCTTTTAAGTAAATAATCTTTGTGTTTACCTGTGGTTATTTGTTTTATAAATTTTAATAAAGAAGGAAGTTTTGGCCCTAAGTCGTGATAGTGTAAAAAACCATCTTTTTTATGACCAACACTTACAAATGAAGCATTAAGCCCAGGAATTAGTTTTCTAATTTTGGCGAAAAAAATATCACCAACGGAAAACTTATTATCTTCAACTTCTTTACTTAACTCAACTAATTTTCCATCCTTGAGTAAGGCAAAATCAACAGCAGAGGAATTGGATCGTATAATCAGTTCTTTTTTCACTCTGATAATTTTTATAATTATTACAAACTTTGTAATAATTGATTAAACAATATATGTATTCAGGTATTTTCCGTTGCTTGGATAATAAAATACTCAAGCATTTCAATGAACTTGGGATAATTTTTTTTAGTGTATCACCTTACACTTAATCTTTTTTATGACGGTTAGCTCTTCTTCTTTTTTTTCTTTTGTGAGTAGCTACCTTATGTCGTTTTCTTTTTTTTCCGCTCGGCATACAGCTGGCTTTAATTGGTTAAATTAGATTTTATACTGAAACCTTAGCTTTTACTGCATTAACAAAAACTTTAGAAGCTTTGAATGCAGGAATATTGTGAGCAGGGATAATAACTGCAGTATTTTTTGAAATATTTCTTCCTGTTTTTTTTGCTCGAGTTTTGATAATAAAACTCCCAAAACCACGTAAATATACGTTTTCACCTTTTTCTAATGAACTCTTAACCTCAGACATAAAGCTCTCTATGGTTATTTGAACATCGTTTTTATCTATACCTAGTTTATCCGAAATGTTTGAAACAATATCTGCTTTAGTCATTTTTTTATCTTTAAAAATTTAAGGGCTAGCAAATATATAAATTATTAACAATCTGTTTACTATGTTTTTATATTTAAGTTGTTAAGTTATATTTGAATTTATGGTTTTTTCTGAGAAATTATTGAATTGGTATAATTTAAATCTTCGAAGCTTTCCTTGGAGAGAGACTAAAGATCCATACAAAATATGGATATCTGAGATCATATTGCAGCAAACAAAAACCGAACAAGGACTTCCCTATTATAAAAAATTTATCAAAAAATACCCTACAGTGTTTTCTTTAGCTAAAGCAAATGAAAATGATATTATTAAGTTATGGCAAGGCTTAGGTTACTATTCAAGAGCTCAAAACTTATTCCATACAGCAAAAATAATAGCTAATGAGTTCAATGGAGTTTTTCCAAAGACACATAAAGAGATGATGAAACTTAGGGGTATAGGAGACTATACAGCTAGTGCAATAGGATCTATTTGTTATAATAACCAAGAATCTGTAGTAGATGGAAATGTATATAGGTTTCTCGGAAGGTATTTTGGAATCAATATGCCAATAAATACTTTAAAAGCTTTTAAATTTTTCAAGTCTTTAGCAAACGAACTTATTCCACCAGATTCTCCAGGTGATTTTAATCAAGCCATGATGGATTTTGGGTCAATTCAGTGTAAGCCCAAAAGTCCAAGTTGTAGTACTTGCATTTTTTCAAAAAGTTGCTACGCACTAAATAAATCTAAAATAAGTTTATACCCAGTTAAACCAAAAAGAAATAAAATCAAAACCCGTTATTTTAATTATTTATTTATTCATAATACAAAGAATCAAACAGTATTAAAACAGAGACTTTCAAAGGGAATTTGGCAAAAATTATATGAGTTTCCACTAGTTGAAACAAATGTAACTTTAAAAAAACCAAGTATAGAATTTAAAAAAATCATCAATAAATATGCAAAGAAAGATTCTTACTCAATCACCCCTGTTATGTTAAAACCTATAACTCATAAATTGAGTCATCAAATTCTGAAAATACAATTTTGGAAAATATTTTTATCTAGTGAAACAGATTTACCAGTAAAAAAAAATAAAATTATGTCTTATCCTGTTCCGGTTGTGATTGAAAAATTTATTAATCAATTTTATAAGACAGTTACTTGATTTTTTATCTTTGGGAAAAATAAATAAAAATTTAAATGAGTGGAACCATTAACAAAGTTATATTGATTGGACATCTAGGAGATGATGTTAAGATGCATTATTTTGATGGAGGTGGTTGTGTTGGGAGATTTCCGCTTGCAACAAATGAAAGCTATACAAATAAATCTTCTGGAGAAAAGGTCATCCAAACTGAGTGGCATAATGTGATTGTAAGAAACAAGGCTGCTGAAATATGTGAAAAATATATTAAAAAAGGAGATAAAATTTATATTGAGGGAAAACTCAAAACTAGAAAGTGGCAGGACAGTGATCAGAAAGATAGATTTAGTACTGAGATCATTGTAAATGAATTCACTTTTTTATCAGGAAAAATCATTGAAAAGGATCAAAAAGAAGAGAGCTCAAACTTTAACAATGAAACTAAGCAGAATGATGAAAAAGAGGATGATTTACCCTTTTGAGATCTGTTGTAATTTGCCTTAAAGTTCATGGATCTATTTATTATCATTCAGTTTGCATTATTAATTATTTTACTAATTCTATCTGCTTTAGTATCTGGTTCAGAAGTAGCCTTTTTCTCTCTGAATAATTCAGATTTAAATGGTCATTTATTTTCTGAAGATAAAGAAATCAAAAGAATAAAGTTTCTTTTGAAAAAACCAAAAAGACTTCTAGCTACAATTTTAATAACTAATAATTTCATTAATATAGCGGTGGTTTTAATTTTTGCTAATCTCAGCAATATATTTCTTGAAGACTACATGACTCCATTAGTTAAATTAGTTTTTGAGATAGGTTTTATAACAACTATTATACTTCTTTTTGGAGAGATTTTTCCAAAGGTTTATGCAAATAGAAATCCAATAGCGTTTGCTAAAAAATTATCCAGACCGATCAAAGTCCTCGATCAATACATACTTTTCTTTATGACTTTACCTATGAGCAGAATGACTAGGTTTTTAGAAAAGAAATTAGGAAATAGAAATAACGATTTTTCTGTTGATCAATTATCTCAAGCCCTAGAGTTGACCTCTGATAATGAGACAACAAAAGAAGAACAAAAGATCCTAAAAGGAATTGTATCTTTTGGAAATATTGATACAAAAGAAATAATGTGCCCGCGAGTTGATGTTTTTGCTTTATCTAAAAAAGAAAATTTAAATGAAATCATACCTAAAATAATTAAAAATGGTTTTTCTAGAATACCTGTATTCTCTGAAAATCTTGATAAAATTGATGGAATACTTTATGTAAAAGACCTTTTACCGCATTTCAATAATTTTAATTTTGATTGGAAAAAATTATTAAAAGAACCTATTTATGTTCCTGAAAATAAAAAACTTGATGATTTGCTAAATGAGTTTCAACAAAAGAAAATTCACTTGGCAATTGTTGTTGATGAGTATGGAGGGACATCTGGCATTATAACATTAGAGGATATTTTAGAGCAAATTGTTGGAGATATAAGTGATGAGTTTGATGAGCTTTCACTAAGTTACTCACAAATTGATCCAAAAAATTATGTCTTTGATGGAAAAACTAGCTTGAAAGATTTTTATAAGATTATTAAAACTGATAATGATAATATTTTCGAAGAGAACAAGGCAGAGGCTGAAACGTTAGCAGGCTTTATCCTAGAAAATACTCAAAAAATCCCAAAACCAGGAAAAAGTTTTTCTTTTCATGGCTATAAGTTTTTAATTGAATCAATAGACAAAAAAAGAATTCATAGGATAAAAGTAACAATACCGTAGACCAAGTGATTAAGTATATTTTTTTAATTCTGTTTTTTTTGAGTTGTTCTGACAACATATACCTGCCTAAACCAAAAGCGAAATTAAATCTTGATTATCCAGAACCAAAATATGAAAAACAATACTATAAAAAGTATTATAATTTTGATTTAAATAAAAATACTCAAATTATAAAAACAAATAGAGGACAAAACATTTTTTATCCTAAAATGAAAGCCACTGTATACATGTCTCACCAAAAAATTAATAATAATTTTGATTCTCTAATAAATGATGCATACAATCTGCCATACAAGCATCTAATTAAAGCCCAAGAAATTCCTGAAAAGATATTTATCAACTACGAAAAAAGGGTTTATGGAACTGTATTCAATATTGTAGGTGATGCTGCATCACAGATACAATTTTTTTTAACTGATAGTACTAAAAACTTTTTAATTGGGGCATTATATTTTTATTCAAAACCAAATTATGATTCTATTTTTCCAGCAGTAAAATATATTGAAAGAGATTTATATAGATTAATTGAATCTTTTGAGTGGTATGAATAAAATATAGTTTCTTTGATTTTTTCTGATTAAATTTATTTTAAATAAGATATCATATGAGATTTTTTTCTACACTTTTATTTGTTTTGGTTACTTCAAGCGGTTTTGCTCAAGTTTTTTCTTTTAACTCTTCTAATGGAGTAGCTAAAAATCATCATCGAATATTAATGGATGGTGAGTTTTTCATTGAAACCATATTTAATTTGGATGATGGAAATTTTGTTTTAACCAGGGGTGGATATTATAATAAATCTAAAAGTGATGATTTGGAAATAATTTTCGAATTTAATTCAAATTATAAAATTGATAGTTTAAAAAAATTAACATTCTCTGGATTAAATAAATTAAAAAAGGAGTCCAGTTTAGATCAAGACCTAGATGGTAAATGGCTTATGGCTGGCAGAGTAGGCCCTGATGCGAAAGAAAAAAGAAGAGATCTTACTCGTTCAAGGAAAACTTTAAAGTTTCTAATTGATGGATATTTTCAATGGACTGCATACAATACTGAAACTTATCAGTTCTTTGGGTCTGGTGGAGGAAGCTATTCTGCATTAAAAGGTGAATATAATGAATCAATTGACTATTTCTCTAGAGATAAAACAAGAGTTGGGATAAATCTTTCTTTTACATATGAAAAAAAAGCTGATGATTGGTATCATTCTGGATTTAGTAGTAAGGGGAGTCCGTTAAATGAAATATGGACTTTAAGAAAAAGGAAATAATCATGGAATCCTTAGCTGAATTACTTTCTTTATTAAATTTAAAAAAACAAAGCGAAACTAAATATATCGGTGATAATTATCCAGCATCCTGGGGCAGGGTTTTTGGGGGACAAGTATTGGCTCAGTCTCTCAACGCTGCATACGATACAGTCCCGAAAAATAGAATTGCTCATTCAATGCATGGATATTTTATTTTATCAGGTGATATTAATTTTCCTGTCGTTTATGAAGTAGATAAAATAAGAGATGGTAATAGTTTTACAACGAGAAGAGTTGTTGCATATCAAAATAATAAAGCAATCTTTAATATGGCTGCATCCTTTCAAAAAAAAGAGGAGGGAGTTAATCACCAGATTGTTGCACCAAATATTCTACCTCCAGAAGTTTTAAGAACAGATATTCAACAAGTGGAGCTATTAAAAGATAAGAATCCAAATTATTATGAAAGTTTAAAAAAGTCCCACCCTAAAATGTTTGAGTTTAAACCAGTAGAAATAATGTCGCATATTGAAACTAAAAATGCTATTCCATTCAGTCACATTTGGTTCAAAACGAAAGAAAAAAAAATTTTAACTTTACCCGAAAAGCAACAGTTGCTTGCATTCGCCTCTGACATAGGGTTACTAATGACAGCAACTAAACCTCATAGAGAACAAATCAACGAGAGACCAATATTTATTGCTAGTATTGATCACGCCATGTGGTTTCATAGGGATTTTGATATAGATGATTGGTTATTATATGCAATGGATAGCCCTAGTGCTTCATCAGCTAGAGGATTTACTCGAGGTAATATTTTTTCAAAAAAAGGAATCCTAATTTCTTCAGTAACTCAAGAGGGTCTTGTAAGGATTAAAAGATGATTTATTTTTTTTTTTTAATTTAAGAGCAATTAATTGATTCCAATGAAAAACAAACCTGAATCAACATACAGACCATTACCTGAATTTCTTACAATAGGAAAAAGTAAGATAGAGGGACTTGGTTTGATTGCCACTTCAAACATAAAAGAGGGTACAGATTTAGGTATCTCCCATATTTTTGATAACAGATTTCCTGATAATTATATTCGCTTGTCTTTGGGAGGTTTCATAAATCATCATGAAATTCCTAACTGCAAAGCTTTTTTATCTAAAGAGGATCCAGAATTAGGACAAGTTAAACACATAAGATTAATTACAATCAAACCAGTTAAAAAGGGTCAGGAATTGACGGTTAGGTATATAATTAATGTATTAAAAAATCCAAATTGGGAGTTTGAGTATGAGGTATCTCAATAAAAAATCCGATCGCTCTGGTGGAAACTGGTATATAAGCGATCGGATTAACCAAAATCAATTAAACAAAATGATAAAAGCTTACTTAATCATAAATTTACTTTTTAGAATGTTAAAAAATACCCAATGGATGGTTAAATCGGAGTTAAAATTTTTAAATTAATTTTAAACAGGGTTTTTATTAATGATTTTGTAGTTATAATTAAATAAAAAAAATGTCATCAGCTACTTCTATTGTCCCATCCTTAATTGGTAAAAATTGGGAGAAAATAAAAACTAAAGAATATACGAAGGTTTATAACCCAGCTTCTGGGAAAGTGATTTCAAATACTCCCATGCTCACTTCAACTGAAGTCTCCAAAGCGATTAAATTTGCCAAGACAGCTTTTCCCGAATGGTCAAAAGAGCCGCCAACAAGGAGAGCGAACATAATGCATAATTACAGAAGCTTATTAAAACAAAATTTTAACGAAATTGCTGAGCTTATTTCTACTGAAAACGGGAAAACAATAATAGAAGCAAGGGGAGATATTCAAAGGGGTTTTGAGGTGGTTGAATATGCTTGTGGAATTGCTGAGCATCAAAAGGGAGAGTCTTTATCTCAGGTGGCAGAAAATATTGATGGAATAACTGTAAGAGAACCAATTGGTGTTTGTGCAGGAATTAGCCCATTTAATTTCCCCGCAATGGTACCTATGTGGATGTTCCCAATTGCAATTGCCTGTGGAAACACCTTTGTTTTAAAACCTAGTGAAAAAGTACCATTAACTGCAGTTAGATTAGTTGAATTACTCCAAGAAGCTGGACTTCCTGACGGAGTCATGAATCTAGTTCATGGTGGGAAGGAAGTAGTTGACACATTATGTACGCATCCAGATATTTCGGCCATAAGCTTTGTAGGGTCATCTACAATTGCAAAATACGTTTATAAGCTTGGAAGCTCGAATGGCAAGCGAGTTCAAGCGGGTGGTGCAGCAAAAAATGCTTTGGTGGTAATGCCAGATGCTGACCCTGACTCAACTCTTAGAGCTGTTATGAGTGCTTCTTTTGGTTGTGCTGGGCAAAGATGTATGGCAGGATCTCTTTTAATCGGAGTCGGTGAAATAGCAAAACCCCTTAAGGAAAAGCTTATTGATGCAATGAATAATTTAAAGGTTGGCGCTCCTCTTCTTGATCCCAATATTAATATGGGTCCTGTTATCGATAAAATATCTCAAGATAGAATTACAACTATAATAGATAATGTTTCAAAAGAGGTAAATCTTGACAGAGATGGAAGAGACCTTATAAAAAATGATGGATTTTTTGTTGGCCCCACACTTTTTAGTAACGTATTACCTGACACTTCAATATTTAAACAGGAGGTTTTTGGCCCTGTTCTATCAATGATGAACCCTAAAGATTTGAGTCAAGCAATTTCTTGGATAAATCAATTAAATTATGGAAACGGATCCAGTATTTTTACTCAAAGTGGAGCTGCAGCAAAAGAATTTAAATCTAAAATAAAATGTGGTATGATTGGAATAAATGTTGGTGTTCCTGCGCCAATGTCTATGTTCCCTTTTTCAGGTTGGAACGACTCATTTTATGGAGATCTTCATATGCAAGGAAACGAAGGAGTTCAATTTTATACAAGACAAAAAGTTACTCTAAGTAGGTGGGATAATACTTATGATAATAAATCAGGTTGGTAAGGATTCTCCATCAAAAAAGTATTAATTTCATAAAGCAATTGAATAATTAAGTTTACATTTGATTTTGTTCTATGAATGTATTTAAATCAATTCTTTTAGTATCTCTAATATTTATTTCCTGCAGTAAAAATAGTATGGAAAATCAAATTCAAGAAAATGTACTTTCAGTTGAAGAATTAATAGAACAGTTTCCTTTGCACTATTCTAAATACTACGAGCACGATCTTTATATAAATTCAACAAATGGAGGAAATATATCTGTTTCAATTCAAAATCGAGTTATAAATGAATCTGAATTAGGTCAGGGAAAGGAAGTTTTTCAAAATGCCAGATTATTAGATTATCGTGGTAAACTTGTAGGCTCTTATAATACAGGTACGTCGATAACTATAACTGCTTCAGCTAATCAAGGATTCAATTTTGTTGGCTGGACAGGTCTTAAATGCTATAAATACTGTGCTACCCCTTTTGCAAGTGACAAGAGTTCAATAACACTAATTTTGGATTCCAGATTGCTATTAACAGCAAATTTTGATAAAATTCTTTAAAAAATTCAAAATGATTGTAAAGCTTAATCACGAAATATTAAATAAATACCGAAGACAGGTGAATAATCATATATTTATATTATTTCTTGCAATATCCCTAATGTTCTTGTCCTGCAGTAAAAATAGCGAAGTAAATGAAATGCAACAAAATCTTGAATCAGCTGGAGAAACAGAAAAATATAATGTTTATATAATGTCAACAAATGGAGGAGGAAATATAATTATTTCATCTCAAGGAGATAGATTTTTTTGGAATACCCAAACATCGGGTTGGACGATTTGGAACTATGCCCAGGGGTCACAAGGAGTTGTTAGTGAATCTGATTTAAATCAAGTCTTTGAAATCAATTCAAAAGCTGGAACTTTAAAAGATGATAATTATATTGGTAAATTTGCAGGTGCCTTTAGTCCTGGAACAAAATTAAATATTAATATTACAGTCAATGAAGGATTCAGTTTTAAAGGCTGGACAGGATATAAGTGTATAAAGTGTTATTGGGTCATGACACCCTTTGCTAGCAACGAGAGTTCAATGGAGCTAACTGTTGATAAATTTATTTTTTTAACAGCAAATTTTGAGAAAATCCCATAAGAGGGTTTAAGGTGCTAGTTTAATTTAATAATATAATTATCAGAGAAAGCAGTAAACTTTTACTTCTTGATTTTTTTTAAAAATTTTGAAATAAATTTTATAAGTTCTCCTGAAGGATTATGGCTAATAAATCTCATTTTACTTTTATTCCCTAAGGCCCTCATACATCAAATGTTAAATTTTTTGCAAAGGTAAAACTAAGAGTTGAAATTATTCAATTTTTTTTGAGAATAATTTATCTTTTTTGGTATTTCTAGGAGTTCTTCCGTTTGGTTTTGATGAAACAGATTGCCTAATTCTGAGAGGATTCAACTTAGTAGAATTATCTTTCGATGATATTTTTGATTTTAGATTTCCCTTTTCAAAATCAGAAACATTTGGATAATTACCTCTAGAGGTGTTTCTTGAATTCATAAAGTGACTTGAATGATATTTCCTTTGTGTTTTATTTTCCTCAATTGATTCAAGTCTTTTTTTGGAATCAATCCACTTTTTGGTATTATCTCCTTCTTTTGTTTTCCAATTTTTAGAGTATAGTTTCTTAGACATCTCATAACTGTCCTGAGAATATAAAAAACCAGAAAACATGAAAACAAATAGAGAAGTGTAAAGGATATAATTTTTCATTATTTTAATAAATTTAGTATTAATGTAGTTAATTTATAAGAATTAAAAAAATACTTCTTGATGATATTAATATAGTTTATAACAGTACAGGTGATATTCAATCCTTTTTATATTTGATATTGAACTCATTGATTTTACTATCAATCAATCTTTTTGCTCTCTTTTTATAGTCTTTCCACTGCTTATTTAGTTCAATTAATTTCATTTTTGATCCTTTAGTTAATTTTGGAATGCCACTATCTGCCTCATTTAATAGATGAAGGTAGTGTGCAGTAAATCCATTTTCAAAATTCTCAACATCGTCATAGGCTTTTGATAATCTTTGAACCATTATTTTATCCCATTTTCCAATTTCATTTACGATAGAATTAATTTCATTTAAAATATTTTTTTCTTTTGATGGCTTTATTTTAGATTTAAAATCTACCATTTCATTTTTTATCACCTGATACTTATTAGTAAGGTTGGTCATTTCATTATATATTTTTTCAGCCTCACTCATAAAACTATGATAAGATTCATATTCACTACTTGATAATGAAAACTGAGGGTTTTCAATTATTTTACAATCAACAAATAGTTCTTTATCCAGGTAAGACATAACTAATTTATATTCACCAGGTATTGCTTTATGACCTTCATAGCTTCCTTCTATATACACATTAGGAATTCCTTTTAGTTTATTATGTCTCATATTCCATACAAATCTATTAAGTCCAATATTTTTAGTTAAAGTTGTTTTCTTTTTCGGACCACCATCATATTTTATGAATTCTGAGTCACCTAATGAAGAAAAAACATTTACTAAGTCACCACCGGAATCGAAAATTTCAATTTTAATTTCAGTTTTATCAGAAAGTTTTGGTAGGGTGTAATATAAAACCATTCCACTAGCTGGATTAATTCCTTCGAGAAGATCTGTTCCTTTTGAATTGTTTTCATTCATGGAGCTATACCAGTTAGGGATAATTGTTTTCGATGGTTTGAATAATTGACCAATATTTTTTATTTTATTGTATTCCCTGAGGATATTTAGGTCATCAAGTATCCAAAAAGCTCGCCCATGGGTGGCTATGATTAGGTTATCATTTTTAATTTTTAAATCAGTAATTGGAACAACTGGAAAGTTTAGATTTAATTTTGACCAATCATCCCCATCGTTCCAAGAGATATAAAGTCCGTTTTGAGTACCCAAGTATAACATTCCTTTTTTTAAGGGATCTTCCCTAATTACTCTTGTAAAATCAGTATCTCCTATTCCATCAGAGATATTTTTCCAGACCTTACCGTAATTACTCAATTTATATATACTTGGCTTAAAATCATTGAACTTATAACGTGTTGTTGCAATGTAGGTTACTTCTTTACTGTGTGGTGATATTTCAATAGAATTAATTAAGGTCTCATCCAATTTTTTTGAAGTAATATTTTCCCAACTATCACCATTATTTTTAGTTACATGTATAAGCCCATCATCACTTGCTGTATATATAACCCCAGACTCGTGAGGAGATTCAGCCACATAACTTAAAGTACCATAATTTTCTGCTCCAACAGCTTCAACAGTATAAGGCCCACCACCTTTACCTTGTTTGTCATTTTGATTCCTGGTTAAATCAGGAGAAATTTTTTTCCAAGAAATACCCTCATCAATTGTTTTAAGTAGATATTGAGCCCCGTGAAAATATGTATTGGGCTCATGAATAGACTTGATAATTGGTGCATTCCAATTGAATAAATATTTCATATCTCTCGCAGCAAGACCCATATATAGATTAGGTTCAATTTTTATATTAGTACTTAATTTTGATTTAACATCTAGAATTTCTATTGAACCCAGGTAGCTTCCTCCCATAACTCTATTTGGATTATCAGGATCAAATGCAATGAATGCACTTTCACCTCCAGCCGATGCAGACCAATTTTTTGAACCTATTCCAGAGGAGCCAATTCCAATACTTGATATTTTTATTGAACTATTATCTTGTTGTCCTCCATAAATATTATAAGGAAATAAATTATCAGTGATCAATCTGTAAAACTGGCCAGTTGGCATATTATCAATTCTTGACCAATTTTTTCCTGCATCAAATGAGATTTCTGAGCCACCATCATTTGAAATAAGCATATTACTGGGGTCGTCTGGATTTATCCATAAATCATGATAGTCTCCATGATGCGTTTCTATTTCTTCCCAATCGATTCCACTATTTATTGATTTGTATGCTGAAGCACTCAAAACATAAACAATTTCTTTATTTTTTGGATCAAGAGTAAGTTCTATATAGTACCATGCCCTTTGAATGAGTCTATGGTCATTACTAATTCTTTTCCAACTTTCACCACCATTTTTTGAAAGGAATAGTCCCCCTTTTTCTTTTTTGGATTCACTTTCTATTAGAGCATAAACCCAGTTTGAGTCAGCAGGAGAAACAGCAATAGCCATTTTTCCCATTTCTTCAGGAAGACCTTTATTTAACTCTATCCATTTTTCTCCTCCATCTATAGATTTATATAATCCACTGCCTGGCCCCCCGCTAATAATTTTCCACGGAGTTCTCATATGATCCCAAATTGCTGCATACAGTATATCAGGATTGTTTTTATCAATTGATAATTCACTTGCTCCTGATGTGTCATTGATAAATAAAACTTTTTTCCATGACTTACCTCCATCAATTGATTTATATACCCCTCTTTCGTTAGATTTTCCGAAAAGAGCACCCTGAGCAGCAACCCATAATATATTGGGATTTTCAGGATGAATTTTAATTCTCGAAATATGTTGTGTTTTTTCCAGACCAA
>CEVP01015387.1_pt1 | contig 12915 bp, 19 predicted proteins | sample 427071 | NCBI WGS metagenome assembly CEVP01 (sample SAMEA2623808, study PRJEB7988) | marine metagenome | isolation source: saline water (ENVO:00002010), including | reverse complement strand
GATATTACTTCAAGAGACTTTCAAGAACTTATCAAAAGACAAAAAGAAACTACTGATAGTCTACAAACTATTATTCAACAAAATGATAGAGGTGATGATGCTGGTGAAAGACTAAAAGATGCATTACCAGAAATAATTAATGATACTAGACTTGCGTCCCAAAGAGAAAGTTTTGATAAAAAAGAAGGTATTACTGAAACTGATAATCTACAAAAAGAAACAACAGACGAAGTAGTAAAATTACAAAAAATACAAACTCAAGGTATTGATGAAACAAAAGAACAAAAAGAAGAACAAAGTGAATTACAACAAGAAATTCTAGAGGCAAATAAAAAAGGGTTTTTAACTTTTGGTGAAAGAATAAAATTCTTTGCATTAGGTGTGAAAGAATCTATAACAAAAAGTGGTGAAGATAAAAAAGATGAAAAGAGAGACAGAAGTAAATTATTAACATCTGTTCAAAATCTCGGTAAAGGTATATTAGGTGCGATAACATCACCAATAGAAACTACATTCAAAAGTATAGGTGCGATTCTAAAAAATATAGTGACTGGTGGTCTTTTACTTACTGCATTGTTTGCTTTACAAAAATTTATTAATAGTGATATGTGGCCTAAATTTATTGAGGGATTGAAAAAAACTATCCGTGCAACCATAGAAATTACAAAGGCATTTATCAACTATGTTAAAGATTTATATGCAGTATTTCAAGAAGAGGGTTTAGCTGGTGTTGCAAAAAAATTATTTAAAGATGCAAATGATAAGTTTGGTGGTTGGACAAAAGGTTTTCTTATTACTCTAGGTGTAGCAATCGCTGCCTTTGGGGCTGCAATTATTTTTGCGATAAAAACTGCAACAAGTATGGTCAGAGGACTTGGTGGAATGATGGGTTTTGGTCGTAAAGGTGGTAAAGGTGGTAAAGGTGCAAAAGGTGTAAAGGGTGGTAAATCATCAGGTTTTGATGTTTCCAAAATGGGTCAGACTAAACAAACGATTAAACCAGATAAAATATCAAAATTAGGTGGTGTAAAAAATATTGTAAAAGGTGGTGCGAGAGTTGCTGGTACTGCACTTAGAGGTGCAGGCCCAGTAGGATTTGCACTTGGTTCTGTGGTTGTTTCGGCAACAGATGCAGTTGCAGCATTTGGAAATGCGAATGAATTATTTGGTAAAGAGGCAAATAAGTTTGAAAAAATATTAGCAGGGGGTGCTGGTGCAGTTGAAGGTTTTACTTTTGGTTTAATAAAGGCAGAAGATTTAATTGATACACCAGGCGACAAGATTGAAAGATATGCAAAACAAGTTGAAAAGAGTCAAATTAGTTTTGAAAAATTTGAGAAGTTTCAACAAAAAAGATTAGAAAGAGGTGATATAACTCAAGAACAATTTGATAAACTCATTGAACAAAAAAGAGTTGCTACTGTTGAGAGTATGAAAAAGAATAATGAAAAAATTAAAAAGGTGATGGACGAGAATAATAAAATTCTTGAAAAAACTAGTATAAAACAAGTTGAAAAAATAAATGAGTTGGTTGAACTTATGAAAGATAATAAAAAATTAGTTGCAGAAAAAGAAAATCAAACTGCATCATTTATGATGGCTGGTGGTAATACAAATATTACAACTAATCCGACTGAAAAGACAATAGTTATGGACACAAGTATTACTGACAGTTTTCATTCACAAGTTCATAGACAATCATATGGTTAATATTCTGGTATCTTTCTGGTACTAATCCCTCTACATATATGAATAGGAACTTTCTCACCTTCTATATCTTCGTACTTTACTAATACCATTTCACTTTTCCACATTACCACTGGACTTTTATACGGCATTGCGTGTCTCCACCTAGACTTAGGTTTAGGCCAACGAGTCCATTTAAATTTTTTCATTAACTTGTTATGAAATCAACTAGAGTCAACATAGTAAAAAGAACTATGACAAATAAATAAATCCAAAACCAATGACTTCTCATTAATTTAGTCAAAATATTATTTTTCATTTTAACTTCCCATTGCTTTCCAAATGACATAAAATACCACCCAAAGTGAACATAATGCACCTATACCTATCATAACCCACATAATCATTTCTTCTTGTTTTCTTTTTGCAAGTAATATTGCTTCTTTTCTTTTTTTTCTTATATCCGCTTGTATTCTTAAAACTTCGTTCCACGCATTAGGGCCATGACTCAAATTAACAAAAGTTCTGAGTTCTTGTTCCATTGCGGCGATTTTCTTTTTGTGTGCAAAGACTTCAAGTGCTTCTTCTTCAACACTCATACCAGATTTTTTTGCTTTTGCAGCTTCTTTGTTTACAGTTTCACAACTTGTCATCCACCTACCGATATCACCATACATAGATTCCACATCTCGGCCGATTTCAAATCCTTTTTTGATTGCACTAAAGGCGGCTGTAGCCGCACCAAACGCTGTAATTGGGTCTACCATATTTGCCTCTCCTACTCACTACTATTTATAAAAAACCGTGTGGATAAAAAAAAGGGTGTCACAATAAAGTAACACCCTTTAAATAAGGAGAAACAAAGGAAGTTTAGGCTTCTTTTGCTAATTTCTGAAAGTAATCTAAACTATCATCACTCTCAGTAGAAGTCGTTTTGACAACATTGTCTACATAAGACTTGTCATCTCCGTCAACTTCTGTCTTAGGAAGTTCTACATCTTCGGCAGAACTTGTTGTTGATTGAGTTCCACTTAGAACATCGTCAAGACGATTTTTGAGTTCATCATAAGTCTTAAAGTTAGATGGTGCAGTAAACTCTTTTAAAGAGTATTCTGTCTTCCAAATCTTATCTAATTCGGAATCATCTTCGTTTAATTTTGATGGACTATCAAACTCTGACTTGTCGTAGTTCCAATATCCGTCAACCTTCCTAATTTTCAATTTAAAGTTTGCACCTTCCCAGAAATCAAATGGATTTACTGGAGTTTCATCTTCAAACTGAGGTTGCAAAGCTTCCATCAACTTATCATAAATTTTCTTACCATATCTGAATAAGAAAACTTTACCTTCAGTTTCTGGGTGCTTTGGGTCAGACACTACATATATGTTTGAGTAGTATTGTAGTTTTCTCTTTTGTTTTCTAGCGATTTCTTTATCACTTTCAACACCAGAGTTCCACAGTTTAGAATTATATTCTGAAACTGGGTCTTTTTGATTTAATGTAGTTAATGAGTTTTCAATGTACCACTTACCAGTTGGGCCTTGAAATGCATGATTCCAAAGTTTTGCCCAAGGCATATCTTCACCATCTGGTGCAGGCAGAAAACGAATAACTGCATAACCATTACCAGACTTATCTAGTTCTGGTTTCCACAATCTCTCGTCTACATATGATTGTTTTTCTACTGGTGCATTTTCTGATTCAACTGCAGCCAGTATTTTGTCTAAAGAATTAGACTTTTTTAAAGTATCTAATGACATATTATATCTCCGTATGTTATTATATGCTATTTTATCTTCACTTAATCATAATATAATGTTATTTATACAACCACTCTACCCCACATATTTCCGTAGGTGATTGTTTTCACATTATCATAGTCTGACCATTCTGGTATTTCAGAACCATCATCTATAACTCTGTAAAACTTTTTATCTGGATATTTCTTGAAATTATTTTCGTGTTGTTCTATCCAGTTCATAGGACTTACATATTTACAATCAGAAGTTATATAACAATCTGTATCTTTATAAACATTGTTAACTTTACCTTCTCTAGGCATATCAAATCCTAACATATAGATGTTATCTGTATCTTTATTCTCTTCTATCGCAACTCTGACAGCAGTAGGGCCTGAACTCCAACCCATAAACTCACCATCAAAGAAACTATCTAAATCTTGAACCTTATCATTTTCATCAACCCAAGTAATCCATAAACCAGCATTACCTAGTTTCTGTCTTACATCACCTTTCGGTAATCCTTTAAACTTTGTCAATATTTCTAATATTGCATCTTTAAATCTCTCTGGGTCTATTCCGTGACAAACTAATTGTGTTTTATTACCTTTTTCATTTTGATGTAGAAACTTATCTACTGTGTCTAATTCTAGACTCTTTAGTTGTTCATTTAATTGTTCCATACTTGATTGTTCTAATCCAGTATATTGCAACATCTCAAAGAATTGTTCTGGTAACAGTTTCCATTGTCTAAAATAACATTTGTTATCAGAACAATAACCAGATGAATATACCTCGTGCATCATAGCCCAATCAGTTGATATTAATCCATCTGGTTGGAAATCTCTATAAAGTGCATTACACCCATAAATCTTTCCCCATTGTCTAAATTGTTTTAGGTCATATCCATCTCTAGATTCACCATTACCAAGTACAAATACATTTTTAGGTTTATTATTATCCACTACAAAATCCAATAAAGATAATTGTTGCATCACTCTGTATCAGATGGTTTATCAAAATCATCATTGTACATAGTCTTTTTTTTAAATGCACGAATATTATCAACCTCATCTATGTCTTCTAGTTCATCATCTAGGTCACCTAAATGGTCACTATCTTCTTCAATTCTAGGTTCTGTTATTGATACTGAAATGTTTTCATAACCACAACCCTTTAAAAAGTTACTAAACTTTTCTTCAAGTTGTCCTAAATCATTATCTTCCATAACAACTTCAACTTCTACTCTCTCCTCAGAATCAAAATCTTCTTTTATTTCATTTGTTTTTATAAATGTAAATCTCTGTTCCACATCTATCTCCTAAAGTTTCTTCTGTTTTTAACAAAAGCTTGTTTGTTCATATCTTTAAGTCTATCTCTAAGTCCGTCATTATCTTTTTTTAAATATGCACAGTCTGTTGTTAGACTTTTTATTTTCTTTTCCATACCTTCAAATTTAGAACGATAAAAATCTCTTTCTCTTACTAAAGATTCGTTAGATTGTTTTTGTTCCATTTTCACTCCAAGTTAAGATTAATATTGTATGTGTTGTAGTTGTTTTGATACATTTCGTACATAGTCATCTCTGACCATATCACCCTCGTGTATAAACATATCACAAGAACAATATGCACAATTTTTACCTTGTAATAAGAAATTCAAAACTGTATGTTTAAAGTTCTTCATATCCTCATCAAAAGGTTTTAATGGTAAAGTATCAATACCATTATTCTCTAAAATCAATATGGAATTAGTAATAAAAGAAGATTGATTCTTATGTTCTAATTTCATATGTTTAAGAAACTCAAAATATTTTTGTACATTAACATTGTATAAACTGTATAAAACAGAATACACAGTTCCTAATTGATGGTGCAATTCATCTGACTCAAATAGGTCAGCCACATCTGACACCAGACCCTCTGGTGTTATATCATTGATTGCACCTTTATCCCATAAAAAATTCCAATCACTTCTTAACATATATTCTATAAGACTTTTTAAATTTCTGGGGTCACCACCATCTTGTATATAACTTCTTCTTTCACACTCGTAATCCATTTTAAAATAATACTGTTTGTTTACTATATCATAATTAATTACTTCTATAACATTTACAGATGATTTTTTAAAACATCTAGCATTACCAGTGATTGTTTTTTCTTTAACACTACAAGCACCAATAAAGTCTGGAAAAAAAGGTTGATATCTTTCTTGAAATATTCCTACTTTATTTTTCCAACTTTTTCTACTTACAGAATATCCTAGATAAAATATATTTGTATCTTGAATTGTATCAAACTCGGTATCGTCTGTAATATCTTTTTCTAGTAATTGGTGATGAGTGTATGGTATACCTAAACCTTTATAATAATGTTCTTTACCTTTCCAAACTCTACCACCACAATGAGTTAAATCATCGTCAATTTCTAATCTATTTACTTCTTTACCTTCTTTATCGTATATTGATGTTATATGCATTACTTTTTATTTTTTGTTAAATTAAGAACTTTCATTTTATACTCTGTTTCATTAATTGTCAATAGTGAATTGTAATTATTTAATTTGTTTTTATGATTAGGCCATATGATATTTTCATTTATTTGTTTATCCCAATCTTTTTGATAGTTTACTAACTTGTTTAATATAATCATTGTTTCTATATTAATTCTTTGTGATAAATAATTTCTAAACAATATTGGGTGTTGTCCATTTTCAACAGTAAATAATTTATTAAAATCTGTAACTTGATTTAACAACAAGTTCATATCTTGTTCAAACATATATTTTAATGATTGATGTCTTTTTTTCCAATCTGTAAAGTTTCTATCATTGAACTCACCAATATAACCTTTTTCATTTTTCAAAAAATTAGATACAAAAAAGTCTTGTGTATCATCTCCATACTTTCTTGCAACTTTACCAAAAAAATGTTTGTCTTTTCTTTTTAAATAACTTGATTTACTAGCTCTAGTTTTACCACCGTACTTTGTGAAATCGTAGTCTGAGTTAAAATGTGCTTTCAAACCCATATAAATTTTAAATGCATTAAAGGCGTCCATAATATGAATCATACTGGTAGTTTACCCATTTTAGGTAAAAAGTTTAAATCTCTTGCGTTTGCTTCTATTTTATCTTTAAGTGGTTTCTGGATTAAACCAGTGATTGAATCTGGTTCTATTTCATTCTTGATACAATATTCTAATATCGCATCCATATGTGTGATATTTTTCTCTCTGACTTGAGATTCTATGTATATTGAAAATGTTTTTGGTGTCATTATATATTCACAATCTAATAAAAAAAGGGTGGGTTCAAACCTTGAAGGTATTATACCCCACCCCTTATTCAATGAAATTACTTCTCAGCGCAAGCGTAAGAATTAATTTCTAGTCCTACTGAAATTTCAGTAATAGTTGGTTTTGACCAAGCCATAGTTATTCTCCTAACTAGTATGGAGTGCTGGTTGCCTTGGGCCGCAGACCACTCATTATTATTATGGTGAGTATTCTGTTACTAGGAACTCACCGAACCCTATCCGATTAAGCTGCGAGAGCGAAATCTTGAGATGCAAAATTGTCGTTTGCATTTATTGTGTTTGACCTATAAGGAAGTCAACCCATACTCTCCAATAACTCTTAAATACCTGTCAACCCTATTTCACCCCCTCATTAGGGGTTTTGGTGGAGGTGGAGGGTACTGCCCCCTCGTCCAGTCTATCTCCAAATTATTTTCATCAAGTATCTCTATATGTATAATTTATATTTCTGTAAGTTATATGAACAAAATTATATTATACTCCAGTCTTTACAGTATTATAATATATATTTAACTCTTTGTCAAGTAGATGTAAATATTGATGTTTCTTTTTTTTAAACTCTTGTACTGTGCCATCTTCTGTAACCACTAATATAACTATCTGTTCTATCTCTTGTAATGTTCTTTCTTGATACATCTCTGCATATGCAGAGGCCTGTATGTAATAGTTTTCGTTCCAATCATCTTTTCGTTCTTTTGTACTTGTTTTAAAATCAATGACAGATAGAACTCCGTCCCATTCTGCAATACAATCTACTCTACCAGCGATTTTATAATAATCGTGCCATAGTGTTTGTTCTTGACAATGCACTAATCCAATAGATTCATCTAAATATGGTTTTAGTTGTGAGAACATACAATACGATAGAAACCTACCTTTTTTATATTCATTCCAATCTTTGTTCTCATAACCATTGTCTAAATACTTTTCACAATAATGGTGTACTTGAGTTCCTCTGGTTGCAGATTTTCTTGCAACATAATTTGCAACATCATCACCAACTCTTTTTCTCCATTCGTGTAAACCTTCTTTACCTCTATTATTTAAAACAGTGGTAATAGATGGATAAAACTTACCCTCTGGTGTTTCATATAATCTTATACCATCATTTGTTTTTGCACTTATTTCTGGTATATTTAAATCAAGTTTATGTTTGAACATTTAATAATATATCCTTAAATTGTTTATAACAGTTTTCCCAAGTCCATTTTTTAGACATTGTGAATACTTTTTTTCTATCTAAATGCAAACAACCTCGTATTGCACTTTCCAAGTTATCTTCCATATAACCATTATATCCGTGTTTAATAATATCAATAGGGCCGATAACTGGATAAGATGCAACTGGTGTACCACACGCCATAGCCTCAATTTGCACCACACCAAATGTATCAACTTTACTTGGAAATACAAACACATCAGCATTTTGATAATATTTTGCTAACTCTTGACCAACTTTTTTACCTACAAATTTAACATCTGGATATTTTTTTTTAAGTGTTTTTAAATATGGCCCATCACCTACTAATATTTTTATTGATTCTGGATATTCTAAACCACAAAAATCATCTAATCCCTTTTCGTGTGAAACTCTACTGACACACAATAATATATTTTTACTTGTCTTTTTATATTTTTTACTAGGTTTAAATATATTTCTATCTACACCTCTTGACCAAGCTTTTATATCTTGTGTAAACCCTTTTTCTTTTAACATCTTAACCATAGATTTGGTTGTAGTTAAAATAGTGGTAGAACCCTCATAGACTTTATGCATATATTTCCAACCAATATTAGATTTAATTATTGGTATTCTTTTTTCAACAAACTCTGGAAACAATGTATGTAAACTCGTAGAAAAGGGTATGTTTAATCTCTTACAAGTTCTAACAAAGTTTAAACCAATAGGTGCCTCAGGCGTTGCTATGTGAATGTGTTCCCATTTTTGTTTTTTAAGTAACTTTCTGATACCACAAGGAAAAGGAACTCCAATAGTTATTTCTTTATAAAGTGGTAATGGAAATCTAATCTTACATCTGCCTGGATGGTAAACATGAATAGTATCACCTTGTTTTTTTGCTTGGTCAACAAGGTTTACAAGTGTAGTAACAACACCATTAACTTGTGGTTTCCAAGCATCAGTTACTAATAATATTTTAGACATAATTTATAATCTTAAATGTTCCGTTTTTCTCTTCAACTAATGCTGAACAACTTTCTACCCAGTCTCCACAGTTCATATAGTCAATTCCATTAATTTTTTTGATAGCTGGTGTATGAATGTGTCCACATATTACACCATCATATTGTTTTTCTTTACAATAATTTGATATGAGTTCTTCAAATTTTAAAATAAAATTAAGTGCTTCTTTAGTTTTAGACTTTAAAAACTTACTTAAAGACCATTGTTTTAGTCCAAATAAATTTCTTAATCTGTTAAGATTTAAGTTTAACATTATTAACCAAGCATATAATTTATCACCAAAAAACATTAACCATTTAAAGTTTTTATTCATCAATCTATCAAACAAATCGCCGTGAATTATAAGGTATCTTTTTCCATTTATTGCGTGGTAATCCGTTTTGTTTAATATTCTAACTTTTCCAAAACTTATTTCAAATCTTAAAAACTTTCTCAAATATTCATCGTGATTTCCAATAATATAATAAACTCTTGTTCCGTGTTTTGCTTTACCTAATATTCTTCTAATAACATTAGCGTGACTTGATGGCATATACCATCTATTTTTCAAACGCCACCCATCAATGATATCTCCTACAAGATATAAATTTTCACAATTATTTTTTTTAAGAAAATCATTTAGTTGTTTTGCTTGACAACCTCTAGTACCTAAATGAACATCACTTATAAAAATAGATTTATACATTTAATCCTTTTGTATATACAGTTTTACCATTTATTCTTGATGCTGTCAATACCGATTTCCTATTTCCTTCTTTTTTATATGATACATGAGTCCACCCAGAGTTAGGGTCGCCTGGTGTATAGAACTCTAAAATTAACTGGTCAAAATCTAAATTATCGTGAATAAATCTTGATACTTCTTCAGTTGATGCATGAACACATTCTATATCAACTGCTTCACCTTTACAATGTTGTGATTTTGATGAACCACCAATCTTTGCATTTAGTTCTGGACTTCTATATCCAGATGTAATAATTGTTACACCAAACTTTTCTCTAACTGGTTGCACAACATTTTCAAATAATCTTTCTGCATTTGTTCTGTGTTCTGAACTCATTTCATTATCTATTCCATGTCGTGTTGCAGTTTGTGATTTAACATATTCTGCAACTGTAAAATTTGCACTTAATTTTTCACTCATTAAAATTCCTTTTTAATTTGACATTGACAATCTTCATCCCAACCAAATTGAATATTTGAACAACTTGACAAAAGAAGTGTTGTAATAATAAAAAATATTTTCATTATATACAACTTCCCTCTGGATATGCACCATTTTCCTCTGGTGATTTTCCGTGTTTCAAATAATAATCTCTTGCCTTACGAATATTCGCACCGTGATGATTTGACATTCCACACCATTTTTTAATGTAGTCGTTTTCTGGGTCAAGTCTTAATACTTCTTTCACTAATGTTTCTTGTATTCTCCAATCCCAAGCTTGTTTTGTACTTTGCATAATATATTACTCTCCTAGACCAAGTTTTGTTTTTTCTATTAAATATGAGCGAACAAAACCAGAACGAACAATATCACCTATCGTAAATTCTACTGTTTCAAATTCTTTCATTTGTTCTAATATTCTCATAAAATCTTGTAGTCCTTCTTTTTCACTCATCTTGGTCAAATCTGATTGAAAGAAATCACCACAAAATATAATTCTACTGTCTTGACCAACTCTTGTAACAATCGTATCTAATTCGTGAAAGTTACAGTTTTGAGATTCGTCAACAATTACGACAGCGTTATCTAATGTTATACCACGAAGATATGAAGTTGTCAAGAAGGTAACACTACCTTGATTCTTTAATCTGTCGTATAACATACTAAATGCATTATCACTTGATTGTTCAAACATAAACTGAACCATATTATGATAGGGTACTTGGTACAATGCAGACTTATCCTCTTCATCACCAGGCAGAAACCCCATATCTCTCGTAGGAACAACTGAACGAATAATGATAACATTTTCATATTTACTCTTTGGGTCTAATACTTGTTCTAGTGCAAGGTAAAGTGATATAAAAGTTTTGCCTGTTCCAGCTGCACCAAACAAAAACAAATTCTTATTTTCTTTTCTCCAGGCATTAAATACTACCTTTTGATTATCTGTAATTGGTTTTACAGTAACTAAGTTATCTAATTTAATATCTTGTTTCTTACTCATAATTTTCCTCGTAATTGTTTCCTAAATTGTCAGTATATACTATTTTTTCTATATCACCACTAAACAAAGTGAAGTAATGATTTTGTGATATACCGATTGTTCCCTCATATGAGAATATACCTTTACTTGTTTTAACAACAACAGAGTCAATATAATCTGCTGGTATTTCTGTTCTAGTTAATTGATTAAATTGTAATCCAGAATAGTTTGGGTGATTGAATTGAATTTTCTTTTTATCAAAATGTAGTTTGTCATCAATAATATCTATTTTATCTTTTGGTACATCATTATCAACTATTGGTGTTGCAGAACAACCACCAGCTGCCTTGATATACTTTCTGTTAACATATAAATTACCATCTATATCTTCTGCAACAACAGTTAAATGAGTGTATGCATTTACTCTTATATTAGTTTCTATGTATGGTAGTAAACCTACAAATTCAAATGTTGCACAACAAGGTGTTGGATTTTCATCAATGATTAAAGTGAATTTAATTAAATCTTTTGACTTTGTTGTGATAACAATAGGAACATCACCACTATCTATTGCACGATAAGGTGAATCAATAATTATGTCTTTAGTTTGTACAATCTTTTGAGAACCATACAAATTATTTTTTAACCATTCATTCCAACTATCTGAACAAACAGATAATGGAAACAGTAAAATGAAAAGACTAAGGACTACGCTTTTTATGTTTATCATATGCTCTTTTTGCTTTTATTTTCCTAATTGATTTTTTACCATATCTTTCTGCAAGTGGGCTGGTAGGGTGTTTTTCTGCAATCTTACTAAACACCTCTCTCATACCAGAATCACCTTTTTCACTTTTAGTAACCCCACTAACCACATTCATATTTAAATAATCAGCAGATTCAATATTCGGATTATTTTTTAAATACTCTACTTTCTCATCGTAGGACATAAATTCATCAAAATATTTATCTTCTTGTTTGTTATAGAAATCGTATCTAGGCATCTTTACTTTCATTAAAACCATATTCTTCTGTAAGTTCTGCTTTCAAATCATTCGCTCTTTCTTGAATATAATTTTTTGCAGTATGAACATAACCCATATCTTCTGGGCCATTATCTTCAATAAATTTATCTGCAATTCTTACTTCTTCAAGTAACCATAATAATTTATCAAGTTTAGTTGGTCTTTTCATTTTTAAGTTCCCTTATTGTTTCGTTAAGTTCTTTTATTCTAATGTATAAATTTTGTATTTGTTTCTGCATTTGTGCAATCTCAAACTGATACAATTCATCTTTACCTAACCAGTTTTTTTTTAAATCTTCTCTTTGTTTTTTCACCTCTTTACTTTCTAAATATTCTAAATCACCTTTATTGATGTGTTCATTAATCATATCCCAATATCCTTTTCTTGAAACCATGATGGTACACTCCTATTTTTCCAAGTCGCAAATTTAGTCTTTTCTTTTATATAGTAGTTCTTATATGCAGCTAAAGGATTATTAGGTATTTTACAATATTCTGGCATACATTGAGGCATCTGTGTAATCTCTGGTGTCATATTAATATTTTGTGGTAACATATTTAAATATGGTATTCTATCTTCTACTGAATGTCTTTTACCATATCTATATGTAAACTCTTTTAATAAATGTTTTAATAAATGTAGTAACCAAGAATAATTACCTTTGGTTTCTCTACACCATATCGCAGATGGGTGTTTCGTATGACACGCTAACATTAGATTCTTATCCATAAAATCTACTGGGTGTTTCCACCTTTTTACATTTCTGCCAGTTTTAGATTTACCGACAAAC
>CEVP01150597.1_pt1 | contig 12925 bp, 8 predicted proteins | sample 427071 | NCBI WGS metagenome assembly CEVP01 (sample SAMEA2623808, study PRJEB7988) | marine metagenome | isolation source: saline water (ENVO:00002010), including | reverse complement strand
TCCATCTAGTGCCTGCAAAACGTGGGATAGAGATGCTCCCAATCCTGTAAATCTCTCATGTAAGAAGGTGGTCAAACCCTTGTCGCCTTCTGCTTGTACCCGACGAGAGCCACGCGACCAACCGTCGTCTAATATGCCATAAATCCAAGAATCTAATTCCTCGGTCAAGAATGATGTTTCCTCTTTCAATGCCGATTCAACATCCTCAACGGCAGCGATTGGATTGCCTTCAATATCGGTAAGACCTGCTGCATCAACCACCTGAATCAAAGCATCACAATTAGCCAAGTCCGACAAGAATGCGTTTCCTCTTCCTCGTCCATCTGCTGCACCAGGAACTAGTCCTGCAACATCGACTAAGAATGTTGGAACAAGGCGCACATACCCAACGCAACTGCCAGTGCGGGGCTCGCAAATACTGCCTTTTCTTGGGTCATCGTCGCTTACAGGTTCTAAGCGACCATCTGCTTCAAGTCTCTCGCGCAAATCTTTGCACGGACAGGGCATAGGAGCGGCGATGAAAGCTACACCAACATTCGCTTCAATAGTACAAAACGGATAATTTGCAATGTCTACTTTCGCTAAAGTTGCAGCGCTAAAATACGTCGACTTGCCAACGTTTGGCTTACCAACCAAACCAATTCGCATGGCCTCACGCCTGAGTGATTCTCTCAATCAAATCTGCCTTAGTACCGCTAGTGGTAAGGCCCATTGATTTTGCAACATCCACCAATTCAGCCTTCTTCATCTTCTTGAGTTCGGCTTGTGTTGGTGCATCATTAGACTCTTCTTCTGGTTCTTCCTCAGATTCTTCCTCGACTACTTCTTCTTCAGAAGTCTCTTCGACATCCTCTGACTCTTCGACGTAAGGAATGAATTCTATTCCCAAGGTGTTTCTAATTTCCAGAAGTGCAAGATCTAATTCTGGAAGATTGATTCTGCCATCCGAGTTGATATCCATGATTTTTACCAAGTTCTCAACATCCCATGGCGGTAGGTCTGCAATATCTGCAACGCGTAGTGCATTTGCTAACTCAAACATGTCAATTTCACCAGAGTCATCGACATCCGCCCAAGAGAAGAATTGTGCAGTAGTTGTTCCTCTGCCACAAAGCCACTTTGTTAGAGTGACTAAATCCTCATCAAAACTCACTGGGAATTCTTCAACTTCATCGTTGTGTAATTCAGCAGAAACTTCGATTACAGTTGAGCCGCCAGCGGATTCTTCTTCTGATTCACCGATTACTAGCGTTGTATCAATTCCAACTCCACGTCCGAACAATGCACGGATTGTTGTTGTTCCCTCAACTAAAGTGTATGCGGAAATGTCACTTGTGCTTCCCCCAGTAGAAGATTTGTTATCTCCAAATAGTAATGTCTTGACTACACTGTTTGCTGCAAGAATGAATCCGATTACTATTCCATAGAATGCAAAAGCGCCTGTCAATGCAAATCCAGATAGGCTAGAAGATGCATCTTCTACTCCTGCTTCAACCATTGTGTTTTCAGACCAGTCTCCCATCAAGAATAGAATTGTAGACAGCAAACCGCCTCCAATTACAAACCAAGAAGCCATTCCTGCAGAGCCGGTTAGTGACTTGCCTGCAGCTAGTGGATAAGAATGGAATAAAGCCGCTAGTGCAAATAGGCCTCCAACAACATACAGATATGATGCGTTAACTGTGTCTGCAACATTTGCTAGGCTGCCATCACCAACCATCACATTCAATCCTGTGAAGTACCCCAGTAGTGCGAAGATTGGAAGCAGAATTGCTCCACCTGCCGCTGCTGTTGCTCCTGGACTATCTACTACAGCACTTGCATTACCACGGATAGTGGAAAGCATGTTTGTTGATGCTGCCATTACTGGCATTAACCCCATAGTTACTAGAATTGCACCAATGGATTGTGTGAAGTTGTCTGCATGGGAAGACTCGGTTAGGAAGAATGGAGGTATGGTGAGGAATAGCAAGAACATCGATGCCTTAGTTAGGCTACCAGACCAGATTGGCTGGCCAGTAACATGGGACAATACATGGTATCCTACTCCAAACATTAGAGCCAAAGGAACCCATCCTGAAGCTACAATATCAGCAACCCAAACAGTTCCTGTCCAATCTAATGTTTGACCTAAAGCACCTGCAAATCTGCTGAATAGCAAAGTGAATAGTGCCAAGATTAGGAACCAAGATGGAACCGAAATTGGGGATTCACCACGTCCGCCCATTGTGATCAAAGAGTTGACTAGTAAACTCAAGACTAGTAGTCCAGATACCAATCCGTATAGTGCTGCTTCCTTTACACCATATGTTAGGAAATCCCAGTGGTCTAAAACACATAGAGTTAGGCCTACTAATGCCTGTGCAGTCCATGCCATAGCAATCATCGAAGCGTTTGCTTCACTAGCAAGTTTGGAGCCGGTTGTACGAGTGTGTGCGACTAGGCTTCCACCGATTAGTATAGCAAAAATTGCTGTGGTCATTGCAACTTCATTGAAGTAAGCAAGAGCGCTTCCATCATCGTAAGACCAGCCTATGTTAGATAGCGAATCTAAAGCTGCTGGGTCATAATTATGCCAAGCGGATAGGAAGCCGGTTATTGCTGCTAAAATCAACCAGAAGACTCCGGTTTGCATCCAAGTCTTTGCGCCGCAACCTTCTCTCTCTTGGAAGAGATCGGCAGCAGGACCTGCTGCTTTTGTGAGAAGAAACATTCCGAATTGGCGTAACGGTTTGCTCATTCCACCGAACCCTTTCTGCATGTAATGAGTAAAGAGTAGTAGGGAAACGAATAGTATTGCCGATGTTGTAAATGCAGACATTTCAATTCCCCCTTAGTCCGAAAGGACTCCTCCGACCAAATTGGCGATAATCATTCCACAACCAACAAAAATACCGATCAAGTAATACCAAATTCCTGAGCCTCCAAGATTATCCATGAATGGAATAATCTCACCGATTACAGGAACATTGTCCCAGCCGAAAATATTGCTAAACAATGCGATTAGCCCGATTAATCCTATGCTCATCATAACAAGAATTACTCGGGATGCAGATGGTTCTGCGACTCCTTCGGACACATCGGGCAGTATCGTGTTGTTGGTCATTAAATCACCTTGACCCCGTAGGGGTCATTTACGCCACCGATGATACGGTCATAAACATTGACCAGCGAATAATCAAGGAGAGCGTAGATGCAATAGTGCATTTCCTCGTCGATTTTTGCCCGAACCAAGTGGGATTGGCATCGCTTTATCTAACTCGATTTCTCTCTGCCAAACTTTCTTACAATCACAATCAAGACCATCCAGTTCATGGATGTCACCACTAACAGAATATCGTTCAATTGCGGCCACAACATCTCCATCGCATGAGCCGCAATTATGGGCCCCTCTGACCTTACCACCTGCTGTTGGATGAATGATTAGCCGGCAGATTTGATCTGCGGCTCCATTACCAGAATTAGTAGGATGAATATCGTAGTGTACATCTTGAATCAATTGAACCAAAGACCAAAGCCATGGCGGGCGGTATTCATTTGCTCTGAACAATCTATCAATAACAGTCCCTCTCTGAATATTCATTGGATTAACGCTGATTTCGTCACTTCTTTCTGCAACATCTCTAATCCATTTTGCACCATGTACTAATGCATCCCCTTCGCTCATGAAAGGAGGTTTGAACATAAGGTATGTCTTGATTCTCAATCCGAACTTTTTCAAGTTCTCTACTGCTCTATCCCAACTCTTGATGCTGAATCCTTTGTTTACATGGAATCGTAAAACTTCATCGTCGTACGCCTCCAAACCTATTGCGACCGAAAATTTCGGATTGATTTTAGTTGCCCATTCTAGCTTTTCTTCACTAAGTTGTTCGGTTCTACTTTCAACAACTAATTCCTTACCCATTTCATGGCAATCTCTCAATACTCGCTCCTGGAAATCTAATGGGATTTCTCTGTCTTCAAGTAAACTTCCTGAAGTGTAAACCTTCACCATTCCCATAGAATCAAAATCGTCAAATTTAGCCAATGACTTCTCCCATTGTGAGTGTAAATCTTCACTGGTTACATCGTCTCTAGTGTCGTTAAAGTATCCGCAAAAAGTACAACCGCTCGACCACCACCAATGGCAGCCTTTGGTTCTCAGAATAACGGTTAGAGCGGTGGTCGGTGTACCATCTGCTAATGTTTCTGGAGTGTAATATACAGTTGCAGGATATTTAGCATCCCACGAATGTTTTCTCTCCTGCGCCCAAGGAGTATTAGCAGGGGCTTTGACCAAGTCATGGATACGAGCAGGACGTTTGTCCGACTCTCCTACCATGGTCAACTTACCATTCGCCATGACTGGGCGTCCGGCTTCGCGTGTTTGAATCCTTACATCAAAGATTGAGTGAAGAAATCAACTATTCGAGTTTCGTATTCGTCGGTATCTGTCAACATAATAGTTTGATGTGCATCGCTTTCCATTCCTTCACCAACATCATATCTTATTATGGAATCTTTGAACCAACAGGAGATATTGCTTTCATCTCCATTTTCTAATGCTTCGTCACACATCTGTTCGCCATGATGTACTCTAACTCTCTGGTCTTGGTTTCCATGTACGACATACATGTGTCTGTCGCCAATCTCTGTTGCTGCATCTATTGGGAAGTGCTCAATCAAATTCTGTCCTGCAATTATCTTGCCTGCAAAAATTCCTGCACCTCCTAAGAAAGTAGGATAGCCTTGGAATTCTAATTCTTCGACCACGATTGCTCCCATATCGGAATAACCTGATTCTAACCATATTGATTGTAATCTATCGTCTAATGTAAATGCGATTGCAGCTGTTCCTGCTCCCATTGAATTCCCATAGATCCCAATTTCATCGGGATTAGCATTATGCTCATCTATTAGCCAATCAAAAACTGTAATCACGTCTACCCATTCATCCTGGCCCCCAGAAACACGGTTATCATCAATTGACGATTCCCCGTGATCTCTCAAATCGAAGACGATGACATTGAAGCCTGCATTTGCCAGCATTCCAGAAGGAAGCAGCAAAGCAGCATCTGCTTTACAACCCCTAATTCCGTGAACAAATATAACCCAGGGCATCGATTCGTTTTGTTTTAGGTACCAAGCTGAAAGGAAGATTTCTTCGTCTTCTACCTCGATGGTTGCTGAATTATAATCGCTCCACCAATACTGAGATAATCCTGTCATAATATTGGAAGAAATGTTTTCGGGATTTTGAGATTCGTTCAAAGGAACTTCATTTCTTAACGGTGCAAATTGTTCAGGAGTGTTTTGGTCAAAATTGCCCCAGCAGTCTGTATTAGTAGATGCCACATCATTGTAAACAATTGAGCCTGCCAAGAAATATCCCGTTGGCAGCAATACAAATAACATCAATAAAAATGGAAAAAATTCTCTCAATAATTTCATCAAATCCCTCTGTAAATTATAGTAGAGCCTGCTTTAACAAACTCACCTTTAGGGTAATCCTTTTTGCCATCTTCAGCACTGATTACACATGGATTAAATTTAGCCGCAGGCACTCGAACATCTACTCTGCTACCAAGGCGAATCATTCCATACCTTTCGCCTCTGCGCAATTCATCTCCTTCTGATTTCCATGGAATGATTGTACGAGCCAGTGCACCTGAAATTTGCATAACTTCAACCAATAGGCCGTCTTCTCTTTGGAATAATGTTCTCACTCTTTCGTTGTATTCACTTTCTTTTCTGAATGCAGGAAGGAACGGGCCTCTTCTCAGGCCCTTGCCTGTTCGGTGCTCCATCCGGGTAATCTTTCCAGCAATTGGGGCACGGTTAACGTGTACATCTAGTGGGGACATAAAGACGGCAATTCTCCATACATCAGTATCTGATTCTTCTCCTTCCGGCACTGCTTCAAAGCGCTGTTCGGTAGAGAACGACAAAATATCTTCACAAGGTTCGGGGTGCCACGACCCAGTGTGTTCATCTTCCTGTGCACCATCCATCTCATCTTTGGATGGTCTGCGCCCTGTTGCTCTCTCCCTCTTAACGAACATAACATGCCCATCTGCAGGTGAAACCAGGACGCCTTCATCTCTAGGAATCGGTCGATCGGGGTCTCGCCAAAAGTTAGCAAAAAATGCTGCCAACATCAGCATTAGTATTCCCAAACCGGGAGCAAGGCCGTAAAGAGGATCGACAAACCATCCAACTAGTATGAATCCGACTCCCATCAGTGCAGGTGTAATTACAGGCAGAAATCCGCCTCTGGCTAACATAGCCAAGTGGCTCACCTACTGAGCGTCCTGTGAGTCTCCGGAATTTCTCCAGACGACTTCTGGCTCTTTTTCTCCATCTTCAGAGGTTTCATCTGTTGATTCCTCTTCAGCTGGTGCTTCTTCAGCCGGTGCATCTTTTGCTGCGAAATCTGCTGCTGCTGCTCCTAACTCTGAACCTTTGAGGTATTTGTTTCCGTCCATATCATAGGATTTTGCGAACTCGATGAATGCATCACGATCGGTGATTCCATTCTTCTGCATGACTCCAACTAGAACTGATTCAGACCAATTCCATTCGTCTTCCTCAGAATCTTCAGATGTTGCTTCATCGCTTGCAGCAGGAGTGTTTTCTGATTCAACGGCTTCAATATCTGATGCCTCTTCAAGTGTCATTTCAGCAGCACGCGCCTCGACCATTTCTTCCATTCTTTCGCTGATGGCTCTACCCATGTGCTGTGATTGCCTTTCTGCTTCTGCAGCCGCTTCAATCATCTCATATCTGCGCTTGATGGCTTTGTTCAAGTCTTCGAATAATGACATGTGATCCATATACCAATCGTCTCTAGTTTGCAATTCTACAACTGCCAGTCGCAGATCATTATCCAATTCTTCTGCAATGGAGAATACCTTGCCCAGACGGTCCTTTTCACGAGAGAACTTCTCTTCCATCTTCTGCAATTCTGGCTCTAAGTGCTCGACTTGCTTGCTGGACTTGCCCGCTTTCATCTCTAAATCGCGAATTCTTGCATCCTTTTCGGTTAGCAAGGCTTCAAGACTCTCTTTTTCGATTTCGCGCTCTACGATTTCTTTCTCGAGAACTTCGACTTCTGCCTTAGTATCTCTCAATTCTGCTTCTTGCTGCTCATAAGCCGCATACAACTTGAGTAGACGGTCTGTTTCTTCCTCAAGTTTCTCTGTGAGTTCTTTAATTTGAGTTTCTGGAGTAATGGTTCCGGTATCAGACATTTCTCTCACCTAAGGCTACGCCTTCCTCTATACCCACATTGGTCCTACATATCAAGCCGACGCTTCATCGTAGCGCAAAATATCGTTCTGATAATTATTCAATTGCATCGGTTGCAACAACCAATTCTCTCGCAATACTAGTTTCTCCCATCGAGTGACCTGCATCAGCAACCATGACTAATTTGCTAGTTGGTAATGCTTTATGCAATTGCCATGCACTACGAGCTGGACAAACCATGTCATACCGCCCTTGAACTATTGTGGTTGGAATATCTTGAATCGTTGAAACGTGGTTGAGAATGTAGGCTTCTTCGACGAAAATTGCATTGATGAAATAATGACATTCGATGCGAGCAAAAGCGACTGCGAAATCCAAATCTTCTGCTTTGTCCAAATATTCAGGGTCGGGAAATAGCCTACTAGTTGCCATTTCCCATCGAGTCCACTCTCTAGCAGCAGCTCTTCTTACCTCTACGTCATCGTTTGTCAATCGGGAATAATATGCCTTGATCAAGTCGTGTTGTTCATCGACTGGAATGTGGTCTCTGTAAGAGTCAAATGCATCTGGGAAAACATGGCTAGCACCATCTTGGTAAAACCAGTGAAGTTCGCTTTTTCTACACATGAAAATTCCGCGTAATACCAAACTCAATACTCTCTCTGGGTGATTTTGAGCATAAATCAGAGATAGAGTCGAACCCCACGAACCGCCAAATACATGCCATTCATCAATCCCTAAATGTTGTCTTAGCGCCTCCAAATCTGAAACCGATGCTTGAGTATTATTGTCTTCCAATTCGGCGTATGGAGTTGATTTGCCACAACCTCTCTGGTCAAATTGAATGATGTCGAATTTGTTTGGGTCAAAATATCTACGATATGATGGCTGGCTACCTCCGCCTGGTCCACCATGAATCACAATCACAGGAATTCCTTCTGAATTGCCGCTCCTCTCCCAGGCTATGGTGTGCATCTTGGAAACCTGCAAAAATCCAGTTGAGTGTGCCTCTATCTTAGGATATAGTACGTCGTCGATGCTCTGAGAAGAGATTTGCATAAAGCGGGCAATGAAACCTAGATGATGTTCCTTTCGATTGATGCATACGGTTATCGACGGCTTCGTTTTGGAGCGAAATATGGCCAAAAAGGCAGCAACTGAAGTGTTCTCGCAATGGGCTCTTATCGGAAAAGATGAGGGGATGGAAAGAGGGCATGCTGCTTCGGTTAAAGCAATGCTAGAACTAGCATTGCCTAAGGTAAAATCAGAATTTTCAGCAATTGATTTGGGTTGCGGTAATGGCTGGGTTGTCCGTCTGTTATCAGAAATGGGCGCATCGCATAGTGAAGGCGTTGACGGTGCAATCGAGATGATAAAGAAGGCTCAAGAAAAGGATTCTGGACACAAATATTCTCACGGAATGTTACCGGAATGGAGCCCCGAAAAAAGATTCGACTTGGTTCACACAATGGAATTTCTATACTATCTCGATGACCCAATAGAAATGATTTCGACGATACATGATGAATGGTTGAGCGATGGAGGAGTTTTGGTAGCCGGAGTTGATCATTACCTCGAACATGAAGATTCTCTAACTTGGCCCGAACATGTGGGAGTACACATGACTACAATGTCTATCGAAGAGTGGAAGGATGCTGTAGAATCTGCTGGATTTACAGGCGTAGAAATTCATCAGGTGGCTGCGAAAGAAGGTTTTCCCGGAACGCTGGTTATGCTGGGCCAAGCCTCTCATCAATAGGCCCACATAATCTGATTGTGCCGCTATAGTATGGACAAGTTCTGCAGGTTTCCTGTTCAGACATCGGTAAGCGCAACGGAGGTTGTGCGCCTTCGCCAGCAGCTGCCATCTCTCCAGACCATTCCACTAATGAAATCAGGTCGATTCTGGATTGTTTGAAATCCTCATCACGCATTCTAATCATTCTGCCAGAGGCTGAAACTTGAATCGCTGGAGGAAGAATATTTCTTCTCTCATGTTCAGGTTTTGTTCTCTCACCAATCTCTAATGCCAAACTGTACAATGTTAATTGTAGTCGGTGTTCAGCGATGATTTCCTCTTCAGCAGGAGTGGAAGCGAAAGGCGAATCCCGGTCAGCAACAGTCTGTAATTCATTACCTTCAAGTGGGCTTTTCGGATTGAATCCCCCTAAACATTGCTTGGTCTTAGCATCGACAACCTGCAACCATCCTTGTCCTGTTTCATCTTTCAAAGCAAGAACTAAATCTGCTCGACCATTGAAAATTGCACTTATTGATTCAACCATAGATGTGACCACTTCATTTTGGGGAGACCACATTGTTCTGTGCAGAGAATTAGGTTCATGTTCAAGGGATAGATAAAATGGTAATTCTGTCCTCAAACCTTCAACGGTAAATCCATCATAAGGTTCTCCTGAAACCAGTTTTCCAAGAGCGCCTTCTCTGGCCAATTTACCCAAATGAAGTAATCTAAGTTTAGTCCGTTTCGCAACTTCAGAATCTGAAATTGTTGACTGTGCCATTACTTCTTCAATGGTTTTCTCATCTGTGAGGTTGTCCTTTTGTTGCTGAGTCCACATCGAATCTAAGTTGGTACTTTCAGAGCCAGGGTTTGCTAAACCGATTTCCAGCAATCGGTGGAATAGAGACCCGAATTCTGTTGCACTAGGCCAATACTGCTCTTGAGATTCATCAGCGATCAAATCCATTCTTTCTGGATTCCAATTTAGTTTGGATGATAGCCAATGTCTTCGGTTACAAGCCCATGCAGTGTCCAAACCGTGTGAAGTCATAGGATGTGAGAAAGTAATTTTCCGAGGCTCAACAATTTGTTCACCAGGTGATGGGTTTTCAGCAAGTTCAATTCTCTGTCTCCAAGAGGCAACTAGTGGCGTTGCCGGGGCTTCTTCAAAGCAATCGGGATGATGGAATATCGAAATTCCTCTAACACACTCTGTACCAAGATGGGCTTCTTGGAACAAAGCACCAGGGTCTAAAGTGAGAGTTTTTCCGGTTTGGTCAATCCCTCCATCAGACCAACTACAACCTTCTTGCCCTGATTGTATACTAGTGTATGCTAATCCATCCAAGAACATGTAACCCATGTTCTGTCTACCTTTACCGCGTTTGAATTCTATCTGTCCTTGCGAGTTGAGCAGGGCCCCATTACTTGGGCCACCTGCAATAATCAATCTGTCTCTAGCTCTAGTTAGAGCGACGTAAAATTGCCTACGACGTTCTGCTCTTTGCTGGCCATCATCAAACAGATGAGCGATTGTCCACAATCCGCTCAATGGTTTACTTATCCCTCTCCAGGGGTGGATTCTCCCAGCAATAATATCTGGAGTAACTAGAACATTTTCTGAAGATGAGAATGTTGAATCTCTAGTCCCTGTTGCGAAGAGGTCGTATGCAACAACGACCGGAGCCTCGAGACCTTTAGAACCGTGAATTGTCATTATTTGCACAGCTCCACCCGAACCCGGCGAACTACTCTTGGGTCCATCATTTTCTAAATCTGATAAATCCTTCAAACGGCCGTAGACCAATGCTGCGTCTCCCCCCACTGTTGCAGCGATTCGGTCATACAGAGAAATCCAATTTTCAACATCTTGCCTATCTCCTTCTCTAGGATATGCATAGAGTAAATCAGAATAGTCTATTGCAACATCAATTGCCTGTCTCACACTTCCATTTTCAATAAAATAACTCAAACGTTCTAGCAACGATTGAACTTGTTCACTTGGTGCTGCTTCCGCTAAAGATTCAAGCTGGTTACCTTCACTATTCGATAAATGACTAATTATTTCTGAATCGTTCATTCCTACAATGACTGATCTACCAACTGCTAAAGCAGCACTCTTGTCATAAGGCGATGTTAGTAACCAAAGTAGAGACATCAATGTTTGAACTGCAGGCCTGAACATCAACATGCCTTGCTTACCTGCCATCGCCGGAACTCCCTGTTCATCAAGGGCTTTAATCAACAAAGGAACTCTGGCATGAGAGGAAACGAGGATCATAATATCTTCAGGCAAATACAATTGGGATTCTGTTGCATTAATCCAAGATTCTGATTCCGCACTGTACACTCTAGCTAAGTCTCCGTTTAACAAAGCTGCAATTCTCTTTGCTAGCAAATTTGCACACAGTTCTCTATCATCTGAGCCATCATACTCGAAAGGATCGATTGCGACTTCCATGTCTAGTGGGCGCTGACCGATTCCAGTTCTTGTAGGAAGTATCCATTCCAACCTTGATACTCTTTCCGATTCTCTTGCAGGGTGCAAATCTTGGGCCTCTGCATGCCATGGCCCTGGCAATAGGTGGTGTCTTTGAGAAAATGTATCTTGGAAAATAACGTTCATCGTATTCATCAATCTAGGTAAAGTACGGTGATTCGTGGACATCTCAATGTGTCCTTCTCTACGCCTATGGAGTGATTCTGAAGCAATTTGATTATCGTCATCATCTAAGTGGAAAGAAACCCATTCATCTCGATTTGCATCCTGTCCTACCAATTCGCTAGAACGAACGAAAGTCGTAGATTCTCCAGTAGAACCAGGTATAGGCCGTGGGTCTTTAGCAGCATCAGGACTTCGAAGGGTATCTGTTCTGTTTTCCATCGTTGCTTCTTCCCGATTCATTTCTCTAATTGCGGCAACTGCTCTACGCATTACAGTTACCTCTGCTTGACGGAAACGGTAGATTGATTGCTTCATGTCGCCGACAATACATATGGTTGGATCCCACTGAGAAGCCGGTGGTTGTGGTTCCCCCTCATCCAGTTTTCTACGGCCCCAAAGGCGGGCAAGCAATCTGAAATGTTGGGGGTTAGTGTCTTGATATTCATCGATGATGAATGCACGATATTGTCTCCTCAAGTCTCTGAGTAGAGAGATTCTGCGCATCAAATCTGAATGTACTTCGTCATTACCTTGGCTAGCAGCAATCGCTCTGAATAAATGATCATCTTGCCAAGGCCTCTCGCCCATGGAATCTAAGGCGTCTATGACTGAAGTAGGATACCAAGTTCTACAGACAGAAGGGCAACGGGTGAGAAGTAAATCCTCTGCAAGGCGATGCATGTCATCATGATCTCGGACGCCTTCTTGTGATTTCAGGCGAGACAGAATTTCTCTAACTCCTGCATGAACAATAAACAAATCTCGAATGACTTGCAACTCTAATTCCGTGGTTAAACGCATCTCTTGAGAAGGTGGGAGTTGTGGTAAATCGATGCTCAGACGAGGCGGATAAGCTGTTTGTTCAGGTACCTCATCGGGGTCATTAAACAATGGATTGAGTAGATGAGAAGATTGCCCTAAGACTCGAATTAACAAACCTTGTGAAGTATGTAGCATCTCACGGATATCTAGCGCGTGTGATTGTGCATTATTGATTATCATATCCTTGACCGGATTAGAAAGTGGGCAATTCCCCTTGGTCATGACACCACTTGGCCACCCTTTCCCATTAGGGGGGCGTGCACGATACAATGCATTACAATCTATTTTATCCAAATTTGAAGCGGTCGTAATAGCGTGAGAAACAAGCCAAATCCACTGCAATCTCTCTATTTGCTCTTCAGCATCTAATGTACACAAATATTGCACATACCGATAACGCGTCATCCCAGAAACAACATCTGCTCCAACCACAAATTGTGCGCCACTATCCAACCATGCATCACACC
>CEVP01069846.1_pt1 | contig 12963 bp, 7 predicted proteins | sample 427071 | NCBI WGS metagenome assembly CEVP01 (sample SAMEA2623808, study PRJEB7988) | marine metagenome | isolation source: saline water (ENVO:00002010), including | reverse complement strand
GTTGAAGTGGCGAGAAGGACAGTCCAAGAAATTGTTGATGACATTATTTGGCAAATCGAAGGGCACGCAATCGCTGTTTGGAGCCCAGCTATTAGAAACCGGAAAGGGACCCACGCAGATTTATTCCGTCATTTAGTCGAACAAGGCTGGACCGAGGGGCGAATTAATGGTAGAATTGCATCTTTTGAAGATGAACACAATTTAGACAAGAATTTACGCCACGATATCGATGTCAGAATCGATAGATTGCGTTGTACAAAAGATCGCAGACAGCGACTGACCGAGGCTGTAGAATCCGCTCTACGAATAGGTGGGGGCACTGTTGCAATAGAGAGCATCAAAGCACCTGAAACCAATTTTGAATTTAGTGAAGGTTCGAAATCTAATGAGACTGAAGTTGGAGAAACAATGGTTTGGTCAGAAGAGTTTGCTTGTCCAGAACACGGCGCGTTTATGCCGGAGATGAGCCCAAGGGTTTTCTCTTTCAATTCACCACTTGGTGCATGTAAATCATGTCAAGGGCTAGGGATTCAGAGGAGATTTAGTGAAGAATTATTAGTCAACAGGAAAGCTACAATTTCCGAAGGATGCATCATTCCTTGGCGCCAATCTATGTCTCCACATTGGTATCGTAAACTGATGGAACAAACAGCACTGCATTATGGGATACCGACAGATGTTCCATATTCAGAATTAGACGATGACGCTCAAGATATTTTGATGAATGGGTCAGGTTCCACGATTATACATTTTGAATTCACATCAGAAACAGGCTCTCAGTACAAGTATAGCAAACCATGGGAAGGGGTGTATGGGCGGTTACAGAAAACATACACAGAAACAACTTCTGAACGCACCAGAAGCCGCTTGATCGCCTGTATGAATGACGAACCTTGCCCTGATTGTAATGGTGAGAAACTCAACCCAGCGGCAAGAATGGTTACTGTTGGGGGCAAACGACTTCCAGAAATCGGTGCTGCTAGTGTACACGAAGCACTCGACATAATTCGTTCCATGAGGGGTGATGGCAAGAGCGCGGAAGAATTGGATGAGAGGAGCGCATTTATCGGTCGAGAAATTTTGAAAGAAATCGAGGGGCGATTAGACTTCTTGAATGACGTTGGCCTTGACTATCTAACACTCGATAGAAGGGCAAATACATTATCTGGAGGGGAGAGCCAAAGAATCCGTTTAGCTACACAAATCGGTAGTCGCCTAACCGGTGTAATGTATGTTCTTGACGAACCTTCAATCGGGCTTCATCAAAGAGATAATGCGAGGCTATTAGCCACCCTTAGAGAATTATCAGATCTCGGTAACACTCTCTTGGTAGTAGAACATGATGAAGATACATTGAGACAGGCAGATTGGCTGTGTGACCTCGGCCCTGGGGCAGGATTGGAAGGAGGCCAAATCGTAGCAAACGGAACACCAAAACAGGTTATGAGAGCCAAAGATTCGATTACAGGAGCATACCTTTCTGGCAAGCGTTCTATTCCAGTACCAGAAGAAAGAACAATCCCAACGAAAGGCTACCTCAAAGTAATCGGTGCAAGACAAAACAACCTTGCTAACATCGATGTTGAATTCCCATTAGGGTGCTTAACTGCGGTTACTGGGGTTTCAGGCTCAGGTAAATCTTCCCTTGTGTCAAGTATTTTGGCACCATCTTTGCAACGCCAATTAAGTGGTACAGATGCATTACCAGGCGCGCATGACGATATTGAAGGAGTCGACAATGTGGACAAAGTCATTGTAATCGACCAATCCCCAATCGGAAGAACACCTCGTTCAAATCCAGCAACTTATACCAAAGCGTTTGATGAGATTCGGAAGTTGTTTTCAGAGACTACGCTGTCTAAGGAGAGAGGATATACTCCGGGACATTTTTCCTTCAACGTCAAAGGTGGTCGATGCGAAGCCTGCAGGGGAGGGGGCTCAATCAAACTGGAAATGAATTTCCTACCAGATGTTTGGATAACTTGTGATGTATGTGAAGGTAAGAGATACTCTAGAGAGACGCTCGAAGTTACTTGGAAGGGTAAGAATATCCACGATATTTTGCAAATGCCAGTGAGCGAAGCTGTAGAATTCTTTGCCAATCATCGCAAACTACACCGCACCCTCTCAACAATCAATGATGTTGGATTAGGCTACATTCGATTGGGCCAACCTGCTACTACACTTTCTGGGGGAGAAGCTCAGCGTGTTAAACTAGCAAGTGAACTGAGAAGGCCCCCTCACCGGCATACGTTGTATATCCTAGATGAGCCCACAACAGGCCTTTCATTTTCAGATGTGCAACAATTGATTGATGTGTTATTGAGATTGAGAAAAACCGGGCACTCAATTATTGTAATTGAGCATCACCTAGATGTAATAAAATCAGCCGACTGGGTCATCGATTTAGGCCCAGAAGGCGGGGACAGAGGTGGAGAGATCGTAGCACAAGGAACCCCTGAAGACGTGGCTAAAGCAAAGGGTAGTTTTACCGGCCAATTTCTCAAAGAAATTCTTTGATTCTAGGAATTATTCCAAGCGTAGTATTCATGGACGGTAGTCGCTGCGGTGTGTCTGCCCCCATAGGGGGCAGGTGTACATGGTGTCATCGAATATTGTCAGAGTAGAGGCAACTCCCAAACTTGGAGACGGTATGAGAGACGTCCGAGGAGATTCTGTAAAGCGCCAACTGGCCGCCGACCACGACATCGAAATTGGTAAAGTTAGATCAATAGTAGGATTCTTGATTTCTAGCGAAATCTCATCTGCAGAAGTTGCAAGCAGAGCGGACGATGTTTTCGCAGACCCGATTATCGAAGCCAGCGCAACAGATTCACTACATTTGAGCGACAAGGAATTATTTTCACAAGAACCAGACATGGTTGTTACAATTGGATTCAAACCAGGGGTAACGGATAATCCAGGTAAAGCAGCACTAGATGGATTCCGAACAATTTTCCCAAATGCTGGAGACGGCGCTAGAATTTCTACATATCTAACATACGCATTCGAAGGAGTACCCGATGGCGTAGAAGTAGAATGGTTAGCAAAACAACTTCACAATGGCCTGATTGAGAGGGCTTTGTACTCATTGAAGGGAGAAGAATACCCGGTTATTGAATACGCTCCAATTACTCCAAGTGATTACGCTCCACCTGCAGTTGTTGATCTAGAAGTATCTGATGAAGAATTGATGAAACTCTCTGTTGAAGGGCTACTGGCTCTAAATTTAGAGGAAATGCAAACCATTCAAGCCCACTACAGGAATCCCGAAGTTAGGTCTGCTAGAGCAACTTTGGGGCTACCAGAAAACGCACCCACGGATGTCGAACTGGAATGCTTAGCACAGACATGGTCAGAACACTGTAAGCACAAGATTTTCGCCGCACATATTCACCATATCGATACTGAGACTGGAGAAGATACGGAAATCGATTCACTATTCAAGACACACATTATGAAACCAACTCTTGAGATGAAAGATGAGGTGGACTGGCTTCTATCGGTATTCCATGACAACTCCGGAGTAATTGCTTGGGATGATGAATGGTCAATGTGTATGAAGGCAGAGACTCATAATTCTCCTAGTGCATTAGATCCTTATGGTGGCGCAATGACTGGTATAGTCGGCGTTAACAGGGACATTCTTGGAACAGGTCTTGGTGCTAGACCGATTGCGAATACAGACGTATTCTGTTTTGGACCTCCTGATTGGGAGGGCGACCTTCCAGAGAACCTATTCCACCCCTCCCGGGTTCTTCGAGGAGTGCATGCAGGAGTAAGAGTTGGAGGAAACGAAAGTGGGATTCCAACTGTAAACGGAGCCATCGTTTTCGATGACCGATATATCGGAAAACCACTCGTTTATTGCGGAACAATCGGTATAATGCCACGTAAACTCCCTGATGGAAGGGAGTCTCATGTGAAAAACCCCGATGCGGGTGATAGAGTATACATGGTCGGAGGGAGAGTTGGCTATGATGGAATCCACGGGGCAACCTTTTCTTCACTAGAATTGACCGAGGAATCCCCTTCTAGCGCTGTACAAATTGGAGACCCAATCACTCAGAAGAAGATGCTAGATATGATTCTAGAGGCAAGAGATGCAGGCCTGATTACATGTATTACTGACAATGGCGCAGGAGGCCTTTCTTCTAGTATTGGAGAGATGGCTGAATATACCAATGGTTGTCGAATAGACCTAGGTAAAGTGCCATTGAAACAAGAGGGGCTTTCATCATGGGAAATTCTAGTTTCAGAATCCCAAGAAAGAATGACAGTAGCAGTTCGTGAAAGCGACGTACCTGCCTTCGAGGCCTTAGCAGATTTACATGAGGTGGAGGCAACATGGGTCGCCGACTTTACCGACACAGGACAATTTCATGTTGTGCATGGCGAAGATACAGTAGCATCTTTACCAATCGAATTCTTACATGATGGGGTGCCACAACTTCGCTTAGAAAGCGAATGGACTCCACCAACCAATCCTGAATTCAATCCACCATCCAAGGCAAATCATTCCAGTCTACTAATGCGCATGCTTACTCGTCCAAACATCGCCAGTAAGGAAACATGGGTTCGCCAATACGATCATGAAGTTATAGCTCAAACAGCAGTCAAACCATTTGTCGGAGTTGAAAGAGATGGACCGGGAGACGCTGGGCTACTAGCTCCAATCCACGGCTCCACTCATGGCCTAGTAGTTTCGAATGGTATTTCTCCAAGATACAGCGATATCGATGCAGGCGCTATGGCAGCAGCAGCAGTCGATGAAGCGGTAAGGAACGCGGTTTGCACAGGAGTCGACTTGTCAAAGATTGCAGGCCTAGACAACTTCTGTTGGCCAGACCCAATTGAGAGCAAGAAAACTCCTGATGGTAAATTCAAACTTGCACAGTTAGTTAGAGCAAATAGGGAATTAGAAAGAATTTGCCGAGCGTATTTCGTGCCATGTATTTCTGGTAAAGATTCTATGAAGAACGATTACGGAACCGGAGAAAATAAAATTTCAATTCCTCCAACTCTACTATTCTCTCTATTTGGAAATCACCATGATGTACGCTATACCACAACTTCAGATCTCAAACCCGGAGAAAGCCTCTACTTAGTGGGCGAATCAAAGCAGGAATTAGGCGCAAGCGAAATTTCCTACATGCTTAGCGAATCCGGAGAATCTAGTGGCATTGGGGGGGAAGTTCCACGTTTGCCTAATCCTGAAAAGAACCTAGAATCTTACAAGGCCCTGACTAAAGCCATTCAATCTGGTATAGTCCGTACTGCTCACGATTGTAGTGAAGGCGGCATTGCAGTAGCAATAGCCGAGATGTGCATAGGGGGCAGGTGTGGTGCAGCAATCGATGTTGACGGCCCAGGCGAAGCCGACCTTTGGGGTCGACTTTGGGGCGAATCTCTCGGCAGAATTCTTGTAGGAGTTAAGCAAGAACATCGAGCAGAATTTTTGGCTACAATGAAAGGACAGCCCCTCACTTACATGGGAGAGGTTACTGAAGGAAACACCCTCAGCGTGTGGGATGGTGACGATTTAATCATCGAATCAAATGTCGATGAGATGGTATCTGCTTGGAAAGGCAGCCTTGACATGACCGGAGGTGTTCAGTGATGGTAGATGTCCCCAAAGTAGCAATATTGTTCGGATTTGGAATAAATTGCGATAGAGAAACAGCGGCTGTTTTCGAGTTGGCAGGAGCTGAAAGCGAGAGAGTGCACGTAAATCACTTTGTTAATGGAGAAAGAGACCTTTCAGAATTCCATATCTTGGCAGTTCCAGGCGGGTTTTCTTTCGGAGACCATCTGGGCTCAGGGCGCCTACTAGGCAATCGAATGAGATTCGCAATGAGAGAACAATTGTCGTCTTTCGTAGCAGCCGGCAAACCAATCATCGGGATTTGTAATGGATTCCAAGTATTGGTAAAGACTGGATTACTTCCGGGAAGAGAAGTACCTGATTTCGAGCAGAGAGCAAGCCTTACTCTCAACAACAGTGGACGTTATGAGGATAGATGGGTGACTTTGGAGTTCGACCCCGATAGTCCGTGTATTTGGACTAAAGGAATCACCAGAATCGAATGCCCGGTAAGACACGGGGAAGGTAGATTCGTAATGCCATCAACAACAGATTTGGATGAGTTAAATGAAAACAACCAGATCGTAACACGTTACGTCGACCCTACAACAGAGCCCGGTAAAGGAATAACAGATGAGACACTTCCATTCCCAATATGCCCTAACGGCAGCATCAGAAACATAGCTGGAATTTGTGACCCAACAGGTTTGGTATTCGGTCTAATGCCACATCCGGAAGCAGCCTATGCAACATTCTTACACCCGCACCATACAAGGGGAGAAGTTAGCGAAGAAATCCTAGCCGAGGGGATGCAAATCTTCCGTAACGCTGTAGAATACGCTCAAGCAAACCTTTGAGAAACAACCCCTCTTCCTTGGTAACATGCCGTCGAGGAAAATCTACATGGATAGCATAGATGCGTGCTATCTCAAGGACTTCACAGCTGAAGTTACTGCAGTAGATGAAAACACAGTAACCCTTGACCAAACGCTATTCTATCCACTTGGCGGCGGGCAGAATTGGGATACTGGGAAATTAACCTGGGACGGAGGGCAAGTATCTGTTACTGAAGTGAGGGGTAGAGGTGACGTACATCATTTCGTTGGAGAAGACCACGGTCTTGAGGTAGGAGATTCCGTTCAAGGAGAAATCGATTGGGATAGGCGCCATGCGCACATGCGAATGCATACAGCCCAGCATTTAGTCAGCGGACTGGTTTACGAAATGTATGATGGGGCAAGAACCGTAGGAAACCAAATTCATGCAGACCGATCAAGAATTGATTTCAACCCAGTCAAGTTCGATGAAGCAATGATTGATGAATTATTCAGTAAAGCCAACGAAATGGTCGAGTCTAATTTGGAAGTTACAGATTGTGTAATGACTAGAGAAGAAATCAATGCCATAATGCCTCCAGAAAGAACAAACATGGACCTGTTGCCCATTTCAGTCAAGCAATTAAGAGTAATAAAAATTGGAGACAACATCGATTTGTGCCCCTGTGCGGGCACTCATGTAAGGGCTCTTAGTGAGATAGGAAAGATGGAATTCCTTGGTAAGAAAAACAAGGGCAAAGGTACGACAAGAGTTAGTTATACTCTTGAGGGCTGTGAGAGTTGAAAAACCACTAATATCAATAACAAATAATTGAGAAGAGTTTTCAGCAAACTCTTCTCTAGAAGATTATAGGTCTAAATCATCATCTAGCAATTCTGAGACTTCAGATTGAGCATCTTCCCACTCAGCACGGCTACGCTCTCTTTCTGCTATAGTAGCGGCTTCAACGACCTCTTTTAGCGAATCTGGGGCTTCAGAAGCCACACGCTCTGCCACAATCTTATCAGCCATCCCTCGGTCTTCACCAATACGGTCAGAACGGTCTACTGCGGCTATGGGGCGACTCGGAATTGTACGGGCTCCATGATCAATGTCTTCTGCTTGTAGAGAATCTGCCATGATGTCTAAGACCTCTTCTGGCGGCAACTCGTCTTTCCATGGGTTTTGATTCGCAACAGATTGAACTACGTTCTTCTTTTCTCGTTTAGCTTGGTTAGCAAATAATTCTCCAATGTCTTCACTAGTAGGAAGTGGTTTTGTTTCAGCAATTTCGTTCGCTAGAAATTGCTGCTCACGTAATACAGGCCCATGGACCTCATCGTGGTCGTATCGATTGGGGTTGGCTGCCATGGCTAATAGATCTCTAGCAAATTGGAATAATTCATCAGATTGAGGCGCCTTAGCGATTAATTCTCTCACTTTAGTGTGGTGGGTTATACATTTCCGACACCTACTCGAGCCCGCAATATCTGGGGCATCGCAGCGAAGACAACAGGCTTGGAAACCCAAGTCTTTCATCGCTCTTCTCGGCATCGCCATGTAATCTCCTAATCCCTGTCAGCAAAGAATGCTTTCGCGCGAGGCTTCAAAACCCACCGTGTTGAGAACCGGGTATGGCGAGAGACCCACGGGCCGACATCCTAGAGGACGACCTCTTCCCAAAACAGAGTCCACGCATACATCGTGTACACGCTCACAGGGCAGGTGATGGAACGATTCATTTCAACACAGGCGGTGGCTTCATGGGAATTAACAATCGCCAACCAGTACAACACCATAAGGGGAAAATATGGCACTTTAGTGATGAAGAGAAACGCCATCTTACACTTGCTACTGCAGCATTTACATTTGCTCTCGGACTATTGATGGCAGGAGGTATTTTACGAATAAATGCCCAAGGCGGTCTTGAGCAATGGATTGCAATTGTTCTGTTGTCAATGCCAGTTATGTTAATTGCAGTTGGCCCTGCGTTTTTGTTACACGAAATAGGTCACAAAATTGTCGCTAAGAAATATGGATGTTGGGCTGAGTTTAGGGTAGACCCTAGCGGTCTAAAATTTGGAATTGTATTTGTCGCATTAACTGGATTTTTGTTCATGGCGCCTGGTGCAGTAATGGTTGCAGGTTTAGTTACACGTAGACAAAACGGCCACATCGCTATCGCAGGACCTGCTGTTAATTTTGGTCTATTTTTGATTGGTATTCCTCTCGGAGGTATAATTCTCGGCTTAACTGGTGCAACAGAATCAGCAGCTTACTTAGAAGCCGGAGCAATTAATTTGAAAGCAATGGTCTATGATGTTGTATTTTGGTGGGTTGCAGCCAATCTTGGATTGGGGTTCTTCAATATGATTCCATTCGGGCCACTCGATGGCGCTAAAATCAAGGATTGGAGCGAACCAGTTTGGTTCTTTAGTTTCATGACATTTATTGTAATCATCTACATGTGGTGGACTGGAGTATTCAGTCCAATCGATGACGTTGCGTTACGAATTGCTGAATGGTTCTAATCAATCTTCAAGATAAGCACTTCTTACTGGATTCTCATCCAAGTGGAAGAAGGAGTAAGTTGCCCACCAAGTAATCGTGTCAAGGGCATCTACTAGGTTACTCGTGCCGCTTCTTTCTTCTCCGTAATCCTTGCCGGTTGTATCCATCCAATCGATCATCTCATCTACAGTGTCACAAGTTTGGTGATAACACCAATATCCATCGACAAGTCCTCCGAATCCCATTGTTACTGTTCCGAGATTATCTTGGAAACTTGCATGGTCTGAGCGGGCGGTCGTATCTTCATAGACAATAATTTCAGGCCTATCTTTTGCCAACCAATCGTCTACTTTCCAAGTACTTGAGTCATAACCGGTTCCAATCAGTGTTGATGTTTGCTCTTCAACACCAATAGCATCAGAACCGATCCACAGTGCCAAATTAACCATTCCTGGTTGGTTCATAACATCATGATCTAGACTTGGCCCAATGTAAACTCTCATCGGCCAAACTTCCTCGTCTTTTGGATAACCATCAGGGTCGATTTCCGGGTCTGGGTCACAGTTTGGCTCTCCGCCTCCATGGTTGCCACCGCAAGGTGCTCCCCCGCCGCCCGGCCAGTTAACTCCAGCCATATCCAGGTTCACGTAGTTGGTAACTTCGACGTTAGGGTTGTCTTCCTTGACCCATTCCTCGGTCCAGTATTCACTACCTCTCTTGCCGCCTTCTTCACCAGACCAAAGGCAGAAAACCATGGTGTTTCTTGTACTGTAACTAGCCATTGCTTCTGCTACAGTCAAGACCATACTCGTTCCTGCGGTATTGTCGTATGCACCTACACGAGTGCCGTATGTCCTTTCGCCGATGAGGTGAGGTGAAATCAATCCACCATTAATCGGCGGAGCAATGTCGAAATGGGCGCCAAAAACCATCCATTTATCGGGGTTAACTTCACCGAATCTGTAACCACATATGTTGTATGCTTCAGGATTTTGTTGTCCAGTATTAATTGAATCGTAAACGAATCTTTGATTGATAACTTCGAGACCGAAACCTTCCAACTCTTTTATCAGATATTGCGCTCCATCTTCGTAAGCAGCATTACCTTGTCCTGCCCATCTATCCAAGTAACCCACAGCACCATCAGCAAGGTCTAGAGGATCTGGAGTTTCGTCCGACATTACGTTAATGTAATTCAAGACGGTTCTCCCATCTACCATCCCCATCGAGTGCCTACCGCCTTCGGGTTCACTGTAAGCGGCAGCAAACGGCCTATCTATTCCTAGCCTAATTGCTACAACCTTTCCTCCATTATTATCTGAAGGTTGAACAGAATCAAGCGAGGTATTGGACGAAGCCCTCGAAATACCCTGGTTGTCAGACTTGTCAAAACCATCTCGTGCATACCAAGTTCTCCAAGATTCTGTGAGGTCGCGGATAGGCCAATCTTCTCTTCCGTATTCTCCAACCATTACTACTGCAGTATCGGTCCTAGGAGGGGCTAGAACAGTAAGTTGTACCGATTCTCCAGCTTCTATGTCAACAACGGTGGAATTTTGCACAAAACCATCTTCAGGATTTAGTATCAAGTAAGGGACAAAGGCAGACAAATCAGAATCAGCAGCAATCGTTACTGCTTGGAATTCTCCACCAATCCACGTGGCTGGAGTGACAACTACATCTCCTTCAGAAACAGTAGAATCAACTTCTTCACCGAAGCAACCACTCAATGGTGCAAGACAGAATAACAGAGCGAGAAAACCCGCAGTTATTGGCCGCTGCATATTAACCCGTAGATGCGACCCCTTCTCAATGCTACTATTAATTGCGAAATCAGGGGAGCAAAGGTTTGATAATCTTCTAAGTCCAATTATATCATGAGAATAATGGTAATCACAGCCCCACTTATTCATGAATTGCTAAGAAAGAAGAGATGTGCTAAAGGAATTTGCCGTCCAAAAAGAACGAGTTACCTATGGGCAAAAATGGTAAGGTCCGAACAAGAAGATAAAACTCCGGTAATCGAAGGATAATCATTCATTCATTAATTCTTGATTAATCATGTAAAACTGACTTCCTAAGATTCCAAACAAGGCTATAGTGAAGAAACTCGGCCACGGGAAGCCCGCTTCTAGTCCAAGCATAATCAAAATTCCAATTAGAACAAACACGTAACCGGCAATAGCACAAATTAGTGGGATTAATGATGTATGCCAACGATAGTGATATGCGCGATAAGCCATTTCCATACTTATATCGAGGCTACCCGAATCCATCATGTGAAGCATCACTCTAAACGCTACATGAGTGATTTGAGAAATAACCGCAACAAGTGTTAGAATCATGAAAAAAATTCCAGTGATTGCAATAAGCCCTCCCTCTGGTTCACCGAACATTGAGAACCATCCCACGCTCTCTGAGTATCCGAACAGCGAAGCACGAATTCCGAAAGGAGTGATCTCGATAAATCCACCAAGTGTAATCCAACTTGCGAATAGCCCGATTATCAACATCAAAGCACCGGCGCCATGTAGGGCGTGGGATAACGCAACAATTCCACTCATCGGTTCTGTAGTAGATTTCCTCACGGCCTTGGGGGCTTCACCCCACTCGAATTCTCCGTCACAGACAGGACAAGAAAATTCTCCATAAGCATCGTCATCAAGTTCGATTTCCGCATCACAATGTGGACAAAGAATTTCTACCATACAACAAACCTTGAGAGGTATGTAAAGAACATTGTCCCGTTTTTGAAATCGATTACGAATCACAACTCATTAGGAACTGGCGTTTGGTCCATATGAAGGAAAGCATAGACTGCCCACCAAGTAACGATGTCCCATGAATGGACAAGATTGTTAATTCCTGTAGAATCATCTGTGCCCATGTATTCAATCATAGTCTCCATCGTATCGCATTCACGGTGATAGCAAGGGTATCCATCTACCAACCCGTTCCACCCCAGGGTGGCTACTCCGATGTTTTGGAATGAATCATGGTCGCTTCGGGCCGTTGGTGATTCGTAAATCGCCACAGTATCTTCATAGATATCTCCCCAAAGTGGGCTTTCTCCATCTGCGGCCCAAGCTTCTCTTCCACGTTCAATTTCGTATCCAAGATCTAGTGCATCTGCGCCAATCCATTCTGCTAGATGGTACATGCGGGGTTGATCTATGACATCCCCAGTCCCATCCGGTCCTAAATATACAGACATAGCATAATCGCCAGGGTAATTGACTCCAGCCATATCTAAATTGAGATAGTTGCTTACTGTAATTCCATCAGGGAGGTCGTTCGCGAAAGAACGCGACCCCCACAAACCTTCTTCTTCAGAAGACCATAAACAGAACACCATGGTCCTCCTTGCATCAAATTCAGCAAGAACCTTTGCAGTACTCAAAACCATACTTGAACCAGCCGCGTTATCATAAGCGCCATGCCTGGTACCGTAGCCAGGAACGCCAATTTCTGCACCCGGAGTGTAAGCTACAGGGGGCGCGATGTCAAAGTGAGCACCGAAAATGAGCCACTCGTCTGGATAGACTGAACCGTCTTTGTATCCACAAATATTGACTGCCCAAGCAGTATTCCATTGGAATCGGTGTACTTCTACTCGGTCTAACCCATATCCTTGCATTACTCCTTCAAAGTAAGTTATTGCATGTTCATAGGATGGATTTGCATTACCAATCCAACGGTCGAGGTAGCCTCTAGCAAGGTCTGGCCCACAACCCACAAATGCAGCTTCTGTGCATGGAGTATCATCTGTGATGAATTCTACCCAGTCAAATACGTCACGACCATTTACCCATCCGTCGCTTGCACCTACACCGTCAGCCTCAGTTAGGTCAGATCTTTGACTTCTTATCGTATCAAGAGTTTTGACAATGACCTCTCCCCCACTGTAATTACCAGGGACAATCCAGCGCCATTCTCCTCCTTCGTCTTCATTGGGAACAGCAACTATTGCTGAGGATTTTTCTTCAGCACCGTTTGCCCAGTCTATCCACGAGACGTCCGGCCCTCTAATTGGCCAATTTTCTCTTCCATAA
>CEVP01149036.1_pt1 | contig 13222 bp, 10 predicted proteins | sample 427071 | NCBI WGS metagenome assembly CEVP01 (sample SAMEA2623808, study PRJEB7988) | marine metagenome | isolation source: saline water (ENVO:00002010), including | reverse complement strand
AATCAAGCATACTCTGCTCTTAAGTCAAGCCAATTATATTCAATTCTCGAGGACTTTAATCCTGACAGGTGATCTGCTAGAACCAATTTATTAGGCGATAAGATACCTCTATTCCTCAGAACACAAATTGCAGAATGAACAGCGGACCGCGATCTCCCCAAATCTCTGGCTAGTTGCGCTTGACTTTCAGGAACACAAGAAACTGCAAGTCTAACAACAATAGATTTTTGCAGACTGGATAGACCTACTGGTAACATTGCTGCTGCTTTTTGTTCATCCCTTACTCCTGTTCCTAATAGAATCTCTATTTGTGCAGGTGCACCTGCATAATAACAGGTTCTTCCATTAACAGGAATTATAGTCACAGTTTTTTCATTAACTAGAACATCCAAGTGATGTCTAAGAGTTCCATTAGCAGCATTCATTCTTCTTTGTAATTCACGAAAATGTAAACCCGGTGATTTTTCTAAAGTAGTCAGAATTTTTGCACGTACAGGGTGTTCCCATGGGTGTTCACCAGGTAAAGAAATCGTACCTTCAGAAATTGGAGGAATAAATGCTGGAATTAGACCTGTAATCCCTAGTGTAGCTCCACCAAGAGCAAAAATGCCATCGATGGCCCAAGAACGCCTACTGCGCCACTGTTGGAGTAAAGCCATAACATTATTCTCATGAACTAGTCTTTGAAAGAATCGGTCATTTGAGTCGGTAACGCTTCATTTGTCAACTCAATCTTCTGAAACAACCATGTCATTGTGTATTTTCATGTATGCTACCAATGGGCCCAGTAGTCTTCCACAATTCCTACCATGAGTGGTCAATCTGTAAATTACACGAATGGGGGGGCCGTCTTCTACAACTCTTTCAACTAAGCCATTTTCTTGGCAGGATCTTAATTTATCTGACAAGGTTCTACTTGAAATTCCTCTTAATAAAGCCCTTAATTCATTGAACCTTTTATCCCCAGCTATGTACAAAGCAGATAGAATCTCAGTAGTCCATCTAGAACTGAACATGCTGAAAGAGATAACTGCAGCATCTACTTCCCATTCCATATTTTCCTCGCCTTCTTCATAGTAAGACTGGAAAATTTGCCTAATATCTCTTCCATTATCTTGTACCTGATCTAGAGCAGAATTAATCTTTTTCCAATCTTTATTTGAAACTTTCATCCTTGTTTGACTCATAATTAACAAATGTTGGGAACAGCATCTAGTGTATAAAATGCACCTTAGTGTGTGCTCAAATACTTTCTAATTGATATATTAATGGTTATTCGCTCAGTGTGAAAACTACACTAAGGTGCAGGAGGAAACTAAAATGGATAAATGGTTAGAATTATGGTTAGATGAAACAATGAATGAATTAGAAATGAGTGATAAGGAGGAAAAATTATGAATTTTAAGCAATTTTTAGAACTTGCAATTACAGGAATGGCCGAATATCGCAGTCCTGCTTGGTCCCAATCTCCCAGGAGAAAACTCAGGCTTCAAAAAAAATAATATTTTAGGGATTAAGAATTTGTATAAGTAGGTCTTCTTCCCTCGATTAATGCTGACAATCCTTCCAATGCATCTTTAGATTGGAAGATTGCATCTAGATTAGATAATTCTTTTTCTAAGCCAGCATCCAAATCTTCTCCTGTTTCGACAGCCTGGTTGAGAAGATCGTCTGCGATTCTCAAAGCTATGGGTGCCGTGTAGCCTAGAGATTTTATCTGTCTTGAAGCAAGTTTTTGATCTCCATTGAAATTTTCAGGAATCTTTCCAGACATTATTTCATCCATATTTTCATTTGAATAAAATTCTTTCGCAAATATCGAAACTGGATGATCTTCATTCTTTGGTTTACTAGGATATTTATTTTCAGGTTTTCCTTCTTTTGATAAACTAATTACTATCTGATTAATTTTTCCAGGATCAGTCAGATGAGTGATAATGCCTAATGCGGAGGCAACATTTGAGTCAAGGAAATTTCCTGCTAATACCGCATATCTAGATGCTTCTATTCCACAGATTCGTGGAGTTCTTTGTGTTCCTCCTAATCCTGGGAAGATACCAATACTGGTTTCTGGAAAACGAAATTGTGATCTCCTAGTTCCTATTCTATAATCGCAAGATAATGCTAGCTCCAATCCTCCTCCTAAGGCCAGACCTGTTGTAAGTGCGATAGTTGTCTTACTAGAATTCTCAAGTTTATTCAAGACTTCATGACCATAAGATGTGAAATCGTAAATATCTTTTATTGAATCTTCACGAATCTTATCTACGAAATATTTGACATCTGCTCCAGCAATGAATGCCTTACCTGCTCCTTCAATCACTATTGTTGAAATTTCTCCATTCGAATTTAACTCATCTAGAACTTCTCCTAATTGCTCTACAACTTTCTCATTTAGAGCATTCATTGCCTCAGGCCTGTTAATTACAATGGTTGCAATTTCTCCTTCCAATCTGGTATCAATGTAATTAAAATTAAACATCCCTTCTTTCTCATTTATCCACAATGGTAGATCAAATTTTGCTAATTTTGCATACTCTGTAGCCATCTTTTTTGCTTCTTCTATTCCAATTCTATTTGCAATCTCGAATGGACCTTCTGCCCATCTTAATCCTACTTTTGCTCCTCTATCAACATCTTCAATTGAACATATTTCTTCTTCTACAATTTGAGCAGAAACAGCAAAAACTTGCCCTAACAGTCTTTCTCTGATTATTTTTGATGTTTCATCATCACACTCTATATTCTGATCAATATCCCACATTCCTGAATTAGCTATGGTATTTTTTAGACACTCGGCTCCATAATAACGAGTACAATTCAATTGTTCAGCAAGATAATTTGTAGCATGTAACGCTATTGAAGGACCAGTTAAATTCATCAATGCGAAGGGGCCCATCCCGATATTGAATGCTTTTTCAGCAACTGCATCAATTTGAGCAATTGATGCCACGCCCTCATCAACAAGATGACAGGCTTCATTCAGCCACGGAACAAAGAATCTGTTTACTACAAACCCTGGTCTATCTTTGCAAATTATCACAACTTTACCCATTGTTTTGCAGTATTGTTCAACAGCCGCCAATGATTCTTGCGAAGTGGTTTCTGCAGGAATAATCTCAATTAATCTATTCTTAGCTGGATGATAAAAAAAGTGCAAACCTACAAATTTTTCAGGTCTTCCAGTCGCTTTTGCTAACTCATTTACGGATAATGATGAGGTGTTAGATGCTAGAATTGTTTTCTCGTCACAAACTTGATCTAGAATATTAAACACATTTTTTTTGATTTCAAAATCTTCGAAAACTGCTTCAATTACAAGATCAGTATCTGGTGCCACATTTTCAGTTCCTACAACACCTGTAATACGATTTTTAATCTCTTCAACTTTTTCAGGTTTGAATATCCTTCTTTGGATTGCTTCTTCAAGAAAATCACTGATTATTTTTTCTCCCCTATCTACCCACTGTTTTTCACGATCAACCATTTGAACATCAAATTGTTCTTGAGCAGACTTTTGAGCAATTCCCGAGCCCATGTTTCCTGCGCCGATAATTGCAACTGAATTTACAGTGTTCATGGCCTTGCGAGATACAACTCATCCATGAATGCAACGGCGTAATAGACTCCGTCCTTGGAGTAACTTCTTCAATATCTCTTTCTCTGAGACATAATGATGTCTAGGCGCATAGCAGTCTTTTTGGTTGTGTTGTTTTTGATTTCTACGGCTCAAACTGTACAGTCTAATTCTTCTGGTCGGACAGGAAGTTCATCCACAGGATGTAACTGTCATGGTTCAAGTACAACCATGAGTGTTTCATTGTCTGGCTTACCATCTTCAGGGTATGTTGCAAGTACTACTTACAGTTTAACATGGGATGGAGGACCTCATATTCCAGGTTCGGGAGGTTTCAATTTAGATGCAAATTTTGGCTCATGGAGTAATTTGGGAAATAATGTAAAACTCGTTAGCGGAGAATTAACTCATGATGGCACCTCATCTAGAACTTGGTCAGCAGATTGGACTGCACCTTCGGCAGGATCAGGAACTACAATATTCAATTTAGCAGTTCTATATGCTAATGGAAATGGAAATAATCAGGGAGATTCCTGGGATACAGGATCTTGGAATTTACCTGAATCAACTGCAAGTACGAATAATCCTCCAAATGCTACCAATGTTCGCTATATCCCTTCTGTTCCTACTAAGGAAACAGGTCTTGGTGTAGAATATGATTACAATGATGAAGATGGTGATTCTGAACAAGGTACTACTATTCGATGGTTCAGAGATGGGCTTCAGATAGCCCAGATTAATGACATGAAATCTGTACCTGATATTTGGATTTCTAAGGGCCAGGAATGGCGTGTTGAAGTAACTCCTTCAGATAGCGAAGATCAAGGTGATACTGTTTCTTTGAATCCAATAATTATACAAAATACCGTCCCAATAGCTCGTAATCTTGAAATTTCTCCAGAATCTCCTACTGATATTGATGATATCAATCTAGATTATGACTATTTTGATTTGGATGGCGATAATGAACAAGGATCTGAAATCAGATGGTATCTCGATGGAGTTAGAGTTAGTGATCTTGATGATTCTTTGACCGTTTCTTCTTTAATGATTCGTTCCGGTGATGAATGGGAGGCTAGAATTACCCCATTTGACGGTACGTCTTACGGTGTGACTAAATCTACTGGTTTGATTGTAATAGGATCATCAAATAACCCCCCAACTGCTAATGCCTATATCTCTCAAGGCTCTAATGCATATACAGATGATGCATTACAAGTCATAGTAGGATGGTTTGATCCAGATGGTGACAACCTTGCAGGAACTGAGATTAGATGGTTTAGAGATGGTTCTCAAGTTTCAGCTTTTAATGACTTAACATGGGTTACTTCTGATGCAACTACAAAAAATCAGGTTTGGTATGCCAGTGTGAGAGTTTCAGATTCTCTTGTATGGTCTGAGTGGGTTGATGCAGATAGTATCACCATACTGAATAGTCCTCCTGAAGTCACTTCAATTTCCATGCTCCCTGAGGGTAACCTTACTGCTAATCAAGATCTATCTGTAATTTGGGAGCAATCGGATTTAGATGGCGACTTAGAGTCGGGCAGTGAAATTTATTGGATGATAAATGGAGAAAGAGAACCACAGTTTGATGGATTACTAACTATCCCTTCTGAATCCGTTTTTCGTGATCAACATTGGTCAGTACAAGTAATACCTCGTGATGGAGAAGATTTAGGTAATTCAATGACAACTCCTTCTAGAGTGATAAATAATGGGGCTCCAGAAATTCCGACTATTTCTCTTGGTTCTGGTACATCAGGATACTTAGGCTCTCCAGATTCATTCCCAGATCTAGGAATTGTAAATTCATTGGAAGATCTTGTAGTTCTAGCCTCTTCAGTAGACCCTGATGACGAACCTCTATTTTTCGATGTAATTTGGTATCGGAATGGATATCAAGTTTCCGAATTAGATGGAGAATCACTAGTTCCCTCTGAAAGATTAGAACCAGGACAAATTTGGGAAGTCACAATTATTGCCAGAGACCCTTGGGGCCTAACTTCTCAATCATCTGCACTTGTAGATGTTTCTAATTTACCACCAATTCCTTCCTGGTCCACGATTCCTGAGATTTCAATTTCTGGTTCTATGATTATGTTTGACGGTTCATCTTCATTAGATCCAGATGGAATAGTTGAAAATTGGTTTTGGCAAATCAACGGTCAATCATTTTCTGGTTCAACTGCTGAGATACTATTGGGTGAGGGAACACATTCAGTTAAGTTGACAGTTACTGATAACTTTGGGTCATCTATTACAGTTGAAGATTTATTTTCTCTAGGTCCAGTATCTATGATTAGTAATCTTAATTCGGAGATTAGTGGAACAGAGATTGAATTAACTTGGTCTGGAAGTTCTAATGAATATCGTATCTATCGTTCTTCATATTCAACTGATACATTAGATGAAATGCAATTAGTAGGTATGACTAATGAAAATACTTGGAATGAAATTGCACCAATTGCATCTGAATTATATTATGCTGTCACTATTGTGGTTGGAGATAATGAAATATTATGGCTTGAAAATGAGACAAATATTATTTCAGTGGATGCAACATCTGTTGCTAATTATGTTGATGATTCACCCACAGGCTCGATCACGATTTTGTCAATTCCTTTGACTTTAATATTCTTGATATTAGCAATTTCTAGTCTAGTAATTAGTTTCCAACTCAAAAAAAGGAGGTCTGAATTATGAAATCTCGAATAATTACACTGAGTGCAATTCTAATCCTATTATTAGCAACTTCTTCGGGAGTGGCTAATCCTGGTGGAAAAGGCGATAGTAACAGAGATTATACTTGTGGCGGTTCATGTCATGGAGATCCGAGTTTGTCTTCAACTTCATCAGCAATCATAGATGTAGAAATGTCATCTACTGCTTATTCAAGTACAACTACTGAAGTTTCAGTTTCAATTAGTAATTTAGATACATCTGATAATGGCTTAGTTGGAATATTCCTACTTGGTTCCAAGAATGGAAATGGTGATCATCCAGAAGATTATGGATGGACAATAATACAAGATCCAAATGGTGGAACATCTAATTATGTAGAAGTAGTTTCTTCTGAAAACCAAGTTACGGTTAGTTGGGTTCTATTAGTTCCAGAAGATTTAGGTGTTAAGGAAATTTACATCTCAATCCATCATGGTAGTTACTACAATCATAATAACAAGGCATTTATCGGTGAGACAGACGCTATCGCAGTTAATATTGAACCTATTCCTGAGAATTATCCTACTCTTGCTGATGGTTGGACATCCCCAGAAGAAAGAATATCTGGAGATTCATCAACTATTACTATTAGAACAGTTAATACTGAATCTCTGGAAGTTTATTGGAGATTATCAGGAGAGACTAGATCTCATGAAGCAACTGTCGAAATGGTAGCTGATCAAGAATGGGAAGTTTCACTACCTGCAACTCTCGGAGATACAAGAATTGAATATCAAATGGTTGCATCAATGGGTGATTTCAGTAATATTATGCCGTGGTTATCTATGGGCACCTCGGAGCCATATTTCGATGGTACATCATTGGGAGCAAACTTACAATCAATTTCTTTTGCTTTAATTATATTAGGATTCATGGTTTCATTACAATCATGGTTTGCGCCGAGAGGAGTTAAGAAAATTATTGATAATACTGAAGAAGTTGATAATTCAATAATTGAATATCAAGAATCAACTACTCCAGAATTAGATGAAAAATATTGGTCAAGGCTCATTAAGTCAGATGAGAATCCAGGATGGCTGTGGGACCCAATAGAAAATGAATGGGTGGCAGATCCGGAATTATCTAAAGGAGGTGATGAATGATGTTTGTGACTGCATTACACCATCTTGTTGTTGGATTAGTAGCAGGTTCAGGTGTAATAATGGGAGTTTGTGCAATCCTTACATGGCTTTCTACATATATTACAAATCTTGAATCCTCAAAGACTACCTTGGACAGAGCAGCATATGTTGCTTCGATTTTTACATTGGTAGTAATTCCTTTGGCAATTATTTCTGGGTACTATTCTTCCACTAATTCTGGTGGTGCAATATTCTATAATAAATTTATTTTTTCCGGAATCGCCTTTGGATTTAGTGCATCATACTTTATTGGTAGATTTAGATTTGGTCCAGAACTTTGGAGATACTCTTCTTTAGCTAATTTGCAAATGTTCTCTGCATTATTTGCACTTACTTCGATAATAATTTTAGGGTCAATAGGTTCTAAAATTACATTGGGGGAATCAACTTTAGACATTCTTCCATTTTGGCCCGATTTTATGAATTCTATTGTTATTAATCAATGGTTTAGCCTTATTTTAGCAATATTTGGCCTCATTTCAGTAGTAATTTCGTTAAGATCAAGCTCAATGAAGTTCTATCTCAATGACTAGATTATCTATCTAATTTCTGGTATATACTGTGAATTCTTTCTGCATGTTTTTCACAACTTAAATCAAGAGATCTGATTCTATCCATACCTGCTTCTGACCATCTAATCCTATTGTCCATATCTTCAGCATCTTTTAGAGCATTATGCCAATCATCTATTTCTCCTCTCACAATTAGTCTCCCATTTTTATTATTGACGATTGTATCTTTGAAACCCCCTTCATTAACATAAATTGCTGGTGTGCCAACAGCGAATGCTTCTATAGGAGTTAATCCAAAAGGTTCCCCATGAGCCATACTAATGCTAGCTCTTGCATTTGTTAACAATTTTGTCAATTCTTTTTGAGATAATCTTGGAGCGAACCAAACTTTTACTTGGCATGATTCTGCGTGTTTTTTCAGTAGACGAATATCTTCTGTATCTCCTCCACCAACATGTGCTAAAGAAAGATTGGTTTTTTGTAGCATTGAGATTGTCTCCCAAGTACCTTTGACCCAACTAGCCTTACCAATATTAACTACATAGGGTTCATTTAATTCAATAAAATGACCATCTTGCTCATCATTACTGAAATCCTCTAGATGAATACTAGGCCATAATAGTCCTGCATCTAGATCATAAATCTTTTTTATACGGGAAACCGTGTATTTTGAATTACCACTTATTGCCGATTTTTTTCTAATATTAAATTTATTTATACGTGAAATATCTCTTTTCCTCGCTCTTGATAATAGCGCCTTCGTTAGTCCAATATTTCTTTTTGGTTGGCCATTAATTTTCTTGTGCAATACATCTTCATGTAATCCTCTATGAGGCTCAAGAAGATGAAGATGGACAGGTATTGAATTAGGTATTAAGTCAACAAATGAAATCGATCCATCTCCACTAACTATATGTATAAAATCTGAATTTTTAATTGCATAACCTAAACCTTCAATTTCCCTCCAAGCATCAAGACTTGAATCTCTATCAAGAATAATTGAAAGTGGATCTTCAGAAATACTCCAAGACTTCTTTGGAGTCATAAGTTTAAAGTTTAATTTTTTACACATCGATTCTAATTCCTCTACAGGGTCAAGTGTCGCAACACTAACATTAAATTTTTCTGAAAGAAAGGGGATGTTTCTAATTAAATCTCTTTCAGCACCTCCCATCGCTGAAAAACAGCCTTTTACAACTAAAAGTCGCGGTTTTGCAGACAAACCCGGCCCCGCATAACTCGACATCTACCTCTTCATCTACTGCTCTCGTTTAAGTCAGATACGCCTTGACGAGTACTGTGGTTAGACGTGTTTTACTAAGCAGAGGAGGGGCTTTGCGCTCTAATACCGGACTTGGTAGAGCCCATTTTTCACTTATTTCTCTCCTAGAAAAAACATTGGTAAAAGACTGGACCCTAGCAGGTGTATTAGAACATCCTGAAAAAAATAATATTTTGGCAAGGATTTGGCATAGATGGATCATTCATCCAAACCTAGTAGGAGGAAAAACTGAATCCTCAAATGCTGATTTATTGCATATTACTGATCAAGAACAAGCTCATTTAGTCCCTAAAGATTGTAAAATTCCAGTAGTAGTAACAGTTCATGATTTATTTCACATTAATCCACGTAAGATAATCATAGATAATGATGTAATCAACGTTGGCGAAAATAATCCAAATTTTATTCGAAAGTATGATATTAAAAAATTAAAAACAGGGTTAAATCGAGCGGATTTATTAATCTGTATTTCTGAATCTACAAGAAATGAAGTAAAACGTCTTTTTCCAAATAAGAAAACAGCTCTTGTCAGACACCAAATTGATGTTGATCATTGGGATCCAGAGTTAAATCCTAAATCCTCTGAATTAATCAGTGATTTCTATGACCCTGAAAAATGTTTGATTATTACTGTTGGCAGTAACGAACCAAGAAAGCGGTTAGATTTAGTAAAAGATATAATTTCTGGATTAGATTCAGAGATATCAAAAGAGATAAATTTAGTAAATATAGGTAGCGATATTAGGCTAAACGAAGATCAATTAATTGCTTCATTTCAGCATGCTGAAGCATTACTATTTCCAAGTGTTTCAGAAGGTTTTGGTTATCCTCCCGCTGAAGCTATGGCTGCAGGATGCAAAGTTTTGGCTTCTGATTCCGCGGCTCATAATGAGATAATTCCTAGTAACTATCTTTTACCAACTGATGAATTAAGGGCATGGATTGATGCCATAGAGACAGTTCATTCAGAATGGAGAATGAATAAAGGTGAAGAACGTCAGATAAATTTGAAATTGATTCAGCATGTTAGAAATTTATTAAGTCCTACAGCTCATGGAATAGCATTGTCTAAGGCTTACAATTCACTGTTTGAAGAATAGGATTATGATTATTATGCTTCCCTCATTTAATGTTCTAGGTACCGAATTGAAAACATGTTCTGTAGATCCATTGACCGGTTGGTTTAGAGATGGTTGTTGTAATACAGATAGAAGGGATAGGAGTCTTCACACTGTTTGCTGCGAAGTTACTCGTGATTTTCTTGATTTTGCGCTATCGAGAGGAAATAATTTGATTACTCCGGCTCCTCAGTTTAACTTTCCAGGGTTAAAACCGGGAGATAGATGGTGTGTATGTGCACAAACCTGGCAAGACGCCTATGATCTCGGACTAGCCTGTCCAGTTTTTCTTGAATCTACACATGAAGAGACACTCCAGATAATATCACTTTCATCTCTAAAAGAGTATTCCAAGAAATGATTTTTGTATTGTTCAAAAATACAATAACTGTTTAAGCCAATCATAATTCCGAGGCTTGTGCTGCATGTTGATAATCTGAAAAAAGGGTTTGGCTCAGGCAGGAGAAGACTTGAGGTTTTGAAAGGAATAAATCTCAAGGTTCAGAAGGGCGAATTAGTGAGCCTGATGGGCCCTAGTGGTTGTGGAAAGAGCACTTTATTGAATATTATTGGTGGCTTATTAGAAGCTGATTCTGGGGAAATTAATCTAGAATCCTTTGTTTATGGTACTAAATCACCGAATAAAGTAGTTGATGTAAGAAGAAAGGGTGTTGGATGGATTTTCCAAGATTTTCATCTTGTGGAAAGATTAACAGCTCTCGATAATGTAATTTTCAGTCTTGAATTGTCCGGAGTTCCAACTGCTGAGGCTCAGACTAGAGCACGTGATGCACTCGAGAGAGTAGGTTTGGGGGATAGGATGAATTTTATTCCCGATCAATTATCCGGCGGTCAACAGCAAAGGGTTGCTGTTGCGCGTGCAATTTCTGGTTCTAGATCATTGATTCTCGCTGATGAACCTACTGGAAACCTAGATGTTAAAAGTGGAAAGGAAGTAATCAATTTATTCCAAGATTTGTGTCGAAATGATGGAATTTCTGTCTTGATGGTCACTCACGATCCTCTTTTGGCATCTATGGCAGATAGAATGCTTCTGTTGAAAGATGGAGTCACTGCGGCATCTGACATACGCTCAGCTTGGGGAATCGAGGAGGGGAGTTAATGAACCTAAACTCATTATTTTCCGAAGTAATTCCTACGATGATATCCGCTTGGATATTTCTTATTATTTTCATTTTATTGTTTGGAGTTAGTATCACTGGGGCTCGTTCAATATATAGGTTAATTAGGCCATTAGTTGAACCTGAGCAAAAGAGAACTATGGATAAGGAAAAGTTCTCATTAGAGGAATATTTCAAATCATGGTATCAATCATTTCGTACTAAGTGGTTGGGAGCTCCAAACAATATTCGTTTAGCAATGCAGAGTGCCTGGAGAGGTAGAGAGAGGGGACTTGCAATATTCGCAGGAGTATTCCTTTCATCTTTAGTTATCACCACAGTTTTAGCTTACGCAGTGGGACTGAATCAAGGATTCTTCCAATTTTCACTTGAAAATGATGTATTTGATGCAAAAATAGATTTTCAAGAAGATCCAACCGGTAATTGGGAGGGTAGAACTAATGATTCAGCTTTGTGGGAGTCATTTTGTGACGACTTGACGGATAGACCTGAGTTTTCTGATTGCGGGCTAGTCTTTGGGCGTCAGGGCATCCGGATTAACGGATTTTTCGATGAAAATTTTGCTAATCCTCAACCTTTGAATGTAGAAGCTGTAAATAGTACAACTTCCGATTGGACAAACGTAAGTTGGGATTATTCTGAGGCTTCGGAAAATGGCCCTCCAATAAATGATCAAAGAACGATCAGATTCTATGGTGATGGAATTTGGGACGGTGAATTGGGTGAAAGACATTCTAAAACAATAATCTTCGGAGATTGGCCATCATCAGCAATAGATGCTCAATTGAATAGATCTATTGTTTTACCCTCAAAAATTGCTAGTGCAGCAAGTATTGAAGTTGGTGATAAAATAGATAATTTAACATTCTCCTATGTCAAAGATATTTATGGCATTACAGATAGCGTTCAGGCAGTCGAAGAATGTAATTCAATATTAGATGCTAATTTTGAGATAGGGAGATTATTTTGTAAAGATACAATTACTGTAACAAATCTTACCGTTGCAGCAATTTATGAAGAGAGCTTCGGAAACCCAACACTACTATTCAATCCACTAATGGTCACAGATTCAGTGCTTAATGATGAACAAAAAACTATCCTTATGCAGAATGATCATGGATATCTGGGTGTTTCAGTCGATCGAACCCAACTCCCTACATCTTCGACACGTGCCGCGACTGCTTGGCTTAGTGATTTACAAAGAAATATTGAATCAGTTAGAGGTGATGTTCCTGTATATGACATAAGTACTGGAAATCAAACGGGAACGGAAGAAGATTGGGTCCCTCGATATTATGAACTAGAAAATGAATCCGGTATGATTTTAATTTCTGTCGAATATACTGATATGATATCAGGAACGATTCAATTTCTGAATATCTTCTTGGGAATAATTCAGGTTTTTGATTATATTCTAGTGATTCCTATAGTAGCTCTCTCATTTGTTGTTTTACTCTACGGTATACGATTATCTCTCGAACAACGGAGAAGAGAAGTGGCAATTCATAGAGTAATTGGTGGTACAGAAGATAACTTGTCGAGAATGATGGTAATGGAAGTCTTTGGAATTGGAACAGTTGCTTGGGCTTTAGGATTTCTTCTTGCAACTGGTGCCGTTGAAATAGTTCTCAGAGCCGTAGGTTTCCTCAGATTTACCGATGAAGGTGATTTCAATGTAGATCCTATTCTAAGTCTTGGTTCTACCTTTGTTGTTATACTTCTTAC
>CEVP01033279.1_pt1 | contig 13224 bp, 10 predicted proteins | sample 427071 | NCBI WGS metagenome assembly CEVP01 (sample SAMEA2623808, study PRJEB7988) | marine metagenome | isolation source: saline water (ENVO:00002010), including | reverse complement strand
GAATTACAAAATTTATTAGAGGTTGCAGAAGCTACCGCAATCTCAGCGCTGAATAGAAATGAAAGTCGTGGAGCACATGCGCGTGATGATTTTCCTGAAAGAGATGATGATAATTGGTTATGCCATTCTATTTTTGATCCCAATGATAAATCCTTATCAAAAAGGGTTGTAAACTTTGCTCCAACTACTATGGATGCATTTCCACCAAAAGTAAGAGTGTATTAGGAATTTTTAATGTTAGAAATAAATTTATATAGATATAACCCTGAAAAGGATAAGTTCCCCTTCATGCAGCAATATCAAATTAAGAAACCTGAAAAAGATATTATGGTTTTGGATCTATTGCATTTAATAAAGGAAGAAGACAATTCTTTATCTTTTCGAAGATCATGTAGGGAAGGCGTTTGTGGATCTGATGGCATGAATATTAATGGAAAGAATGGATTAGCATGCATAACTCCTCTTTCGGATGTTTTAAAGGGCAATAAATTAGAAATTAGACCGCTTCCTGGCTTACCAGTTATTAGAGATTTAGTTGTTGATATGACAGAATTTTATAACCAGTATGAAAAAATTAAACCATTTTTACAGAATGATTCTGAGCCACCTGCAGAAGAAAGACTTCAATCGCCCAAGGATAGAGATAAGTTAGATGGTTTATATGAATGTATTCTCTGCGCATGTTGCTCTACAAGCTGCCCTTCATTTTGGTGGAATCCTGACAAATTTGTAGGTCCAGCTGCCTTGCTACAAGCCTATAGATTTTTAGCTGACTCAAGAGATTTGGAGAAAGATAGCAGGCTAGAAGCTTTATCGGATCCATTTAGTGTTTATAGATGCCATGGAATAATGAATTGTGTTGCAGCATGTCCGAAGGGTTTAAATCCAAATAAAGCTATTGGCGAAATAAAATCTATGCTTTTAAAAGGAAAAAATTCTAAAAATTTAATAACATCAGATGGAGCAACAAAATAAAACGATGGCGTATGATATGGAAAAATATTGGAATGATTCTCATACTTCTGCAGGTCATTCGTCTTATCTAGAAAGTTTATATGAATCTTATATAGAGGATCCTGCCAGCGTCTCTATAGAATGGAGAAGCTTTTTTGATGATCTGCCTGACATTAATGGTTCAAATGAAGATATATCGCATCAAAGTGTTATAAATTCCTTTAAAAATTATAGAAGAGTTACTTCAGCTGCATCAAATAAAAGCGAAGTTAATGATAAGCAAGTTAAAGTCATACAGCTTATACAGGCATATAGAAATAGAGGACATCAAGTAGCATCTATTGACCCACTAGGAATGATGGATAGAGAGCAAATCCCAGACTTAGATATTGAATATCATGGTTTATCAAAAGAAGATCTTCAAACTGTATTTAATACAGATACGTTAAGAATTGGTAAAGATGAAGCTACTCTTCAAGAGATAATAAATTCTCTTCAGTTAATTTACTGTGGAGATTTAGGAATTGAATATAATCACATAGTAGATATTGATGAAAGAAAATGGTTTCAAGAAAAGTTAGAACTAAATGTTGGAAAATTAGACTTTCAAGATGATGAAAAGAGATATATTTTTAATCGTTTAAATTCTGCTGAAGGTCTAGCAAAATTTCTTGCGGCAAAATATCCAGGAATGAAGCGTTTTGGTATTGATGGATGTGAGTCATTAATCCCATTGGTTGATGCATTAATTCAAAATTGTGGGATCCATGGTGCCAAACAGATATGTTTTGGTATGGCTCACAGGGGAAGGCTTAATTTATTAGTTAATGTTTTAGGTAAAACTCCTGCAGAGCTATTTTCAGCTTTTGAGGAAGATTTTGAACTTTCTGGTTCAAGTACAGGAGATGTTAAATATCATTTAGGCTTTTCTTCAAACTTATTGACTCCAAAAGGTGAGGTGCATGTTTCTTTGTTCAACAACCCATCACATCTTGAGATTGTAGATCCAGTTGTGCTTGGTTCTGTAAGAGCTAGACAAGACAGACTATATGATGAAAAACGAGAGCAAGTTATTCCAATCTTAATTCATGGAGATGCATCATTTTCTGGGCAAGGTGTTGTAATGGAAAGCCTTCAAATGTCACAAACTAGAGGTTATGGAGTTGGAGGAACATTGCATGTAATAGTTAATAACCAAATTGGCTTTACCACTAGTTATAAATATGATGCAAGATCTACCGAATATTCAACTGATGTTGCTAAGATGATTAATGCCCCAATTATTCATGTAAATGGAGATAATCCAGAAATGGTAGTCCATGCTGCAAAAATAGCATGTGAGTATAGGTATAAATTTGGTAAAGACATAATTCTTGATTTATTTTGTTACAGAAGAAGAGGTCATAATGAAGCTGATGATCCTTCTGCAACTCAACCATTAATGTACGAAAAAATAGCTAAGCATCCCTCAGTCCTAAAAATCTACGAAGAAAAACTAATAGCAGAAAAAATTATTTCAAAATCTGACTCTTTAGATTTTCAAAAAAAATATAGAGATTCATTAGAGGATGGTTCTTCTGTTGTTGGTAATCTTGCCATGCAGCCTAATGATGATTTATGGTTTGATTGGTCGCCTTACATGGATCAGAAATGGTGGCAAGAAACTAATACCAAGTTCGAAGTTGGAAAGTTTCTAGAGCTATCTGAGATTATCACCAGTGCTCCTAAAAATTTTGTTCTTGGTAGGCAGGTTAAAAAAGTGTTTGACGATAGGAAGCTTATGGCAAGTGGAAAAGCGCCTATCAATTGGGGTTTTGCTGAATCTATGGCTTATGCAAGTTTACTTTCTGAAGGTTACCCAATTCGTTTAACCGGTCAAGATGTTAGAAGGGGTACTTTTTCTCATAGACATGCAGCAATTTATAATGCAAAAGATGGTATGGGTCATATACCGTTAGTAAGTGTCGCGAGAGAAAGTTCTACAAGAATGGATATTTATGATTCATTTTTATCTGAAGAAGCTGTCTTAGGTTTTGAATATGGATATTCTGCAACCTGGCCATCTGGATTGGTAATATGGGAGGCTCAATTTGGTGACTTTGTTAATGGCGCTCAAGTAGTTATTGATCAATTTATTGTATCTGCTGAACATAAATGGGAGAGATTATCAGGATTAGTAATGTTATTACCTCATGGTTTTGAAGGACAAGGTCCAGAGCATAGCAGCGCAAGGGTTGAAAGGTTTTTACAATTATGTGCAAGTGAAAATATTGAAGTATGCATTCCAAGTACACCAGCTCAAATTTTTCATTTATTACGTAGACAGGCTATAAGAAAAATGAGAAGGCCTCTGATAGTAATATCTCCAAAAAGCTTATTGAGAAATCCATTAGTAACATCCACAGTTTCTGAATTAACTAATGGAGAATTTAAGAGAGTCATAGACGATAGTTTGGAAGAAAAATCAAAAGTTAAAAGGATAATAATGTGCTCGGGCAAGGTTTATTATGATTTATTGCAAAAAAGAGAAGAAAATAAAATTAAAGACATTGCATTAGTTAGAATAGAGCAACTTTATTCATTCCCTTATGATGATTTAGAGAACATTTTAGGAATTTACGATAATGCTAATGAGTATGTTTGGTGTCAAGAAGAGCCAGCAAACCAAGGCGCTTGGTTTAGTCATAGGCACAGACTTCAAAGAGTACTCGATAGATTTAATTCAAACCACGAAATTAAACTTATTAGTAGACCAGCTGCTGCGGCTCCAGCGGTTGGATTAATGAAATTACATTTAAAGCAACAAAATGAATTAGTTGTAAATGCTTTAATGTTAGAGTCTTCGGGAGAGAGAGAATGAGTATTGAGATTAAGTCGCCAACATTTCCAGAATCTGTAGCTGATGGCACTGTTGCAAATTGGGTAAAGAAAGAGGGCGAAAGCGTTCAGCAAGATGAAGTTATTGCTGAAATTGAAACAGATAAGGTTGTATTAGAAGTTGTTGCTCCAGTAAATGGAACTATTTCTAAGATTGTTAAACAAGAAGGAGAAATTGTTAATAGCTCAGAATTAATAGCAGAATTTAATGAAGGTACAATCGAAGATGTTAATGAAGTTGATTCTAACGAATCTCCTGCTGTATCTGAAATAGAAGAACCCAAGCCAAATAAATTAGGGCCTGCAGCAAAAAGAATCATTGCAGAAGAGGCTATTGATCCATCTACTGTAAAAAGCACTGGCAAAGATGGAAGAGTTACAAAAGCAGATTTAGTGAATCATTTAAATAATAAGCCTACTGAAGATTTAAACAAGATTAAAAATACTGTAGTAGATACAAATATTGCTTTTTCTGAATCAAGAGATGAGAAACGAGTTCCGATGTCTAGACTGCGAGCAACTATAGCCAATAGACTTCTAACTGTTAAACAAGAAACAGCTATGTTAACTACATTTAATGAGGTTGATATGCTGCCTATTAAAGAACTAAGAGCAAAATATGGCGCTGAGTTTGAAAAACAACATGGGGTTAAACTTGGCTTTATGGGCTTTTTTGTTATTGCTGCCATTCAGGCATTAAAAAAATTCCCTCTAGTTAATGCATCAATAGATCAAACTGATATCGTATATCATGGTTATCAAGACATTGGGGTTGCAGTTTCTACAGAAAGAGGTCTTGTTGTACCAGTAATTAGAGATGCTGACATGATGTCATTGCCTGACATAGAAAAATCTATTTTAGATTATTCTGTAAAAGCAAGAGACGGAAAGCTATCTATGGATGAAATGCAAGGAGGAACATTTACTATATCAAATGGTGGTGTTTTTGGATCATTGCTTTCAACCCCAATATTAAATGCTCCTCAGACAGCAATTTTAGGAATGCATAGTATTCAAGATAGACCAGTTGCGAAAGATAATGAAGTTGTTATAAGACCTATGATGTATTTAGCTATGAGTTATGATCACAGGCTTTTAGATGGAAAAGAAGCTGTAACTTTTTTAGTTTCAATTAAGGAGCAATTAGAGTCTCCTGAAAGATTATTACTTAATTTATAAGAGGAAGTGGATATGTATGATGTAGTTATTATTGGAGGCGGTCCAGCTGGATATGTTTCTGCAATAAGATGTGCTCAACTTGGACTTTCTGTTGCTTGTATTGAGTCAATGTCTGACCAAGAAGGCAATCAAAGATTTGGCGGGACTTGTTTGAATGTAGGATGTATTCCTTCAAAAGCTTTATTAGATTCTTCACAAAGGTTTTATGAGGCCAATAATGAGCTTTCTAAGCATGGAATTGATACTGGAAAAGTAAATTTAGATATATCTGCAATGATGAAAAGAAAAGATAAAGTAGTTGATCAACTTGTTGGAGGAATAGGCGGTCTATTCAAAGCAAATAAAGTTATCCCTATTCAAGGTCACGGTAAACTTCTTTCAAGCAAAAAGGTAGAAGTAGCTAATGGTAATTCAACTGAAATAATAGAAGCTAAAAATATTATTTTAGCTACAGGTTCAAAACCAATAGAAATTAGCTCAGCAAAGTTTAATGATACAAATATTGTTAATTCAACTGGAGCACTGGAGTTTTCAGCTGTTCCAGAAAAGCTTGGCATTATTGGCGCCGGCGTTATAGGCCTTGAACTTGGAAGCGTATGGGCTCGTTTGGGCTCAGAAGTGACCATGCTCGAAGCAATGCCAGATTTTTTACCTATGTTAGACAAAAAAATAGGAAAAGAAGTTTTCAAAGAGTTTACAAAACAAGGATTAAAAATAAAATTAGGCTGCAAAGTAACTAAGGCAACATCTAGTAAAGCTAATGTAAATGTTGAATATGATGAAGATGGAACTTCTACAGATGAAGTTTTTGATAAATTAATAGTATGCGTAGGCAGAGCACCAAATACTGAAAATCTTCTATCAGATGACAGCGGAGTTGATATAGATGATAAAGGTTTTATAAAGGTAGATGATTATTGCATGACTAGTATTCCAGGAGTTTGGGCTGTTGGAGATGTAGTTCGAGGACCAATGCTTGCGCATAAAGGAAGCGAAGAAGGGGTTATGGTAGCTGAAAGGATTGCTGGCAAACATACCGCAGTTAACTACGATCTAGTTCCCTCTGTTATATATACTCATCCTGAAGTAGCTTGGGTTGGTAAAAATGAAGAAGAGCTAAAAGCTGAAGGTGTTGAATATAAAAGTGGCTCCTTTCCATTTTCTGCAAGTGGTAGAGCTTTAGCTACTGATGAATCAGTTGGCTCAGTTAAAATTTTAGCTGACAAAGTTACCGATACTATTTTGGGAATTCATATTTTCGGACCTTCAGCCGCTGAACTTGTTCAACAAGGCTTAATAGCAATGGAATTTGGTTCAAGTTCTGAAGATATAGGACTAACAATGTTTAGCCATCCAACAGTATCAGAAGCATTACATGAGGCTGCTTTAGCTGCAAATAATCATGCTATCCATATAGGAAATAGAAAAAGATGAATCTTCATGAATATCAAGGCAAAGAACTATTTGCTAAATATGATTTGCCTGTTTCTATAGGTAGAGTAATTTCTAATGCTGAGGATGCAGTTAATGCATGTCGTGATATTGGTGGAAATAAATGGGTTATTAAAGCTCAAGTTCATGCAGGCGGCAGAGGTAAAGCTGGAGGAGTTGAGTTAATTAATTCTCCTAATGAAGCTGTAGCTTTTGCACAAAAGTGGTTAGGCAAAAGATTAGTTACATATCAAACAGATGCCGATGGTCAACTTGTTAGCTCTATACTTATCGAGGAATGCACAGATATTGCTAAAGAGTTATATTTAAGCGCAGTAATAGATCGAGGATCACAAAGAATTGTTTTTATTGCTTCATCAGAAGGAGGTGTAAATATTGAAGAGGTTGCAAAAAACTCGCCAGAGAAAGTTATTTATGAATCAATAGATCCTTTAACAGGTGCCCAGCCTTTTCAAGCAAGAAAAATTTCAAAAGTTCTTGGATTAGATAAAACACAAACCAAGCAATTTTCTAAAATATTACCTAATTTAATGAATCTTTTTATTAATTGTGATTTAAGTCTATTAGAAATAAATCCACTTGTTATTACTACTGGTGGAAATTTACATTGTTTAGATGCAAAAATTAATATTGATTCAAATGCAATATTTAGGCAACCAGAAATTGCTGAAATGCATGATCCCTCTCAAGAAGACATTAGAGAGTCTGAAGCTGCAAAAAATGATCTTAGTTATGTCTCTTTAGATGGAAATATTGGTTGTATGGTTAATGGAGCAGGATTAGCAATGGGGACAATGGATACTATTAAATATTTTGGCGGCTCACCTGCAAACTTTCTAGATGTTGGCGGAACTGCTACTCAAGAAAGAGTAGCAAAAGCATTTAAGCTTATTCTTGCAGATCCAGAAGTAAAAGTTGTTCTTGTTAATATCTTTGGAGGTATTGTTAGATGCGATCTTATAGCTGAAGGCGTTCTTGCAGCGATTGAGGAGGTTGGTGTATCTGTTCCAGTAGTTGTAAGACTTGAGGGTAATAATGCAGAAAAAGGCTCAGAAATATTAGCAAATGCAAAAGTTAAGATAGAAAGTTTAAATAATCTAAAAGAGGCTGCAAAAAAAGCAGTGGAGCTAGCTTAATGAGTATATTAGTTAATAAAGACACCAGAGTTATAGTTCAAGGGTTTACAGGCTCTCAAGCAACACTTCACTCACAACAATCTATTGACTACGGTACTAATATTGTTGGTGGAGTAACTCCTGGGAAGGGAGGTCAAATACATTTGGACAGGCCAGTTTTTGATACTATGGGAGAGGCTATTAATGATGTTAATCCAAATGCAGCTTTAATATTTGTTCCTGCACCATTTTGTAAAGATTCAATACTAGAAGCTGCTGAATCAGGAATTGAATTAATTATTTGTATCACCGAGGGAGTGCCCACGTTGGATATGTTAGTAGTTAAAAAAAGAGTCGATGAGCTTGGTGTTAGACTTATAGGCCCTAATTGTCCTGGAATAATAACTCCTGGAGAGGCAAAACTTGGAATCATGCCAGGGAGTATTCATATGCCAGGCTCAGTTGGAATTATTTCTAGATCGGGAACCCTTACTTATGAAGCAGTTAAACAAACAACCGATCTTGGATTAGGACAAAGCAGCTGTATAGGAATTGGAGGAGATCCAATACCGGGATCCTCCTTTATAGACATTTTGAAGCTTTTTGAAGCTGATCAAGAGACTAAGGCTATTGTTATGGTAGGAGAGATTGGGGGCTCTGCTGAAGAGGAGGCTGCTGAATTCATAAAATCAGAAGTAACAAAACCAGTTATTTCATATATAGCAGGACAAACAGCGCCTGCAGGAAAAAGGATGGGTCACGCGGGTGCTATTATTGCTGGAGGTAAAGGTACAGCAGCTGACAAGATTCTAAAATTAGAAGAATGTGGAGTGAATATAGCTGAGAATCTTTTAGAAATAGGCACAAAAACTGCAGAAGTAATTAACTCATAACCCTATTAAATTTTTTTGAGATCCACTGTAATCTTAAAATAATTAGAACAGCAAATATACTTAGACCACCAATCATTGCTATCCACATACCTGCAGCACCTAAGGGATTTCTAATACCATAATAAGTTAAGAAATAGCCTACAGGTATAGCTATAAGCCAGTAAACTATAAGAGTTATTACCATAGGAGCAAAAGTATCTTTATATCCTCTTAAAGCACCAATAGCACCTATTTGAGCTCCATCTGGTATTTGAAAGATTGCAGCAAAAATTAATAAGCTGCTAGCAACTATAACAACAGCTTCTTCCGAAGAAAACATTGAGCTTAATTGATCTTTAAATATTAAAATAATAATAGTATTTATTATTGCAATCATTGTGCATAAGAATACAGATGAGATTGAAGCAAATCTTGCATCAGACATTCTCTTTGCCCCAATAAGATTACCAACTCTTGTAGCAGCTGCAAGGCCAACAGATAAAGATATTACAAAAAAGAAACTTGCTATATTCATAGCAATTGCATGACCGGCAACAATTTCTTTGCCCAATGGTGAAAGTATCATAGCAGCACCTGAAAACATAGCTAGCTCAATAAAGATACCTAAACCTATAGGAAAACCTAGTTTAAAAACTTCAGTAAAAGTACTCATAGACGGAAATGGAAGCTTTTCAAAAGGTTTAGTTACTTTATAATTCTTTGACCTAGCTATATAGATTATTAAAGTTAAGGTCATAAATACAGAAACTATAGAAGTTGCATATCCGCAACCAACTCCACCCATTGCAGGAACTCCAAAATATCCATAAACAAAAATAATATCCAAAGGTATGTTTATTAACATTCCAGCTAAAGCTATATAAAAAATAGGTAATGTTAGTGTTAATCCTTCACTATAACAGCGCAAACAAGTAAAAATTGTCATAGCAAACATACCTATAGATAATGCTTTCAAGTAATCTCCAGCAATTCTTGCAACTTCTGATTCCAACTGCAGCATATTTACTAGAATATAAAGATTAGGATAGATTATTAAAAATAATAATCCCAATGAAATTGAAATCCATAAGACTTCACCTAGCTTGTAACCAATCTTGCTGTATTCTTTTGCTCCATATAATTGCGCCATAATAGGAGTAATAGCAAATGTAACCCCAGCAATAAGTAACCATATAGGGTGCGTGAAGGCTGAGCCTATTGCAAGAGCAGCAAGATCTGTTGAGCTTGCTCTTCCAGCTACAAGAGTATCTGTTGTCCCCATAAAGACATATGAGACTTGTGAGCCAAAAATAGGGAGACCTATTTTAAGAAGGCTTTTAAACTCATTTTGAAACTTTGTTAACAATTTATCACCAAAAAAATTTTCGGTACTTTATCATATAAAAGTACTAAGTAAATGATAGGAGAAAATTATTAGAAAAGATAATAGACCATACTGGTTAAAAAAATTAAGTTCAAGAATAAATAAATATTATGTTAATCATTATCTTAAACCACAATTTTTAAAATTAGGTAAAGGCGGGGCTTATTTTAAACCACAATATATTAATCTATTTGGCAAAAATATTTCTATTGATGATTATCCAACTTTAATAGGAGCTAAAGATGCAAATATTCAATTTACAACATGGAATATTGATAAGTGGGATGGAAAACTGGATATAGGAAAGTATGTTCTTATAACTCCTGGGGTAAGAATTATGGCAGCTGAGCATATTTCTATTGGTGATGCTTGTATGTTTGCTCATGGTTCATATATATCTGATGCAGACTGGCATGGAATATATGATCGCTCTGAACCAGTTGGTAATACTAAGCCTGTGGTTTTGAAGGATAATGTATGGATTGGAGACAGTGCTATTGTTTGTAAAGGAGTTACTATAGGTGAAAATAGTATAATTGGTGCAGGGGCTGTTGTAACAAAGGATGTTCCACCAAACTCAATTTTTGCAGGAAATCCTGCTAAATTAGTTAAAACTTTGGATGAAAAAAAAGATTCAATTTCAAGAAAAGATTTTTTTAAGGATCCAAAGAAACTTGCTGCTGATTTTGATGCATTAGATAAATACTCTTTAAATAAAAATACTTTTTTTGGATGGATTCAAAGTATTTTTTGGCCAGACAATACTCATTGATAAAAATAGTAGCAGATAACAATATACTAGATTTAGATTTCTATTTAAGAGATATACTTGAGTCTAGTGAATATCAGATCAATTATTTGGATGATATTAATATTAACAATAAAGCTTTAAAGGATTGTGAAATACTATTAGTTAGATCAACAATTAAAGTTAATAAACCCCTCTTAGAAAATACAAATGTTAAATTTATTGGCTCTGCAACAGCAGGTATAAATCATATTGATATTAATTATTTAGATTCACATAATATTAAATGGGATTATGCACCTGGTTGTAATTCTTCTGCTGTTACGCATTACGTTTTAGCAGTAATCGCAGAATTAATAGAAAAAAACAAATTAGATTATGATGCGAAAATTGGAATCATTGGGTACGGCAATATTGGTAAAAAAGTCTGGTATTACTTAAATGCATTAGGTTTCAATATTTTTATAAATGATCCGCTGATTAATGATCCTAATTTCGTTGATATTAAAACTATTCTTAAATGTGACCTAGTCTCACTTCATGTACCTTTTACTGAAGCTGGTAAATATAAAACCCATAATTTAATAGATAAAAATGAACTTGCGTTACTTAATAATAAAATTCTAATCAACACTTCTCGAGGAGGAATTGTTAATGAAATAGCCTTAATTAAACAAGATAATGTTAGTTATATTGCGGATGTATGGGAAAATGAACCATCGCCGTCAAAGTCAATAATAAATAAAGCATATATAGCTACTCCACATATTGCTGGATACAGCAAAGAGGGGAAAGTAAATGGATCAAAAATGATAGCTATTGCTGTAACAAATTATTTAGAAACTTTTAAAAATAAAAATCCCTTCTTGTTTAAAAATCCAGCAGACAAAAAAACTTTAAACTCTTCATTTGCAAAAGCTATTATCGACCCTATACCCTTATATTTATTTAAAGATACATTTAATGTAAATCTGATATCTAAAGAGATGAAATATGCAATTAGAAGAAAAATTGATAAGAAAAATATAGCTAATATTTTTATCAAGATGCGTAAAAATTATCCCTTAAGAAGTGACTTTGATTCAACAAACAATATGCCAATTAAGTAACAAATAAGTTACTTTTATACAAAATCTATATAAATTTTCTATACATAACTTGTTTTAAAAAAACACATGTGTATTATATATGAGACTAATCTCAGTTTTTTGGTATTAGAATTGCATTACAAATTACATAACTATTCAATATATATAAAATTATGACTGACAAATTAAAAAGAGCACAAAAAATAATTGAGAATATTTATTCTACAACTATTGGAAATGCCTCTAATCCTCCATCTATGAGTTTTTATCAATCTGATACATATAGATTCTTTTTCTTGCTATCATTTATGCATGAGTATTTTAAGGGAAATGATATATCTCAAGAGTATGCTATATCCTTGGTCCCAAAAAAGTATGCTTCACGAATTAAAAGACTACAAGTTTTAAAACATTCTGTTCATCTTGGATATATCAACGAAACACAATCTTTGGTTGATAAGAGAAGAAGAATGTATACCCCATCTGATTCTATGATCAAAGACTTTTTAGAAATGACGGAATCAGTTTCAACCTTTTCTGAAAGAAAAGCTTCTTAAAGAATTTAAGAAGAGCACGACAATCCTATGTCTGCCGCCCAATCTGGGCTCTCTTTTGCATATTTTTCATAATCAGGCATCTCATCATAAGGATTTTTTATAATATGCATCAGATTATCAATTTCTTCAAAAGACCCTTCTTCTGCCTTATCTATAGCAATTTGAAGTAAATAATTTCTTAAGATATATTTTGGGTTATTGTTATTCATCAAATTAATTCTAGAAGTTATGTCTGTTCGTTCTTCTTTATGTCTTTTCGTAAACTTTACAGCCCATTCATTCAAAACCGGATTAAGTCTTATTGAATTATTTTCTTTAATGACATTACTCAAGCTTCTAAATGTTCGGGAATAATCTAATCTTTCTATTTTCATAATATTTAATAGCTCTTGAATTAAATCTTGATCGGTTTCAAGATTATTTTTAAGACCTAATTTATTTTTATATAAGTCAAATAGAGACTCTGCGTATTCAATCTCATAAGATGATAATATTTTTTTTAATGAGGGCTTATCAATAATTTTACTAAAGGTATGAGCTAAGGCAGAACAATTCCATAAACCAATATAAGGCTGATTTTCATAAGAGTATCTTCCAGAAGTATCAGAGAGATTGCACACATGTGATGGATTGAATTTATCCATAAATCCATATGGACCATAATCAAGAGTTTCACCAAGAATAGACATATTATCAGTGTTCATAACTCCATGACAAAATCCTACTGCTTGCCAACGAGCTATCAATTTAGCAGTACTTGAAATTATGGTATTTAATAAATATTCATATTTATCACTTTTATCAGCTTCTTTTGGAAAATATTCTGATAAAACATAATCACATAGCTCCTGATGTTTTTTTTGCTCATTGTCATAGAAAAACTTTTCAAAATTACCAAATCTGATATGAGTTAGTGCTGTCCTAGCTATCATAGCTGCATCCTCAGACTTTTCTCTATAAACAGGATCTTTACTGCTAAAAATCATTAATGATCTTGA
>CEVP01120963.1_pt1 | contig 13241 bp, 15 predicted proteins | sample 427071 | NCBI WGS metagenome assembly CEVP01 (sample SAMEA2623808, study PRJEB7988) | marine metagenome | isolation source: saline water (ENVO:00002010), including | reverse complement strand
TTGTTCTTTTTGTTGTTCTTCTTGTTGTTCTTTTTGTTGTTCTTCTTCTACAGTTTTTAATTCTTCTTCTTTTACATCTTGTTGTTGTTGTTGTTCTTCTTTTACATCTTGTTGTTCTTCTTTTATATCTTGTTGTTGTTGTTGTTCTTCTTCTACAGTTTCTAATTTTTCTTCTTTTACAGTTTTTAATTTTTCTTTTACAGTTTCTAATTCTTCTTTTTGTTGTTTTTCTTTTTCATTATTATTCATTAAATCAGTAGATGCTACAGTAGCAATAGATACTTTAATAGAATCAGTAATTTTAGTAGTTATTTCTGGATTTTTATAAACATAAACAGCGGTATAAATAATAATCATAATAACAATTAATATGAAGATAGCATAAGCGTGTGGTTGTATATATTCAATATTTCTATTTGTTTCTTCTAAATTTTTAAATATATCTTTTTCTAATAATCTATCATATTCAATTTTAATTTTATTAATAAAATTAGTATCTTGAGATTTCAATTTATCTAAATAATCATCAGTTTTAAATAAATCATCAATAATATTTTCAAAATCTTCAGTTTTAATTTTATTTATATAAAAGTCTTTCAAACTATAATTTTCTAAATTAAAACCAGTAAATAGGATTTCTCCAGTTAAAGGATCTAATAAATACTTATTAATATCATCTTTATATTTTTTACTATTTATTTTAGTACTAACCTCATCAATATATTGTAATATTATATATAAAACTATAAACTTAGAATATTCTTCTTCTTTTGTAAATTTACTAACAAGTTTTTTATAATATTCTACCATATGATCTTTAGGATGATTTTTATCTAAAATAATTTTTTTAAAAAGTTCTTTTTTATCTTCATCATCTGGAAATATAGTAGTATTATTAGTTATTTTATCAATAATATCATCAATATTATTATTATATTCAAAAGATTTATTAGCAAATTGTAATATAAATTTATTAAAAGCTATATAAATAATTAACCATAAACTAAAAATAAAAATAATAACTAATAAAAGAGTAGTATTTTTTTTATTTTTATAAAAACTATTCATATCAACTGCTGATAATAGTGATAAAAAATGTTGAAAAGCAAGTATAATAAATGTAAAATAAATTAAAATTGAAGCATAATAGATTAATATAACAGGTGTATAAAATTTATAATTAAAAAAATTATTTAAATTTTTAAAATTATCTAAATTACACCATTTATACATAACTGTTTTATATTTAACTAATTCTGAAATCAATATACTATCGTTATTTTCTGCATTTTGAGTAAAAAAAACTATTATTTCATCAATTATTAATAAAAATGGTATTATGAATATAGATATTATAATTAAAATTATTAAAAATATTAATAAATTTAATATAAATCCATAATAAAAACTTTCAAATAAATTATTAATATTATCTTTAATATTAGTCATTGTTATTTTTAATTTATTTATTTATTTGTTGATATAATTTATAACCAAATATTCCAAAAACTCCTATATATAATCCAAGTATAATAATTATTATTGAAAATGAATTATTTTCCATATAAATTGTTAATAATATAATTAATACAACTAAAGTAATTATTATAATTGTTATTAATTTATGATATAATATATAAAAAATAAAATATACAATTATCATTATAATAATAAATGTATCAATAATAATATTAATAGGATAATTTTGATGTTCTTTTATAAAATTTGCTAATTTATGAAATTTAGTATCTAAAATTTTAGTTTTTTCTGTAATAAATTTACTTGAATCTTCAGCAATATCAAACAATGCAATTGCAATATCACTTGAATATTGTATATATAAATTAATAATTTCATTTAATTTAGCAGGGTCTTGATCTTCTAAATATTTAATAATTTTTTCATCTATATTTGGAACTACATTTCTTAATGTTTCAATTAATATTTTTGTAAATTCTTGTTGTGTATTATTAGGTATTTTAATTTCATTAGGATTTTCTACTATACTCTTTAAATAATCAAAATCAATTAATTCACTAAAAGAACTTACAATTGTATTAGAATCATCAATCATTTGTTTTGCAATATCATTTTCATAATACATATATATACTAATAGCTATTATTTTCAATATATATAATATTATTAGAATATTAATAATAATAGTAATATTCATTATTTTACTTAATTTAGAGGAGTATAATTAATTAATTAATAGATAAATTAAGTTTTTTATAAGCTCTGATATATATTGCAATACAAATTAATACAAAAAGTCCAACACAAGATATAATAAATTCAGGTAAATAATATTTAGAAAAATTATCTTTAAAATTAGTTTTAATTAATTGAATATATTGAAATTGATCAAGACTAAAGAATCTAGTAATAATTTGTGTAATACCTTCAAAACTATTAAGTAATATAAGAATAAAACACATTAATAATGTTATTATTGTAATAAATAAAATTATGTAATTAATATAAGTTCTATTCTTTAAAAATGTAAATACATTATCATTAATAAAATTAGAAATTACAGATTTAAATTGATTATAAATATTTATTGTTACAATTTGAAGCGAATCAGGAAGTATATCTGTGTTCATATTTATTATATAAAAATAACATTAAATTAATTATTAAATACTTTTTAATAACCAAATTACCACAATTATTCCAATTGGATATGCTAAACGAATAATAAATTCATTTGTTCCATCAAGCATATTATTTTCAATATAATATTTAAGATAAGTGAAAATTAAACGATCAAATGCAATAGCAATTAAAATAACTAAAGCAAATAAGAATAATTTAAATACATCACCTTTTGTTTGTCCTAATTTATCCCAAAATGATACTTGTGGTTCTTTATATATAACTTTTGGTTCAGGTTGTTGTTGTTGATACATTGCTTCGGGTGGTGGAGTTAATGGTTGTTGTTTAATTTTTTGCGGTGGTTCTTGAATTTGTTGTTGTTGTTGTTGTATTTCGGGTTCCTGCATATCTCCATAAACAAGTGAAAGTTCTGTTCCATCAAACATAATACTTTTTATTATCTACACCTATAATAAAAATGGATATTTCAGATAAACTAATAATTGTTTGTATTATTTTTGCAATTTTAGCAATTTTATCTATTGTATTTGGATGTTATTATTTTAGTAATAAACAAGAAAACTTTAAAAATAAAAATTCAAAAGAATCTTTTATTATTAAAACAATAACTGATTATTTTAAAAATAATGCGGAGGATTTTAAAATAATTGAATTTATGAAACAACATAAATCTTATTTTAAAAATGAAAAGTTTGTTGGTAAAGTAGTAGAAGCATTAACAAATGAAGAATCTTTTAAAACTAAAAAAAGAGAATCTTTTAAAGAAACTAAAAAAGGAGAATCTTTTAAAGCTAAAAAAGGAGAATCTTTTAAAACTAAAAAAAAGAACTAAATAATTAATCGGATTCTTCAGATTCTTCAGTTTCTTCGTCATCAGTAGAATCTTGTTTATTAATTTGATTCATTCTATATTCAAGAACATCAGGATTATAATTTGGATTTAAAATTGATTTATCAAAAGGTATATTTGTTTCTGCTTGATAATAATATATTTTAAATGTTATATTATGATTTGCACCTTTAAAATCATATAATAATCCATTTTGTGTTTTAAATGTTAAAGTCATTTTAGCAAATTTACCAATTGGATGAAACTCTCTTACACTTGTTTTTTGTATGGATATATTCTCATCATTATATCCTAATGTTCCTAATTTAAATCTTGCTAATCCCAAATTATGTTTAGAATATGATAAAGATAATGTAGAATGTTCTTCAATTTCAGGACAATTAAGAATTACATATTTTTCACCAATTAAATCAACAATACCAGGAGCTTCAATTCTATATGTAGAATTATCTTTTTTACTAATAAAATATCTAAATTTATTTATATCTTTGGTAATTACAGGATCATTAATTTTAGTAAAAAATCCATCATTAACATTTTGTGAAAGATTAAAACCTAAAGTATTACGTAATGTTGAATTATTCATATCTATTACAAAAGGTTTTGATGATGTAAAAGCTATTTTATTTTTAACATCTGGTGGAGTACTTAAACTTTCTATTTTAAGATCTATTAATTTTCTATTTATTAATTGTATTAATTGTGGTAATGAAAAATCACCAATATCAATTTCAATTTTAGTATAATTTAATAATTCAACATTAGTAATATCAGTTTCTATATTACCAACATAATATAGGAGTGTATTATTATTGACATCAACATTATACATAGTGCGAGGAACAGAAGCATCAATAACTTCTAAACCAAAAACATTTTTGAAAGGTTCAGTAAAATTAATAGTATATTTATTTGGATGTGGATTTTCTATATAGTTACGATCTTTAGAATCTATAATAAATGTATAATGTTGTTTGAAACTATGTGTTTTTAAAAATTGTATATCATCAAGAGACATTTATATTTTTTATATATAAATATGTTTAAATCTGAATTATTAATATTAATATTTGTTTTAGTTATATTAGCTATTTTACATTTTAATACGACTAATATAGAACTATTTACATCTAAGAAAATTAAAATTACAAAAGAACTAAATAAAAACTTAATTACAAATAATTTACAACGTATTATTGATACAATTGATGAATATAAAATAATAGATATAGATGTAAAAAAATTGCAAAAAGATATTAATATTAAAACAACAAATAAATTAGAGAAAATGACAATCCGTCAAGATAAAAATAAAATAAAAACAGATTTAGAGAGTGAAAAAAGTAAATTATTATTAGAAAAAACAAATGATCAAAATTTATTAAAGATGAATAATAATAATTTAATTAATTTAAAAAATAATATAACAATTTTAAATAACACAATAACTAAACAAAAAGAAGAACGAACTAATATTGAAAGAGAAAAACAAGAAATTAAAAATGTATCACCAAATGATATATGGTTAAAATATTTATTAGTTTTAGAGAATCCAACAGAAATAGAAAATAATATTATTAGTAAATTATTAAAATTAGATAATAAATATAAATCTTTAGATACAACAAGTTTAACTTTAGAAAAAACTCAAAAACAAAAAGAAAAAACGGATTTAGGTATAAAAATAGAAGAATTAAATTTAAATATTACGCAAAATGATATGAGATTAACTGAAATAAAATTAGAATTATCTATTATTATAAATGAATTACGTAATTTAAATAAAGAGATATCAAAATTAAAGAAAGAAATAGAAGAATTAGAAATACAAAAAGAACAAAAGATAATAGAAAGAACTAATAAATTTAATAATTTAAATGAACAATTAGTATCCTATGAATTGGAAGAATTAATAGAAGATTTAGAAAAATTAAAAGAAACACAAGAGTATTATAAAGAAATGTTAAAAGAATTTAAAGAAAAACATAAGATAGAATTTGGAGAATTAAAAGTAAATGAAAACGATTATAGGAAATATTATTTAATTGATAATAACTTAAAAGATGATGATAAACAGAAGAAAATGTATTATAAATTAACAAATACTGAATTAAATAATAAATTAGATGAATTATGTGATATAAATGATAGTGCAAAATATTGTCATACTAAGGATTATAATAAAGTATGTAAATTAGATTTATATAATAATGAAATAACAGATGTATATAATAATAATATATTTTATAATGATGAATGTATGAAAACAGTATCTTTTATTAATAAATTACCTTATACATAAACAAAGAGATTTATAAAATGATAGATAATAGAATAATATTAATATTTTTGATTTTATTATTAATATGTTTAATGTTATATGATTGTAATAAAAAAGAATATTTTCAAGATTGTATAATTTATAAACATCAACAAATTAATAATGAAAAATATTATGAATATGGAGAATTACAATTATTATATAAATATTTTAATGAAGAATTATTTGAAAATAAAGAATTAATAAAGGAAACTTATAATGATAAATTGAATAATAATTCTTTAATAAAAACAAATAAAATAGATTTAGATAAATTAAATAGAACACAACATTTAGATAAAAAATTGATTTTAAATGAATTAGATGAATCAAATACAGATTGGTCTTATTGTTATTTTAATGATAATGATATAAGAGTATTTGATAAAAATATACAACCTGATAGATCAACAGTAAATAAAAATAAAGTTTTATTTAATAGAATGGAAAATAAAACTACAGAGATATGTGATAAAATAAATAAAATAAAAACATCTTCTAATGATGTTGATGAAAATATAATTTTATTAAAAATAGAATGTAATAGTGATGATATAAATATAGAACAAATGGAAAAACCTTCTATTGTGAATATAAATAATATAAGGATTGTTAAATATAATAAAAAAACTAAAAAAATAGAACCATATGAAGATGATAATCATTTTATAAAATATTTTTTTACATTAGATATAAATACATTAAAATTTAGTCCTATTACACGTAAAGTGAATTTTTATATATTTAAGAATCATTTTTGTGATGGTAAATATGAAATAAAAAATAATAATTTAAAATGTTTTAATATTAATCAATTGGGTTTTGAATCGATAGATTTTACAAATAATAATACAATAATTTCAGAATTTGATGAAAATAGAGATATTAAAGCTACAAATTGTATTGAAGATGAAATAATATCATTTGATATGGTAAAAAGTGAATTAAAAAATAAATTATTAGATAATGCAAAAGAGGATTATAATCAATGTAAAAATCAAATAATATCAGATTATAGAGATGATGATTATTTGTATCGTCATAAGAATGATAATTGCGTAAAAAAGAAAGTATATTCAACAAAACATTGTTCTTATATAGGTTGTAATTATCATAAAAAGAGTTGTAAATATGAAAGAGATAAAAAAAAAATAAATAAATATTTGGATGTATTAGATGTAGATAGTTATAATGATTTAAATCAAAACAAAATGTTTTATATTAAAGATGTTTCACTTGGAAAAGATGAAAAAAATCCATATAATATATGTAAGAAATATATAGATTATAATACAGATTTTTATAAACAAATAGAAAATTTAGATTCAGGAAATACAATGTTAGATTCTGCTTTAAGTAATTTTGATACAGAAGATTTATATACTGATTTTAATATATTACAAGATGTATCACAAGATAATTGTATTTATATTTTTATAAAAAATATATAATGGAATAAATAAACAATGAGTTGTAATAAAGGATGTTCTAAACCACTTGAAACTAAATCTTGTCCTATGTGGATGGCAGATGGTAGAGTAACAACAGATTATAAACCTAGATGTGCAGTTAATGAAGAATTAAATAGTATTTTAACAAATAACAATAAACAAGTAAGTTCTTATAATATTCGAATGTATTTACAACAAAATGCGGAAAAAGAAATGGAAAGACAAAGAAAGAATTCTTTACGTGATGTAGCAGATTGTGTTCCTTGTAGTAATATAGTAAATAAAGATATTGTTCATCCTGAACGATATGTAGTATCTTGTAATGCGGTTTCATGTTTGCGTAATGAAGTAAATCCAAAAGGATTAGGTGATGGACGTAATTATTAAATATATTATATATAATATAAAATGAATATTCAGTTAAAAGGTAATAAAGTTGTTATAACTGGTAAAATTACACAACCTTTTAGTAAAGCTAAATTATTAGCTGCAAATCCAATTGATAGAATGAGTAATTATTCAGGTAGTGGATTACCATTTCCTTGTTCTGATATAGCATTTGATAATACTCCAAATATTAAACATATAACAAGTAGTAGTTATGGTGCAACATTTGATTATCCAAATAGTTTTTATATGCCAAATGGTAAAGATAAAGTTCCACCAACAATTTATTTAAGTATAGATGATAAAATAATAGAAACAAAGGAATTACCAGATCCTTTACCTTTAAAAACTTTAACACATCGCGGAACAAATAATCGTGAAAGATTTGTAAGTTATAAATATAATAATTTACCAATAAAAAATCAAGATGAAGTAATGATTGCTTATAGAAATATGAAATTAAGTGAAAATATTAGTTAATTAAATATATTTAGTAATTTCATTAACAATATCAATAGTTCCATTAATCCAATAAGGTGTATTACTAAAATCTTCATTACATACATAAAAATGGCATTCATTACCTAATATATTAGATGATTTGCGAATATTAAAATTGAATTTTTTTATACTTGTTTTATATTTAATTGGTATAGAAATATGGCATTTATTTAAAATTAATTTATAAACTTTTTTATTTTTTAGATTAATCATATTAATTAAATAATTTTTAATATGATCATTCCAATTAGAAATTAATAAAAGATTTTCAATATTAATTGTAGATATTAAAATATTTGAATACCAATTACGATTATTAATATTACAAATAAATTGATTTGAACTATTAATATTTAATGAAAAAACTCTATTATTATAATATATTTGTCCATTTAAACTTTTAAAATATTCACGCATTTTTTTTAAAATACTTAAACTGGATTCCGTAATTTTAATATATTGATGAATATTAATATAATTTTTCTTAATTAATTGAATAGCACTTTCTGTATCAATATTTAATAAAAAATCTATTTCATATATTTCATTTTTAAGTAAATTAATATTATATTTATTTAGAATATTATTACAAGTATCTTTGAATAAAGTATCTTTTTGTAAGGATGTGGGCATTTTATCTAAATTTGAAATAATAGATGCAATAGTTGTAATATTATTATGTATAGTGATATAAGATATATTTAATTTATTTAAAAACTTTTTAAAATAAGTATATTGTTCTGGAAATATTAATCTTAACTTAGTTATGAATAACGGTTTAGTATTCATTTCAAATATTTTAACATTATACCCTTTTTCAGCTATTTTAATTCCTACGAATAAACCAAAAAATCCTTCACCAATTATAATTGTATCGGTAGTATTCATAATTTTATTACTATTGATTAAATAGAATGTATAGAATACTCTTAATAATACTAGTAATATTAATTGTTTATATAATCACATATCATTATGGAATAGAGAAATATACTGAAAAACATTATGATTTAGATCGTGATATAATTCCACGAAGTTCAACATATATTGAATCAGAATCAATAGAAATTCCTATAAGAGACGCATATTTGACATATTATATGCCAATAAATGATGAAGATATACATAATATCTATGATCATATAATAATAAAACATTATAGACATATTTTAGGACGACCACCTACGGGAAAAGAAATTAAAATATATCGTTATAAATTATTAACACAAGAAGTTGATGAAACATTTATAATAACAATATTGTATAATAGTCTTGAATATGAATATATGAAAGAAACACAATTAAATGCAGTTGAATATGAATTAGAATTTAAAACTTATGAACGAATGTTATTTCAAATATTAAGACAATTATATTTCAATTATCATAATGAAGAACCATATACAAATATGTTATCATATTTAAGATCATTATTAATACATTTTCAATTTGATATGTATATATATATTGCGTGTTTATCTTCTGAAAAATACAAACCTTTTGAAATTGAAGTACTTGAAACTGTTGTAATGAATAAATATGTTTTACGTGAAATATTTTATAAACACTTTATATTATTAGAATTACATAATCAAGCGAATGCTATTAAACAAGAGGATTTAAAGAATGGAACTTCAAGTATATTTACACAATTATTTAATGGACAAAAATTACAAGCAAATAAAGATCGTGAAGATGCTAAAAGAGCTAAAGAAGAAGCGGAACGTCTTAGATTGGCTGAAAATGCAAAATCGGATAAATGTGAAGTATCAATACGTAAAAAGAAGGTATATAATCCAATATCTCATAGTATGCCATTTAGAACTTTAAATGAACATAATCCACCTGTATGTACAACATTGGGTAGGCAACAAAATTATAAAGAATATGAAAGTGATAAATATACAACTATAAAAGAATCAATAAATACAGATATAGGATCTATAATGCCTAAATTTCAATATAATGAATATGTTGAAATACCTATTACAAATAAATAAAATATGATATAAACCAAAATATAATAATAATAAATAAGAATCAATAATAAATAAATATATTTGATAAATACACAATGTTAATTCGTTCTTTAATATCTATTAGTTTATTATATTCAAATACATATTATCCTTTAAAAAAAATTACGAATATAAGTATTAAATCTAATTTAAATACATATTATCCTTTAAAGAAATTTATAAATATAGATATTAAATCTAATTTAATTACATATGATAGATGTTTATTTTTTAACAATTCTTGTAATTATCCAATAAAAGATGTTTATCCTAATTTATCTAAATTTAATAATTTATTTATTGATGATATAAATGTTGGATTAGATACTGCAATGAATAAATTAATTCAATTAAATAATACAACGAATTACAATGTAACAAAAATAAATACAAATAATGTTATTATTAATTTAAATTCAGATTCTTTAAAAGATATTCAATTAATATTAACACCGTTAAATACTAATTTATCTCGTGTATTTATTTTTAATAATTTACCAAATTATAAAAAAACATTATTATATTATAATTTAAGATTTATAATAAATAAAATTATATATTAGTAATTACTATTATTTTTATAATTCATTATAAAATCCTATTTATATACATAGGTCTATAATGATAATATTAGGTATATAAAGAACTTAATATAACATATTTATTATCTCTATAATGATAATATTATAATTATAAAATATAAAATGAAGTTAGATAATAATATAAATACACTAATAGTTTCTACAGATAATAAAAAAGTAATTAGTATTATTTATAAAATTAAATGTGGATTTAATAATGAATATAAAGGAATAAATAATTATACACATTTATTAGAACATTTAATAGCTACTTTTCTTAATACTGAACAATGTTCTATTGAAGCAGTGAGAAAACATACTGAAAAAAAAATTTTAAATACAAATGCTTATACAGAAGATAATGAAGTATGTTTTTGGATTGAATGTTATTATAAAGATGCTGATTTTTTTATAGATTTAATGTCAAGATCTTTATTTGATTTATGTATTACTACAGAAAATCTTAATATGGCAAAGAAGAATGTTATAAAAGAATTAGAACAATCTGAAGATGTATATTTAATGAATGATATAAATACTTTTTTTTATAAACGTAAAAAAGTAAGTTTTAAATATGGTATAGAAGATGTTAAAAATGCAACTATAAATAAAATTGAATCCTTTTATAAAAAAGTATTATCAAAAGATATTATTATTGGAGTTTCATGTCATTCTATTTATACAAATAAAATTAATAAACTAATTGTAAAACATTTTAATAAACCAATTATTACTGTTAAAGATACTTTATCTAATTCTTTTAAAGGATATTATCCAAAACAACATATAATTATAAAACATTTTAAACCAATTAAATCAATATTAATATCCATAATAATACCAATAAAATTAATTAATAATACAAAAGAATATTATAGTTTAAAAATAGCTTTAGATTATTTATTTAGTTTTGATCATGGTGAAATGTATGAAGTATTAAGAAATAATAAAAAAATAATTTATGGTATAAACTATAAAATTAATATTGATGAAATAGATTCAAATAGATCTTATATTGTTATTAGTTCATATTGTCAAAAAGAAGATTTAAATGAGTTTTTAAAATTATTTTATGAGATATTGAATAATTTTAAAATAAATGAGGAAATGTTTAAACAATATAAAGAAAATATATTATTTAAGATGGATTATAATTATATGAATGATTTAAATGATTATTTAAATTATTATATGGATTGTATATTTTATAATACTAAAATAATTAAAAATATTCCAGATTTTATAAGAACTATAGAATATAAAGATACTATAAAAATATTAAAAACATTTAAAACTAAAAAACATTTTGTATTTTTATATAATAAAAGTTATAAAAAACAAAAAGATTAAATGAAATATCTATCTTTAGATATAATTAAAAAATATGAAAAATATGCAAATCTTTATAATGTTGCTAGAGTATGTAGAGGTTTAGATAAATCTACAAAAACAACTGATGGATTTTTAGTTATTTATAAAAAGTATAAAGATCCTATTAAATTAAAATCACTATATGCTACTAAAAATACTACGTGGGATAAATATAGAACTAATTATATAAAAGCAAAATTAGCATTAATGAAGAAATATAATATACCATTTTATGTTGATGATAAAAAGACACCTAGTAAAATGCATACAATATTAATAATGTGGGGTTATTCGCCAAAAATGATAACATACTAAAATATTATTATAATGGAACATATTTATAAATCAATTGAAATAAAAAATTATATCTTAACCTTTTTTCCTTTACCAGATTTAGCATTAGAATTAATTATAAATAATTTAAAATTAGCAGTAGATTTAAATGGTTATACAAATAATTTTTTAAAAATATATATTGAAAATAATGTAAAAAACAAAACAGATTTAAATAAATATTTACATAAAAAATATGGTAAAAGACGTTCAAGTTTAAGTTTATTAAAAAAATATCAATTAATTCATATTATTCAATATTACAATATCGATATACCATTAAAAAGATATGGAAATATATTATTAGAATATCAAAATACTAATAAAATAAAAATAGATATTGAAAATAATATAATAAAAATAAATACGAATTTAAGTAATATTGAATTAAAAATTAATACTCTTATTTTAATAACAATTAAAGATAATATATTCTTATATATTTATATTAAAAAAATTAAAAATAATAAAATATATGATTATATAATAATATATCAAAATGATAATATTATAAAAATATTATCGAATAATAGGGTAGGTATAAATGCATATAAGTTTGGAATATTATATAGTTATTTTCAAATTTTTAAACACAATTATGAAAATGAAACATCTTTCGAAATAAATAAAATAGTAATGTTATTAACTAATAATTGTATTAATTTAAACTTACATCAGTTTAATACTTTAAATTTTTTAACACAGGATGATTTAAATATAATTAACACCAAATTTATATTATAAGATCTTAAATTAGGAACAATATATTTGGAAAATTCTAATTATATTTTAAAATATATTTGTAAG
>CEVP01120964.1_pt1 | contig 13333 bp, 8 predicted proteins | sample 427071 | NCBI WGS metagenome assembly CEVP01 (sample SAMEA2623808, study PRJEB7988) | marine metagenome | isolation source: saline water (ENVO:00002010), including | reverse complement strand
TAACATTAATAATTATAAAATATTATAATAAATTATAGATCATTATAAATCATTATAAATAACATTAATAATCATAAATCATTATAAAATATTATAATAAATTATTATAAAAATAATATTAACATAAATCATTTTCATTAATATTTAATTCTTTTAATTCTTGTTCTGTTAATTTTAAATTATTTATTTCATTCAATCTCATTGATTTTTTATTTATTAAAATATTCATTACTTTAATTTTTCCTAATTTTTTATTATTCAATTTTTTAAATATTAAATATAATTCCGTTATTTCTTTAATATGTAATTTTTCTTCAATTAATAAACTAATTTTATTATCAATTACTATATCTTTATTATAATTTTCACATAAATAACCGGGTGTTAATATTATATTATGATATTCATTATCACTCTTTCGTATTAACATATAAATATTATTTATTAAATGTAATTTTTGTTCTATTTTATTTAATTTAAATGTTAATCGTTTTGGATAACATTTTACTTGTATATTTAATTTCTGAATATCTTTTATTATTTCATCTCTTTTATTTTTATTTGAACCAAAATATTTCAATTCTTCACAACGATAACCTTTTAAATCTACTGCTAAACATACATATTCTAATATATATTCTATAATTGAATCGGGTAAAAATACAAATACTTTATATATTTCATTCTTAATCTCTTTTGATGATTCAATCTTTTCCATTAATTATTCTAATTAATTTGAATCATTTTTATTTATTTTAGACCATTTCGTTTAATAGGAACTGCTTAGATTATCTTCTGCAGAGAATTGTTCTAATTCTATTTTTAATTCTTTTTTTATTAAAAGTCCTAAACGTTTAATAAATTTATTAGAACAACTCTCTGTATGAAATAAAGTTCCATAAAGACTTGTATATTTTTTTCGTATATCTAATTCTAATTCTATTTTTTTATCTTTTTCTTCTTCTTTCGTTCTCTTATATTCAAGACATTTTTTATATAATTTTGTTAAGTGTTCCTTAACACTTTTTTTAAATAATCCTTTATACATTTTATATTTCATATCTAATTCACTTTTATTACTTTTTAAATTATCGGTATCTGATGATAATGTTTGCAATTTTGCATCTAATTCTGTTGATATTTTTAATATATTTTTAGTATTTTTAAGTGTTAATATATTTAATGGAAATAATTCAAATTGTTTAATTTCTTCAATTGATTTATTATTAATAAGTTCTAATACTTTGTTATTAAAACTTATTATTTTAGAATGTAAATTTTCTGGTAAATCTTTTGGTAAATTTTTGTCACTTAAATCTTTCACATTCAAATATTCTTTTAAATTAGAATCAGTTGAAAGATTTAATGACTCATCAAGATTCAAATCAGAACCTTTAATATATATAATCCATACATTTTCATTAAAATCAAATATAAAATCTAAATGTTCAAGAATTTCATTTATATCTTCTTCAGGTATTTCTTTCATATAAGTTGTTAAAAAAATGTCAAAATTTCCTGGTTTTTTATTAAAAAGATTATTATATTCTTGTATCAATGTTTCTATTTTTCTCTTTTTAGAAAAATGAGAATTAATATTACTATTTATTACATCTATAAAAGAACTGTATTTTTGATTTAAATACTTTAATTCTTTTAATTTAGCAGTAATTTCTTTTTCTTTTTCTTCTTCTTCACGTTCTTTTTCTTTTTTAAAATCTGTTTTTGACCTAAGATTGCTTGTAATCGTTATTCTATTAATTGAATGTATTATAGTGTTATTTGTTATTCTAATATTGGATGACAAAATATCTTTCATACTGCTAATATACATATTTAAATCATAAATATAAGAAGAAATAAGACTTGATTGATTTATATTTTGTAACTCATCTAATGTTAATCCCAATAATTTTATTATTAAACTATGTTGAGAATTACTTCGGGATAGATAATTAATATCGTCTTCTGTTATATTTGTTAAATATATATGATATTTATTTTTTTCATCTATATAAAATGTTATATGCGGATAATTACTGCTATCACTGTTATTTAAAAATATTGAAAAATGTAATTTAATAGTTTTTGATACAAATAATTCTATTATTACTTTTGTTGTATCGGGTTGATTTGTTTTATTTATTTTAATATATTGAGATCCTGATGTAGAAATTAAAAATATAGGTTGTTTAATTTTATCAACATATATTTTTAATAAATCATAAAATTTACCTTTTTTCATAAGTTTATTCAAATGATTTGTTTGATCATCTTTTAAAATAATCCCACCTTTTTTTAAATTATTTAAACCAATTTCACCTTTTTTTAAATTATTTTTATATAATATTAATTGCATTTATTTTAATAAAATATTATAATTGCGTAAGTTTAAGTTTATATATTATACTATTAAGATGTAGTATAATGAATAATCTTATAGAACCTTGTCAAAAATATATTAAGGATAAATTAAATATTGAATTACAAAATGAAGATGTTACTAAATATATTAGAACCGCTTCTAATTCTTTAAATTTTTTTAATTTAAACGCACTTAATAAAGATAATAAAAAACTTATATTAACTACCGTTTTAGATTTAGTTAATAAAGATAATACATTAGATTCCGTTTTAGAAACATTAGAAAATGAAAGAAATACACCTGTTATATCAATTCCTTATGAATTTGAAGATAATTATACACAACCTACATATCATTATAAAACATTATTAATTCAATCTACTAAAACTAATTTTGAATATAATTTTAATAATGTAAATAGATTATTACCATATAAAATATTTGTTAAAAATAATAATCCGATCATTCCTTTATGGATTAACGATCATCTTTTTCATTTCTATAAAAAAAATACAAATGATATTATTTATCATACTATTAATGATTCAGAAAATATACCTATTAATAATACAGTTTCTATAAAATTAGAAAATATTAGTAATACTATTAATTATACTATTCATACTTTTCGTAAAATTGATGATAATCATTATAAAATTATTATTCTTAATAATGATAACACTGAAAAAAGCGATATTAAAATATATTCAAATAATAAAATATATAATTTTTATTATATTGAAAATAATATATATTTAGCTGAAGATATCAATAACAATATTAATATTAATAATTCTATTGCTGTTTTAACTATCAATATTATTTACATTTTATGTAAAGTTATAAAATCATAACAAATACTCCTGAAAATATAAATATTATACTTGAAATTACTTCGATTCTATAAAGAACTTGCAATTTATCATCTTCATCTTCGGCTTTAAATATATCTATATGTTGTGATAAAATTAACACTATTATATAAAACATAAATACTATAAATAAATGCATTGTTATCAATTGCATATTAAAATCAGTATTTAAATAATTTAATACTGATTTCATTCTATAATTTACATATTTATTTAAAATTAATATTAGAATAAACATTATTGCTACATATACACCCACATATACTGCCATTATATATACTATATCTGTTAAATAATCATTCATTATTAAACTTTCCACTATAGAATAAACTACAATATGTAAAATTAATATAAAAAAGATAAATGCTAGTTTATCTTCAAAATTAACTTTAAAAATATCAGATAAATTTAATTCTAAATTATCCAATATATCTACAAATTTTGTATCCAATTTTATTTTATCTTCAATTGTATTTACTGACAATCTTTCTTTTTCATAATTCTCTAATATACTTGATATTATACTATTTGTAAATTTACTTTCATCCTCCTCTTCATTTAAACCTAACATTGTTTGTGCTGATTTTATTGTATTTGTAATATTACTTTCATTTGGATTTTGTGGTTGATTACTTAAATTATATTCTTTATCATAATCTTCTTCAATTTGCTTTCTTATTTTTTTAAATATTTCTAATGTTTTATTTACACTGCTTTTTAATTTTTCTACTTTTGCTGTTTCTTCTTCGAGGACTCCTCCTTCTATTTTAGTTTTTTTTAATTTATCTAATTCTGCTTTAAGTTGTGGTATTATCGTGTTATCAGAATTTAGTTCTTTAAAAATTTCTTGTTTTTTTAAATCATTTATATTATTAAAAACAGGAGCAGTACCAGCAGTACCAGTAGTAGCAGTAGCTATACTTTTTAATAAATAATTAGAAAAAAATTTATTGTCTACTAATATATTTAATATATCTGTAAGTTTTTCTTTTATCCTATCTTCTTCTTTTTTAGCATATCCTTGTAATTTATTATATATATCAGATACATAACTTTTTAATTCTTTTTGTTCATATATATTTTGTAGTATTTCAAAATCTAAAAAATAGTCCTTACTAGGACTAAAAGTATCTCCAGTTTTTTTAACATTAACATATATATGTTTTAAAATATCATTATTCTGAAAATTAAGCTTTTTATATGTATTATATGTATTATCACCCTCCTTATAATTATAATCAAATTCAATTTTTTTTGATCCTATTTTTAAATACCCTGTTGTTTCACTATTAAAAATAAATTGTATGTTGTTTTTATCGTTTTTAAATTGTTGTAATATTCTTAAATCATCTGAAGAATTAGGATCTTTTTCAAGTTTTAAAACAAGTGCTTCTTCCTCTTTAGCATAAGCTAAACCATTTGTAATATTATTTCTATATGTATTAAATTTTTCAAAATCTTTTTTACTATCATCATCAATTAACTTACTTAAATCACGAATACCTTGTTTAATAATTTGGCGAAAATCTTTTGATAATTTTCGATCTAATATATATTGATTTACAGAATCTTCAAATTTTTTTATTGTTTCAACCAAATTATTAATATAGGTTCTATTTTCATCAAATTCTTTTTTTATTTCACTCAATTCTTTACTTGCAGTATCAAAAAATACTTTGTGTTTTTCAGTAACCTGATCTTTTTTTAATTTATAATTTTCTTTCCATTCTCCTAAATCAAGTGATTCTTTAATTTCGTTAGTTTTCTTCTTAATTAATTTATCAAACTTAGATTCACTAATAATACCATCAGTTCCAATTAAAATATCAATATTCTCAATAACAATATCAATATCTTTCATTAATTTAGATAAATCTGTTTTTCCACCACCATAAATAGCATTACTATAATTTTTATTTAAATTTTGTATTTTATTATGATGATATTTTAAATTATTTAATATACCTTTTATCTTATCATACTTTGTTTGAACCATATCTTTATATGTTAGTAGTTCTGTATAAAAATTATCCATTTTTCTACCAGTTGAAACATTTAAAGTATCGGTTGTATCTCTTACTGTTTTAAATATTTTATTACGGTTCAACATTTATAGATTTAACAGAAAAAATCATTTGAAAAAAAATGCGATTATTGATAATATAACCCAAACTATTGTTGACATATTTGTTATGAATGTATATAGATATCGCTTCTCAGTTTCTGAAATATATTTATAAGATCCTGATTCTTTATCAATTGTGCGAATAACAAATGGTATAATTATTAATAATAATAATAAACCTAAATGAACTATAAATCTTGTATAACTAAAATTAACTCTACTATAAAAATAATATAAAAAACTTTTACTAGTATCTAATTGATTATCACTTAAATTAACAAAAGTATATATTAAAACAAATAATAAAATATACGTCAAAATATATGCTACTATAACACTTTCAACATCTTTTACTATTTCTATTTGAATAAACCACATTGATATATATAATGATATTACACGTAAAACATATGTTGTTGCTATAAATGTATAAATATCTTCATTTGTTATTTTAATATCTTCGAAATATTCACTTGATTTTATACGATATAATTTTTTACGTAATTCAGTATAAGAATGTTTTTTTATATCATTTATATTATATTCTTTTAAATTTTCTAAATATTCCTCATCTAACACTTTTGGAATATCTGTTTCTACGTTTTCTTTAGTATTAAAGAATTGTTTAATATTATTTTTAACTTTATTTAATCTTCTTTTAGCATTATCTGATACTGATTCTGTTATATCATCATCTATCGCTGGATTTTCTAATTTTGTTTTTAATTCTTCTTTTTTTCTTTCAATTTTTTTATGATCATCATCTCCACCAATAATTATTGAATTTATTTTAGCCATATTTTCTATTGAATTATGACAAACAGCTGTATCGTCTGTATCTTTAGAAACTGGTGTTTTTATATTTATTGTAGGAAATCCTCCTATTTTTTTATTTGCGTTTAAATATTTTTCGAATAACTCAGAATAAGTTTTATTTTCTTCAGATGATTTATCTAAACTTAATATTTTTAATATTTCAGCTTTTAAATCATCTTTATTTTTTGAATCTTCACTTTCTTCTGGTTTTCCATTGCTATTACTGTTATTTTCTTCTTCTTTCGATTTTATAGTTTCTTCTATTTTTTTTTTTAATTCTTCTTTTAAGTCTTTTAATTTTTTTAATTCTTCTTCTTCTTTTGTAAGTGATTCTAATTTATCTTTTAATTTTTTTAATCTTTGTTTTGTGTCGTTTGCTTCTGTTGTTGTTGTTGTTGCTGTTGTTGTTGCTGTTGTTGTTGTTGTTGCTGATGCTGTTGCTGGTGCTTTTTCTTTTTCTTTTAATTTATTATAAAATTCTTCTGTTGCTTCACACAATTTTGTTATTTTAATTTCTAAATCTTTTTTTATTTTATCACCGGTATCTTCATCAATCTCTTTTACTATAATTAATTCATTACAAGAATTAATAATATCACTTAGATTATGTAAATACTTATACATACTTTGATAATCGGTTCTTTCATACATTATCTTTAATTTATTTTTAAAATCTTTGATATCAACTGATCCATTAATAATTTTTAATATTACTAAATCTCTTAAATTATATTCTTTTTCTGTTGCAAAAGTATCTAGTCTAGGAATATTTGTTCCTACGCTTGTAAATACATCATTATATAATGAATCAACTTTAAATATATTGAGATATCCTGGATTTCTTTTTATATATAATTGTTTTAAAGTTCTATAGGTTTGATCATATATAATATCATTAATTGTTCTATACACCTCACTAATATTTTCAATACGTTCTATAATATATTTATTTTCTTCTTTTAATCTAAGATCATAACTTAATAATGTTCCATATATAATACCATAAAAAACTTCTAATACAAAAAAATTAACTTTATTTTCTAGATTCTTAAATATATAATTATCTGTTACCAATAATTTAATAATTATTTGTTTAAGGTCTTGTTCTGTTATATCTGGTTTTTTTGTTAATATTAAAAATGCATTTTCAGCAGCTCTTCTAGCATATTCTAATTCATTAGAATCTGTTGTTTCTTCTGAATTAATTGTTTCAGAGCTTCCTCCACCACCTTTTACTTTTTTTTTTGAGTTTAATGATTTATAAATTATAAATAGTATAATGTTTTCTATTAATTTTTTATTTGTTTCACTAATGTTTTTTAATCTAAAATTATAATTACTTTTTAATTCTTCATATTTTTCTTTTGATATTCTAAGATATTTTTCTTTATCGGTTTCTGGAGGACCTGTAATACTAGCTATTGGTCCGGATACTTTAAAATTATTAGATTCAGAATCTCTAAGATCACCATCAGTTGATACTGTTGATGCTGATGATGATGATGATGATGATGATGATGATGATGATGATTCAGAATGTGTAGGACCTGTAATACTAGCTATTGGTCCGGATACTTCTAATGAACCTTCACCGCCACTAATTTTGTTATTTTTACCACCTAACTGATTATTAGGTTCAATTTGTTTAATAAGCTTATTGAACAACTCACTTAATTTATTATCAACATCATTATTGTTATCCTTTAATTTATCAATTATGTTTAAAATATTGGCTTCTTCACCAGGTATAGATAATTCAGGTATTTCTTTAATTTTTTTAATTACATCTCCAAAATCATATCTCTCATATTCTTTAGTAAAATCTCTAAAATATTCAATATTAAAGATTATTCTTCCTAATATACGATTTTTAACATATTCATCTGCATTGTTAAATGATTCATGATGACCCAGTTTTTTTCTAATTATTAATTCACTTTTATAAGATTTAAATAAAATATTATACAATGTTTCAATTTTTTTTAAAAAACCATCATTATCTAAACTTAAATTATCAACAATACTAAAGAATATTTTTATTTCTTGTTCTTGTTTTTTTTCTTCACTTTTTTTACCAGTTTCATATAATTTAGATGAATCCACATCAAAATTGTCTAATTTAAACAAGCTTTCTTCAATTGCCTCTAAACTATCTCTTATTTGTTTTCCAATACTATTAGTACTCGTTTCTTTTTGTAATTGAATTAATTTATTAACATCTTTCTTTGAAATACTATCTAATTTATCAAATAATTCATCATTTCTTTGATTTAAATTACCAACATTCATTTATTTTATTCTTAAGAATATAACTTTTTATTTTAATCTTGCGAATATAACTTCACCAAATATAAATATTGTTAAGAATACTCCTAATATTCCTAATACATACATTTGAGGTGTATATACATCACCTGTAAAATATTTCTTAATTATATTAAATAAAAACATTAAAAGTATAATTGCTAAAATTACTAAAAATACTAATAAAAAGTGGAACTTTTCAGGTGCTAATTGTATTTTAGTTTCTTCAGCATTAGCATTATAACTTTTTGCTATTCTATCTATAATAGTGTTTTTAGTATTTAAAGGATTATAATTATCTTCTTTTATATTCTTCGCAAACTTAACTTTACTCATTGAACCATCTTCATTTGGAAAATAATTTAAATACGAACAAGCATAATATCTAGCTGGTATTGAATATGCAGTGTCTTTATTCATTTGTTGGTGATCCTCAGTATAATTTTCATAATCATATCCAATTGTGTAGAATGCAGGGTTTAATTTCTCGTATTCTGTAGATTCTGTAGATTCTGTAGAAGTGATAGAGGAATGTGTTATATTTTCATATTTTTTAGTACCTAATTTAATAATAATATTATCACCTATAGTATAGTTGGTTTTATAATGATCAAAAATATCTTGATTTAATTTATATATTTCTTGATAAGTTGTTACAGTAGCTATATTTGTTATTATAACATCATTCATAGTTTTTATATTTTTTATAGCTTCAATTGATTCTGCTAATTTAGTACCAGATTCAGTTTGATTTGAACTATCAGGTTCTTCTGTTATTTCTCTATAATATAAACAATCCAGTTCTTTTTCGGATAATACCTTATATTTCTGTATTTCACCTTCTTCACCAGTAACATATTTATAATTCTTTTTAATTACATATTCAATATTATTTGTTTTTGGAATATTTAATGAAACATTAGTATAAATATTATGTGCATCTTCTAGATTTTCGATATTTGTTGGAACATCTATTATAATTTTATTATATAAATTTATTTTACTATAATTAGTTGGAGTTGCATTTTCAGTAGAACCTTGTGTGTATTCTAATTTTAAATAACTTACCATATCTGTTATAACATCTTTTATATATTGTTCAAATACAGTTAGATTATTACTTGCTGAATAAATATTTTTTAGATCATTTAATATTTCTTGTAATTCTGCATCTGGACTGAAAACATCATAAACTTTATTATTAGCTATTGGTGCTCCTAATATTAATACATTAGTAATGCTAACAATTTCAGTATTTTTATCATAATTCTCGTTATAAATTTTTGTAAAATATTCATCTTTATATTTATCCAAAATTGTTTGTAAACCTTCCTTAAGGGTGTCATTGTAAATATTATTGGTATAATATTTACGAATGCTATCGATTGTAGTTAGACTAGGCTTTTTATTTCGGTCTTTTAATACTGTTTTATATATATTATGTAATTTATCAGTATATCTTTTTAAATTCAAAGCATTATTTAAAATGTTATAAATTTTACTCACAGAATAAGTAGAAGTAATAGCTTTAGTAGTATTATCACTAAATAATAAATATATATATTCTTCATATTGCATTTGGTCAATTGATTGTGATCTATAGTCCTCATAGCTACTACCTTTAGGTGATATTTCGCTAAATATATCTCTTATGTTTTTCATATGCATTTCTTTACCTTTTGTTCCATCACCTCTTTCACTATTAATTTTATCGTGTATTTCTTTAATATCTTCAAGACTATTAGCAATTTTAAAAATTCTTATTTTATTTATATCAATAGTATGTTCTTCTAGTTCTACTTTAATATGTTGTGATATTTCATTATTAATATCTACAAGATTTTTCTTATAATTAAAAGATGCTTGTTGTATAGGAAATACTGTATTATATAATAAATATACAATACCTGTAATATAAGATGCTATTATAAATGCTATAATTCCGTATATTATATTATCTAAATTAGAATCTTTATTTAATCCACCAATAATAATTAAAATTATTAATAATACTACTACAAAATATACATTTATTTGATTAAATTGTTTATAATAATTTTTTGTTTCGTCGTTTGTATTGTCTGAACCTTTTGTATTTTCATTTTTTTGTATATTAAGGTAATTATACAATTGAAAATATGCTAAAGATAAAATACCAGATTCATTATTATGATTTATAAAATAAACGTAAAATAGATATATAATAAATAAAATAGCGTAATAAAATACTATTAATTTTATAATATTTGATTCAGAGCTAAAGAAAAATGCTAATAATACTGGAAAAGTACCTGAAATTACGAAAATAGAACGATGAAAAATTTCAAAATACTTATTATAGTCATCATTATTAGCATAGCGACTCCAATCTAGACTTGAATTTAATATAAATATATATAATGTAGCCATTAATACTGCTAATAACGATAAAGCTATTATTGGTATAGTGATATTATTTACATCTCTTAAAACAAATAAAACAACTATAGATATACTATAAAATGTTATTAATAGTATATCTATAGCTGTTTTAGCTTTAAACTTTGAATTAAAACTTTTAGATCCAAAACTTTTAGATTCAAAACTATCTGATGTAGATTTATTAATAAAATTATGAATATCATATCCTAATGATATAGATACTATAATTCCCATTATAAATTTTATTAATATTGATAATGATGGTTGATATAGCGCAATATAAATACAGCTAAAAATAGCTATAAAACTTAATACACTATATGCAATCATAAACCCTAACATTGGTTGGTTTTTTATATTTTCTTTAAACTCTTTTTCATCCTTATATGTGTTAAAATAATATTTTGCCCATTGTACTAATAGCATACTTCCAAAAAAACATACAAAAATAAAAATTTGACTTATACTATTAATTTTGGTATCTGTATTATTAAAATTAATTCCATCTTCGCTATAACTTTTAAATATTTCGGAAAGTAAATAAATTGAAAATATAACTACAATAATTATATATATATCTCTTGCTTTATCATTACCATTATCTTCTAAGAATAAATGCCTATGTGTTTCTGCTTCACATAAACTAGCACCACCACAATTAGATCTATTAGCTGTTGCCTGTATTGAAGTTGTAAAATAAAAATAAGTAGTTATAAATAAATTTAAAAATATTAAAAATATTATAATTTTTATTACAGTATCTAAATAATCTTTTCCTTTTGAGAATACTTTAATAGGTGAGGCTATTACTTTGTTTTTTATATCATTCATTTTTTATACAATTTATATATTTACTTATTTACACTAATTAAATAAATAATATTGTAAAAAATACAATCATTAATACAAACATTATTAATAATATACCACTAATATATATATTCATTAATGATTTGCTTGAATATAATAATATTGCTATTATAATGATCGCACAACATACTACAATATCTATTACATTGTATTTATTTAATATTGTAGGACCTAAATAAGTATCTATAGCTTTTTCTAATAATTTTTTATTATTAAGTTCTTTTACAATAAAACTTTTAAGTTCTATTGCAGATTTCTTAGTATCTTTGTAAAGATCACTCTTAGCATTATTAGATTTTTCAATAACATCATTTAATAATTTAAATTCATTAACAAAATCTAAATAATATGGTATTTTATCTGGATCATTACTAAAACTTATTTTATTAAAATAATATTCAGCATCTTGACGTGTTTTAATATCATTCTTATATGCTATATTTTTTATAATACTATGTTTTAATTTACTTTTATTTAAATCTTTTGTCATATCAGTTGAATCAGAACCATCATAAGGAAAATTACTATAATTATCATTACCACTATTAATAGCAATATTAGATGTTAAAACAGGTATAATAATGCTATCTTTTAGTTCTAATGCTAAAAATTTATGGAGATTATCAATATTACAATTATAGTTTTCTAATAACATTTTATTATTACTATAAATGTTTAAAAAAATAATTATACAATAAGTAATGATACACCAAATAAACCAATAAAAGGTAATGCAAGAAATTTAGAAAACTCAATAGCTTGTTTAAAACTTTTAGCTTTTTTTAACGTTTCATCTTGATCAAAATGATTATCAAAATTATTTTTATCAATTCTATCTATAATCATACTAGCGAATATTATTAAAAATATTAATATAGGAATGATCATAACATATTGTATTTCAATAATATCATTATATAATATATAAAATATTACTAATAATGCTAATATGAAACAAATAATTAATATAATTAAATATGATTTAAGCATTTCATCATTATTTCTTGCAAAATCATTAATTTTTTTACGTAAAGTAGTATATTCAACAGTATAATTACTTTTAGCACAATTACTAGCTAATGATAATTCTACACGTAATTTAGTAGTAAATATAACATATAATGTAATCATTAACAAACCATTTAAAATTATGACTGGTAAATAATTCTTAAGAGCATTAATAAGCACATTTTCTTTATTTTTAGTATTTTCTAGTATGTCATATATATTTGCTGATATATTTGTAAAAAAACTATCAGAATAATTATTTAATCCATTTATTTTACTTATTCCAAAAGAAACTTTAATAATTAATAAAATTATACTAAATGGTGATATAATATTTATAAATTCAGTTAGAATTATCGAAATTATAATTATAATTACAAGAGAACCAATAATATCTTTAAATATACCTGATTTGGCAAGAGAATCAAACATATTTATAATACCTATTATGATTTAATTAGTAGATATAATATATTTAGTTATTACTACTATATTGTTTTACATAAATATTATATTATATTATTAATTTACTTTTTTTTCTTTTACATCTTG
>CEVP01368434.1_pt1 | contig 13467 bp, 10 predicted proteins | sample 427071 | NCBI WGS metagenome assembly CEVP01 (sample SAMEA2623808, study PRJEB7988) | marine metagenome | isolation source: saline water (ENVO:00002010), including | reverse complement strand
AAAGTATGCTTAGTTCAAAATGAACCTAAACAGTCAATCGATAATAGCTTCTCTCACAATTGCTCCAATTTTTTTTGGAAGATCAGATGGCTTTTGAACCATGTACACAAGAGTCAGTTTCTCAGATGGGGTTGTCCAAGAAATAGTGCCAGCAGCTCCCCCCCAACTATATGTGCCAGCAATTTGCCCGTTTCTGGATTTTTCTTGGTTCAGCGTAATATAAGTCGTGTAGCCATGACCTTGACCGGGGCCTCCCTTAGCTGCTTGGGTAAAAAGATTACCCACCTGATTAGTTGTCATCATCGCGACGGTTTTAGGTTTAAGGATTTGATTACCAAACAAGGTTCCCCCGTTTACAAGCATCTGTTGAAAATGCAGATAATCACGTGTTGTACTAAATACCCCTCCAGAATTTGAGGCATAAGTACTTAACTCTTCCCCAACAACTTCCCCATTACCTTTAGCTTTTTTATGTAATTTATAAGGCATTCGGAAAAGCTGGTCTTCGGGAACATCCCAATAAGTATCTTTCATATAGAGTGGATTAAAAATGCGTTTCTGTATGAACTCATGCAGTGACATTTTTGAAGCTATTTCGATTATTCGCGCCACCACAGTCAACCCGCTACCTGGACTGTATGCCCATCGAGCACCTGGCTGAAAATCCAGAGGTCTTGCTGCCATTCTGGGCACCCAAGTAGCTAGAGTATCTGTCGGTAAAGCACGATCTTTTACTATTCTGGATCCCAACCCACCTCCTGTTCCTAGTCCGGCGGTGTGTGTCAAAAGATCATGAATAGTCAAAGGTCTGTTAATCTTCTCGAGCCGATATTTAGGAACCTCTCTCTTACTTTTTGCATGCCAGCCTTTTTTACTCTTCTCATTGGTTTTAGATCCCGGTTTTTTGATAGATTTATTTTTAACCTTTTTTTTCAATTGAAGATCTTTATCAGTTGGCTTTAAAGGAATAGCAACTTTCAACCCTTCGTATTCAGGAATATATTTTGATACTGGATCGTCGATTCTAATCAGGCCATCGTCAATCAGGATCATTGTTGCCACACCAATCAAAGGCTTAGTGGAGGATGCCATTAGAAAAATCGAGTCTTCGGGCATAGGTCTCGGGGTTTTCTCTTCAAGAATTCCATGAGCTTCAAAATAGATTACCTTGCTTTGCCGGCTAATACCAATAACAGCGCCCTCTATTCGGCCAGCATCAACATATTCTTGCACCAATTCATCTATCTTTTTTAAAGCCTCAGACGACATGCCCACTTCTTCCGGCTTACCACGAGGCAATTCATTACTCGCAATAGCTGAGGTTTTGACTTTAGACGGCTTTAATACAACTTCTTCTGACTTCAGTGACTCAATGCAACCCACTAGAATAACAGATGCGATTGCGATATAAAATTTGCTCATTTGAATTATAGATTCGTTGTTACGTTTTTTCACATTATTAAGTTACACTTGAATAAACTTCATTTTCAAAAGCCCTATATAATGAATATGCGCCTTTGTCATTAAATGGGAAAAATTGACTGAAATAAATTATGATAACTTTCTTCCATGGATCAATTGTAAAGTAACTATTGTATAAACCTGCCCAAAAAGCAGCCCCATTAGACCTTAAGCTTTTTTTCTTATTAGATTCCAGAGCCCAACCATAACCCCAACGACAACCATCCAAGTCTGAAATAAAATCTCCATCACCTATCCAAGGGTGATTAAAAGATATAGAAGGAAAACTAAGATCAATATTCCCTGGAAGCTGATCCTCAAACATCGTCTTTACAGTTTCTTCTTTAAGCATTTCAAAACTCCCAGCTTTGCCCCAGTGAATTAGACAGGTTAGAAACTTTAAGTAATCGTTTGCTGAACTAAGAAGACCTCCACCGCCACTAAAAAAATTGCTTTTTTCCGGAATCCTCTTTCCTGCTAAATTATATTTAGTTTTATCTTTGAAATAATAATCAACTATCCTTTCATTTAGATGGGCAGGTGGGTTAAACCAAGTACTGTCCATTTTCAGGGGCTCTGTAATATGGTCTCTAAAATATTTTTCAAGTGATTTACCGCTAAGGACTTCAACAACTTTGCCTAACCAATCTATGTTTGTTCCATATCTGAAGGATTCACCTGGAGGGAATATACGCAAACTCATTTGGTGCTGAATTAAATCCTTACCAATTGGAGCTTTACCTAAATGTTTATTAAGTTCTTCAGATGTAAAAAAATATCCAAAACCTCCGGTGTGAGTAATCAAATGCTTTATACTTATCTTAGCATCCGATTTACAAATATTGCCTTCTTTATCTAATGACGGAACATCGGCTAATTCAGGAACTATGTTATCAAGTGGATCATTAATTCCAATTAATCCGGACTCAACTTGTTGGAGAGCTGCGACAGTTGTAAGAACTTTTGTCATTGAAGCGATACGAAAAATATCATCTCCATCACTAGAATAATTATATGTTTTAGTTAATTTGTCCCCAGATTGAATATTAAGCCCTATCATAAAAGCCGAATTCAATTCGCTTTCACTAAATTTAAGATCAATTCTACTCATACTTTCTTTGTAACTTCTTCCTACTAATACCTTTTAACTCAATCATGCATACTCGTGTTAGTATTCACAGAAACGCAATATTGAATCGGTTGCGCACTTGAAAAAATCCAGTTGTGTTCGAATGAGATAATTTAAAAATTACAGACCATCTGGATGATCATAATAATAGGGTTCTGAACGATTGTCGTATAAAGCTTTACGTGGAAGAAACTTATTAATGAGTTCTAATTTATGAGTTACTGAAAGAGTTATTAATGCTTTAAAAGCAATATCTCCTCTAATCCCATTATCACGATTTGTACTACCATCTCCGGGAGGCAGGGGATCAACAATTTTTTTAAATGAAGGACCTCCAATTCCCATGTAAATATTCCCATTGTCTTCGTTCTTATAAAGCACGAAGTCTACTTCACTATTATCAACCTCTTTGTAATCTTTAGTATACGCCTCAGTCGTATCATTATTCCCTTCTATTTCAGGCTTTTCCTGATTAGAAAAAGTTTTTTGTGAACCCAAAGGCTTAAGCCTAAGAAAGCTATAAATATCTGATTTGTAACCAAGCCAACCATTTTCCACTGATTTTGACTTATCAAACATTGAATTGATATTCTTTTCCATCAAGTACTCAATTAGCCCTGAACCCTTATTGGTAGTATTCATATAACACCACCATAGATCATTGCCATGGGATGTATAATGATCAAATCCATGAGATTGCTCACCGATAAAGAAAAACTCCCCCGTATCCAAATGGTATTCAGCCTCTCTCCAAGTATCAGATGCTATTCTAGTCCTCAGCACAATTCCGCTTGGAATTTCAACAAACTCTGAAGCCGCTTTATAAAATGCTTTATCTTTACCCTCCTCAATTGGTAATGACAAACTAGCTTCAGGAATAATAAACCAATTTTTTAGATCGTATGATGACAATAAATGCGAACCTTCTGATAATCTCAACTCAGTCGAACCTGAATCTCTTTTTATAGAAATTTCTGGTTGTTTTTTATCTTTTTCATCATCTCCTGGAAATGCTCCCCCATAGAGATGATTCTCTATAAGTTTTCTGTCTTTAGTATTCAAAGCAGAGCTGAAAATAATCAGTTGCTCAATTTCTCCGACAAAGTCGTAACCACTTGAACTATACGCTCCGATAACTATATCTGCATTGGCTTTAATATTATTTGTTGGCATTCCACCAAGATTTAAATTTTTCCCATTTGCATAAAATGAATGACTGTCAGCGGTTAGGACGGTACTCCAAACTGTAGTTTGATCATCATATTCTGAAATATCATTACCCGAGTAGGTTATACCGTTGTACTGCTCAACTACAAATCCACCTTTACCATCATCCCTTTGATGAGATGTATTACTTAAGCCAATGTTATATGCATATGTACCTGAAGTTGCAAAAGGAGCATCGGCATTGTAATGCCCAAGCCAAAAAATAGTGAACTCTTTGGTCTCAGTATTGCTTAGTTTCCCAGTGAGATATCTTCCGTCTGCAGCAACGCTTGTATCATCAAAAAATAATTTTCCAGTACCATCATAAGATATTAAATCTGAACCTCCATTACCTTTTTGAGCAGATTGTACAATCATGCTATCCATTAATTGACCAGTACTATCAACAGGAGTCCAAGAGACAACGGCATTATCGACTGTCTCAACTCCTTTCGAACCATCATAGTGCGCTACCAGCGAATCAATAGCTTTAGAAGACAACTCAGGAACAGCTGTCAAAAGACCATTCCCAAACATATTAAATTTTATAGCTAATATGAATATTAATAAAATCGTGTAAGCCTTCATTGGAATTCTTTTTGTTTTATAGCATGGGCTACTGGATCTTTAAAGTGTTTCAAGGAATAATCGAAATAAAATCACTATCTTATACTTTCGATAATATTAGATATATTTATGTTTGATTAATTATAAAGCGTTAGACCAATCTGACTCAATAGATTGAGCCGCTTCAGGCCATTTTGGATGATTAAATTTAAAACCGGATTCAAGTAATTTACCTGGAACAACTCTACGACTCTTTAGCAATAATTCAGTTTCAGTTCGCATAAAGAATGCGCCTATTTCTAGCATCCAGCTAGCTGCAGGTAAGCCTAGTTTAACCCCACAAGCATTTCGCAAGCCCATCAGGAATTCTCTATTTGGCAATGGATTCGGCGCACACATGTTAATTGGCCCCTTAATGTTTTCATTTTCAATGGACCAATCGACCATGCGTAAAAAATCTTCTATGTGTAACCAGCTCACAAACTGATTACCAGAGCCTTGGGTACCACTGAGTCCTAAACGAGTGATTTTTCGAAAAGCCTCAAAAACACCTCCACTACCAGTACCAAACACCATCGAAAGCCTCATAGCAATACGTCTAGTACTAGAAGTATCAGCATTAAAGAGTGCCTCTTCCCATCTATTAACGACATCAACTGAAAACTCCCATTTATCCTTTGGCCGACCAGGTTCAACATATTGAAGTTCACCAGTAGCTTCGTCCATATCTCTATCCAGCGAGTGCCTATAAATCGTAGCAGCACTGGCGTTCAACCAAACCCTAGGAGGTTCCTTCGCTTGAGTAATTGCCTCCCCAACAACTTGTGTAGAGTTCTCGCGCGAGTCATATATTAGCTGCCTATTTTTCTTAGTGTATCGACAATTTATAGAGCGACCAGAGAGATTGATTACTACATCTGCCCCATCTATTTCATTCGCCCAGGCATCAAGGTTTGCACCATCCCACCAGACATAACGTACGCATTCAGACAATTCACCCTCACTACGGCTTAGTACCACTACATCATAGCCTTTAGCCACAAAATGCCGTGATAAATGCCGTCCTATGTAACCGCTACCACCAGGTAAAACTACTTTTTGATTCTTCAGACTCACCTGTAAGCGAGTTTTTCACGACTTTGATTAAAGAACGAGATAGAAACATAAGTATTATGAAGAATCTAAAATGCCGCTTGGCCAAGCACCTGTATAACGCGTATTCTTTTCTGCATGTTAGACACCCTGACCAAACATTTGAGCAACGGTGAGTCGCTAACGACTGAACAGGTGAGCGACGCAATTAGAAGCCTAACGAATGAAACAATAACTCCTGAAGCCAAAGCAGATTTTTTAACGGCGCTGGCTATTAAAGGTGAAAGTACGGAGGAAATAGCTGCATTCGCAAACGAACTACTAAATAAAGCTTTACCAGTTCCTATTGATCAGGAAACACGGGACCATGAAATTCTCGATGTTTGCGGCACAGGGGGTGACAAGCTAGGAACGTTCAATATTTCAACTACAGTAGCCATTATTGCAGCTGCTGTTGGAGTAACAGTTGCTAAGCATGGCAACCGCGCAATCACATCCAAGGCTGGCAGTGCTGATGTTTTAGACGCTCTGGGCATTCCAACCGATCTAACACCAGAACAAGTAGCCACAAACCTCAAAGATCATCAGTTCGCATTCATCTTTGCACCTGGATATCATCCAGCATTCAAGAATATCATGCCGGCACGAAAATTATGCGCTGAACGAGGTCAAAGGACCGTTTTTAATTTTCTCGGACCATTACTAAATCCAGCACGACCAACTGCACAATTAATCGGAGTTCCCGATAGCAAACTTTGTGAGCCAATTGGTCGAGTGCTTCAGTCTATTGGAATAAGGCGAGGAATGGTAGTCAATGGACGAGTGGAGGATGCTTCTATGGATGAATTATCAACACTTGGCGAAAATACCATTGCAGAGTTTTATCAGGGCCGAGGCTTTACAGTAAGTACTGATTTACCGAAATTATTTCCTCTACAGCCAGTCACTCTGAACGAACTAAAGGGAGGAGACGCTGAGGAAAATGCAGCTACCATTAAGGCAATCCTTTCAGGAGAAGATCGTGGTCCTCGACGTGATGCAGTGCTACTGAATGCCGCTCATGCCTTATTTGTCGCTACCAAAACAAACTCCGCCTTAGAAGGCTGGGACATGGCGGCCTCAGTAATTGAAAACGGAGCCGCTATAAGTAAATTACAGGATTTGGCTAGCAACTAAGTTCCACTATTTTTAAAAATTTATTATGTATGAGTTCAAGTCAGAAGACGGAAAAATTTATGGTCCATATGAAGAAGAGCAAATCCTTGAATTGGTAAACTGTGCCCGTATGGACGGTAACTCTCTAGTTCGAAAAAAAACGAACGAAGAATGGACACCGTTAAACCAAATTGAAGAACTAAGCCATATTTGCCGGCAAGCCTCAGAAAAAAACAGCCCACCAAAAACCTGTAATACTTTGAATCAACCGTCATTGCAGTCGAAAGCAATAAACAAGCAACAAGAAAAACCTGGTAAAGCAAAAGCCATAGCAATTATGACTTTGGTTGGCGGGATTATGTCTTTATTCACATGCATCGGCCTTGCACTAGGCACAATGTTATTATGGATCACATGGGTTTATTCACTAGTGCTAGGAATAATGGCTATTATCAAGGCTACAAAAATGTTAAGTTCAGATCCATACGAAGGCTATACATCTGCAAAAACGATTGCCATAATGCAAATCGTCAGCATCGTCAGTTGCGATATAATTAATATGACTCTTGGTATTCTTTCTTTAGTTTTCCTAAGTGACTCTGAAGTAATAGACTGGATTGAGAACAAGGTTAAAAACAAATAATGAGCGACTTATACAAAATCAAAAAGGAAGCCAGTGACGAATTTGGTCCAGTTATTAATAGCTCTGAATATCTAAGTTAGATTCCTTTCACATTAATTGCCTTTGAATCAAGTAATGCCATTTGCACGTACTATTATTCCTTTTGGTATTCCATTAATTGTAATTGGCGGAGCCACAATACTTTTTTTTCTAAATCCAAGTGATTATTCCTTTTTTCCAAAGTGTACATTTCATAATGCAACTGGTTATTCCTGCCCTGGCTGCGGTTCAACTCGCGCCCTTTTTAATTTAACTCATGGAAATATATTGGAAGCACTAAGATTAAACCCTGGCTTAATTGCGTTACTCATCCTCGCTTTTACAGACTACATGCGATACCTAATGGCGATAAAAAAATCGAAGATGTTTCACTCTCTATTCGGAAATATGAAACTGGTTTTTGCAATTATAGGGTTAATGATAGTTTACGGTATCCTCCGGAACCTCCCATGGATACCATTCACGAACTTGGTGCCATAGAATATTGACTGCCCAAGCAATTTAAATTTTATCTCGCTTCGCAAAGCACTTGAACCTTTGAATGTGCACGTGTCTAAAGAGTACACCATTAAGTCGTTCCGTTCACCGATAGACCTGAACATAGATTATGAATCGGAGCTAAATGTTCAGCAACTCGCTGCTGTAACAGCTACGCCGGGACCAGCTTTGGTATTGGCTGGGGCTGGGGCTGGCAAGACCCGAACTCTGACTTATCGTGTGGCATATCTTCTCGAACAAGGAATACCAATTGACCGCATTCTACTTTTGACATTCACGAATAAAGCTGCCAAAGAAATGATGGAACGTGTTCAAGATCTTGTTGGAGGCAACACATCTGGCCTTTGGGGTGGCACTTTTCATTCAGTGGGGCATCGCATTCTACGACGCAATGCGGAGTCGATTGGCTATCCCCCAACATTCACCATCTTGGATCGTGAGGATGCAAAAGACCTGATGAGTCTGGCTATTATTGATGCTGGAATAGACACCAAAGCAGTACGATTTCCTAAACCAGATTTACTTTGTGATATTCTTTCGATGTCAATTAATACAGGAATGGATCTGGATAAGGTAATGGAAGAACGATACTTTTATTTCGAAAGCCTGTCCCAAGATATTTCTAAAGTGCACGCCGCTTACTCTAAGCGCAAACAATCGAATGGGGTTATGGATTTCGATGATCTGCTCAACCAATGGTTAAGGCTACTGCAAGAAAACGACGAAGCTCGAGAGTACTTTCAATCTAAATTTCAATTTATTCTTGTCGATGAATATCAAGACACAAATCACGTACAGTGCGAATTGATTGATCGCCTTGGTAATAAACATCACAACATAATGGCAGTTGGTGACGACTCACAGAGTATTTATTCATGGCGAGGTGCAAATTTTCGTAACGTGCTAGAGTTCCCTGATCGCCATGAAGGTACACAAGTTTTTAAGATTGAAACAAACTATCGAAGCACTCCAGAAATTCTCAATTGTGCAAACGCTGTCATAGCGGGTAATCCTAATCAGTTTAAAAAGAATCTAACACCAGTGCGCAAAAGTGGAATGAAGCCAGCTCTGGTCTCATGTAATGATGCCAATCAACAGGCTGAATTTATTGCTCAACGCGCACTTGAGCTTCGAGATGAAGGAATACCTTTAGAAAACATGGTTGTATTATACCGATCTCATTTTCATGCACTCGAGCTGCAACTTGAATTTACAAGACGTAATATTCCATTCACAATAACTAGTGGTATACGTTTTTTTGAGCAAGCTCACATCAAGGATGTCGCCTCATACCTAAAACTGATTTCTAATCACCAAGACGAAATAGCGTTTAAGCGTATTGTACTTATGCTTTCAGGCATCGGAGCCAAATCTGCAGATAAACTTTGGAGATCATACAAATCCCGATTAACCGACAAAATTGATATACAAACTAGTTTAGCTAAAGTGATTCGAGAAATTGCCGGTATAACTCCAAAAAAATCCCTACTAGGCTGGGAACAATTTGCAGAAACGCTCTCCCAACTAGAAGAAGAAAAAGAAAAAGGGCCTGGACATCTTATTCGCTTAATTGTAGCTGCAGGCTATGAAGATTATCTACAAAACAAGTTTCCAAACTACTATTCACGTCTAGAAGATCTAGAACAGGTGGCTGGCTTCGCTGATCAATATGAAACTACAGAGGAATTCCTTAGCGAACTCGCTCTTCTTAGTAATTTGGATACAGAGTCAAAGAAAAACACACTATCAGATCCCGAACAAATTCGACTCTCCACTATTCATCAAGCTAAAGGGCTAGAGTTCGAAGTTGTTTTTGTGATGATGCTCTGCGATGGCCTTTTCCCCTCAAGTAGAGCAATCGAAAGCCCCGAAGGAGAAGAGGAGGAAAGGCGATTGTTTTACGTAGCCGTCACCCGCGCAAAAACAGAACTTTATCTAAGTTATCCATTGATGCGCTTCATGCATGGATCCGGGGGGGAAACATTTCAACAGCCTTCCCGCTTTCTTGATGAAATCGGAGATGGACTCTTGGAAGAATGGAACCTACAAAGCTTCGATCCATACGGATAAATTTCAAATCAAAGGGCAACTAATAATCAAGACCTCCCCTTGGTTTTTTTCTTTGTAGTCTTTTTACGTCGTTTATTGCTTAAATGGCGATTAACTGCATTAAGGTAAGCCTTAGCACTTGCCTCAATTACATCAGTACTAGCGCCCTTCCCAGTAATTAGCTCACCATCTCCAAAATCCACCTTAAGGCTAACTTCTCCTAATGCATCCTTACCTTGGGAAACACCACGTAATGCGTAATCTTTTAATATTCCCTGAGTTTCAGTAAGACGATCGATTGCTTTAAGAGCGGCATCAACTGGGCCATCACCTACACCAGCATCTTCTAGTATTGTATCTTTCTTGGAGCGTCCAGAAGCTGGCTTCCGCAAACGAACAGTAGCTGTTGGAACAGTCTGATTCCCACTAGTAACGTTTACATACTCCATCAACCAAGTTTCTGGCACCTTTGTCATCTGCCCATCGACGAGTGCACCGAGGTCATCATCATAAACAAATTTCTTTTTATCTCCGATTTCCTTAAACCGACTAAATACATTAATAATTTCATCATCGGTAAGCTTGAATCCAAGGTGTTTAAGTCGCAGAGCCATAGCAGCCCGGCCGCTATGCTTGGTCAATGGCAACTCAGTCTGCCCCCAGCCAACGTCCTGTGGGTCCATAATCTCATAAGTTTCGCGCTTCTTGATAATCCCATCCTGATGGATTCCACTTGAATGCGCGAAAGCATTTTCCCCAACAATAGACTTATTTCGCTGCACCACAAAACTGCTCATACGAGAAACCAGACGAGAAGATTTCACGAGCTCTTTAGTTTTAATTCCACACTTAAGGTTATTATAGTAATCCTCTCGAGTTTTTAGAGCCATTACCAATTCCTCAAGGGCAGCATTACCAGCTCGCTCACCGATACCATTCACAGTGCACTCGATTTGGCGTGCTCCGTTTTCAACTGCGGCTAAGGAGTTAGCCACAGCCATACCAAGATCGTTGTGACAGTGAACACTTATAACAGCCTTACCTGTTTTAAATTCAGGAACAGAAGAGTGAAGATGTCCAATTAGTTCGCCAAATTGGCCAGGGACAGCCCAACCTACTGTATCGGGAATATTTACAGTAGTAGCACCAGCATCAACCACTGCTTGACAAACCTCAGCTAGAAAATCTGGCTCAGTTCTAGATCCATCTTCGGGGGAAAATTCAACATCTGCTGTTAGCTTACGAGCTCGTTTCACACCCTCAACGGCAAGCTTAATGATTTGGCTCTGAGCCTTTCCAAGCTTAAATTCACGATGCAATTTCGAGGTGGCAAGAAAAACATGTATACGCCCCTTGATACCAGCTGGAGCAACCGCCTTACCGGCAGCTTCAATATCCTTTGGAACACAACGAGCTAAGCCTGCAATAATTGGCCCCTTGATCTCTTTAGCGATAGTGTTTACGGCAGTAAAATCTCCGTCACTAATTACAGGAAACCCACCCTCAATCACATCGACTTTGAGTCGGGCCAGTTGACGTGCAACCTCAAGCTTCTCTCGTAACGTCATAGAAGCACCAGGGCACTGTTCGCCGTCGCGAAGTGTCGTATCAAAAATGATGATCCGATTCTTTTTCATATCTTCCTTAAATATCTAGCAGCTAACAAAAAACCCCGACGCCTAGTTTGGCAGCGGGGTTAGCAAAACTCATGAACACTAGCTTACACCCTGGCCATCGGAACGCTTCCTAAAAGCGCCAGCTCTAGCAGCAAAAGTCGTAGTCTCACAAATAACATCGGGCCGCAAATTATCGACGTGCTAACTTCAAGTCAATGGGTTTTTCATCTTAAATTGGAGTATTACAAAAACTCCTATTCGGAACCGCTATCCATCTCTTCAGGATTACCAACAAGAATTAATGAAGCAGCCTCACTTGGGTTAGTTTCAAAAAGCACGCTCTCTGGACCCCAACCTGACCAGCCCTTAATCCCCGGGGAATCCAAATCACTATCTATCACCGCAACACCCAAACCAAATGATACATTCTCTTTAAGACTCGATACTCCGATTGTTTCAGGCGCAAACCAAAACTCATACACAGTGGTACCGGTAGCAGGATCAATAGTTTTTTGGTTTCGCCGCATTACAACATCAAATTCAGCATCACCTTGAATCTGCTCCATATATCCAATTGGAGGAACAAATCCGGGACTTGAAAGCATTTTCTTATTATAAGAAATATCATTAACCAACTTCCAATCTGGTTCTTTTAAGAATGCGTCATAAGAAAAAGCAAAAACAAATTCACTTAATACCTCATTACGATTGGCATCGGTAAATAGGACTTTAACCGCATCACCTTCATCCGCAGATTTCCCAAAATGTACATGCTGGTCATCCTCAATCACTAAAGTAAGCTGGAGGCCTTCATTGTTCCATCCAATACCCAACTTCATGTTGTGATCGTCATCCCCTTTCCATTCCCCATCATCAAATTCGGCAAATTGAAAATATGTTGTTTCACCTGAAATGTAATCAGACTGACCACGTTGATCCTCTTCAACGATTTCAAAACCAGGATTAGTAATCATTTCGCTTGTCGACCATTCACTAGGAATACCATCAAGATTCCCACTAATCGGTTTTACTTCATAATAATCATAATATAAATCAATTCGGTTTATGTTTTTAGGGGGCGGCTGAGTATAAGGCATCAACCTGTAAAATCGTTTTTTGTACTTTCGGGTAGCGGTGTCATTAAAAACTAATTTATCAGAGGTGAAATCGATAATTTTTTTCACACGCCAGTCGATGAGATTCTCCGAAGAAAGAATTTGAAACTGCTTGGGCTCAACCTTCATTTTCTTGTTAAGAAAACCATACCAGCCTGGGGTTAAGGCCGTAGCCTCCATCATAAAATGTTTATCCAAACCATAATTAACAATCCTGTAATAGCTTTTCAGTAAATCAGCAACATTTGTGTGACCAAAAAATGCTGCACCGTCCATGGCAGCTTCGCCTGCTTTGTCTTTTGCATTTATATCGGCTCCATTTTCAAGCAACAATTTCACAATATCTACAAACCCCCCTACGGCCGCATGATGCAATGCAGTGGCCTTGTCAAAATCACGATGCTGAACATCTGCCCCAGCCTCAATAAGAAGTTGAGCAATCTCAATGTTACCGTACTCAGCGGCATAGTGCATGGCGGTTTTGCCATTCCAATTATCAATAGTTTCGACATCGGTACCAGAAGCTATATGAGACTTAACTGTTTTTACATCATTACGCCAACTTGCCGCCGCCCACAGAGGCAACTCTGGAGCAGAATGACCAGAAACCACGCCAAAAATGGAAAGAATAATTAAAATGCGCATATAAACCACCAACATTTACCGGGCACCATTTATACAGACTTTGACATCACGACCAGCGAAATCGGCCAATTTGCATACCTTGTACCACCTCTGAACTTTACTCACTAAAAAACAACTTAAATTTAAATTTATAATAACCGCGATACTTTCGAACATTATATTAGGCTAAATTATTATCATTTTATATTCATCTGCATATAGGTATTTATAAAATATGTATTAATTTTGTGTAACTAAATTTTAAACTAATAA